>ENA-OYBY01000610-OYBY01000610.1-human-gut-metagenome-genome-assembly--contig:-NODE-610-length-12582-cov-5.465155_pt1 | contig 12582 bp, 9 predicted proteins | sample MGYA00244625_ERZ652863 | MGnify/ENA primary metagenome ERZ652863 (study PRJEB26926, sample SAMN06164696) | human gut metagenome | biome: ENVO:00009003; feature: ENVO:2100002; material: ENVO:00002003...
CTTCTGGGTGGAGGACACCCCGGTGGCCTCGGTCGCCGCCTACGCCGAGACTCTACTGCCCGGACGGGGCGGCATCGGGCGGTACCCGAAGGATGCCTCCCACCCGAAGCGCCGCACCGGCTGGGTGCACCTCGACACCCGGGCAGATAAGAGCCGGTGGAGTATGTGAGGACAATAACATTATAATCTAACAGAAAAGCGGCCCTCTCCCTGTTTTTCGGGGAAAGGGCCGCTTTTGGGTCTCCGGAATGGAATATGGCCAAAAGTGGGGCCAGAGGATAAAGAAAGACGCTGATTCTTTACGAACCAGCGTCTTTTCTGCATGGAGCGGGCAATGGGAATCGAACCCACCTCCTCAGCTTGGAAGGCTGATATACTAGCCGATGTACGATGCCCGCATATTCGATTTTGCCGGGATGCAAGCAGTATTATAGCATGTTCCGGGGCAAATGTCCAGTCTTTTTTTGCGCAAAGAGGGCCGGGGGAGAAACCTTTGCCGAAGAGCTGGCGTTTGCCTGTTTACTTTGGAGCAGTTTTATTGTAAAATAGACAGGAGATAAAAACGGCAGCGCACAGCGCGGCCAAATCTGATACAGGTGGTGTATGTTATTATGGCATTGAAATATCAGCGTATCCTTCTGAAGATCAGCGGCGAGGCACTCGGCGGCGAGAAGGGCACCGGCTTCGACGAGCCGACCATGGACGCGATCTGCGGCGGCGTGAAGAAGGCCCATGAGCTGGGCGTCCAGATCGGTATCGTCGTGGGCGGCGGCAACTTCTGGCGCGGCCGTTCCAGCGGCAAGATGGAGCGCACGCTGGCCGATAAGATCGGTATGCTGGCAACGGTGATGAACGCACTGGCCGTCTCCGACAAGCTGGAGCAGCTGGGCGTGCCGACGGAGGTGTTCACCTCCATCACCATGCCGCAGGTGGCCCCGGCCTTCACCCGCAAGGATGCGCTCCGTGCGATGGACGCGGGCAAGATCGCCATCTTTGGCGGCGGCACCGGCAACCCCTTCTTCTCCACCGACACGACCACGGCCCTGCGCGCCGTTGAGGTCAGCGCCGACATCATGTTCAAGGCCACGATGGTGGACGGCGTCTACGACAAGGACCCCCACAAGTACCCCGACGCCAAGAAGTACGAGACCCTCACCTTCACCAAGGTGCTGGAAGACCGTCTGGCGGTCATGGACGGCACCGCAGCCACCCTCTGCCGGGACAACAAGCTTCCCATCCTCGTGTTCGATCTGGCCGACCCCGACAACATCGCCCGCGCCGTGCAGGGCGAGAATGTGGGCACGCTGGTCTACGAGGGCTGAGCATACCGCCCCGCTTCCGACAATAGAATGAACCAGACGCGTCCTGCGGCTGGTGAAAATTGATAACAAACAGGAGACTAGGACAATGAGCAGCAACACCAAGGCATTTGAAGACAAGATGAAGAGTGCAGTCGAGCATCTGGAGCGCGAGCTGAAGACGGTGCGCGCAGGCCGTGCCAACCCCGGCGTTCTGGACAAAGTGACCGTGGATTACTACGGCTCTCCCACCCCCATCCAGCAGGTGGCTTCTGTGGCTGTCAGCGAGGCCCGCACCCTGACCATCACCCCGTGGGACCGCACGCTTCTGCGTGCCATCAGCAAGGCGATCCTCGCCAGCGATGTGGGCATCAACCCCATCGACGACGGCCAGACCATCCGCCTGAACTTCCCGGCCCCCAACGAGGAGCGCCGCAAGCAGCTGGCAAAGGAAGTCTCCAAGATGGGTGAGGAGGCAAAGGTCGCCGTCCGCAACGTCCGCCGCGACGCGATGGATAAGGCCAAGGCCATGAAGAAGGCCGGTGAGCTGACCGAGGACACCCAGAAGACTATGGAAGAGGATGTCCAGAAGCTGACCGACAAGTATGTGAAGAACATCGACGCTGCCGTGGAAGAGAAGCAGAAGGAGATCATGTCCGTCTGAGCCTGACCGCTGTAAGCAGGAAGGTGCCGTGCGCTGAGAGAAGGTGCGCGGCACTTTTTGCCAGACGAATCGTAGAGGAAGAAGAGCATGGAACATCCAAAGGATTTTGCAAAGGGACTGTCCATCGGCATCATCATGGACGGCAACGGCCGCTGGGCCAAGAGCCGGGGCCTGCCCCGCACCGCCGGGCACAAGAAGGGCGCACAGGTCTTTCAGGACATTGCGGACTACTGCGATGAGCTGGGCGTGGAGTCGGTGTATTTTTACGCATTCTCGACCGAAAACTGGAAGCGCCCCGCCGAAGAGGTGGGCGCCATCATGCGGCTGTTCGGCGAATACCTCATCAAGGGCTTCGACTACGAGAACCGGAACGTCCGCATCTGCTTCATGGGCGACCGCACGGTGCTGGAGCCTAAGCTGCAGGAGCTGATGAACAAGCTGGAGCGGGACTCTGCCTGCAAGACCGGCCTGACCATCAACATCGCCATCAACTACGGCGGTCGGCCGGAGATCGTCCGCGCAGCCCAGCGCCTCGCGGCCAAGGCGGCTGCGGGCGAGCTGAAGCCGGAGGACATCACGGAAGATGCCCTCTCGGCCCAGATGTACACGGCTGGCCAGAAGGACCCCGACTTCATCCTCCGCCCCAGCGGGGAAAAGCGGCTCTCCAACTTCATGCTCTGGCAGGCGGCCTATTCGGAGCTGGTGGAAATGGACGTCCTGTGGCCCGATTTCACCCGCGGCGACCTCGACGCCGCCATCATGGAGTTCAACCGGCGCTCCCGCCGTTTCGGCGGCCTGTAAGGCGTTTCACACCCAGATGCCGCGCAGCCTGCGCGGCCCCCGGCGGGCGTCCGGTATTTCCTCGGGCGCTGATGCCGCTGTCTCTGCCGCAGCAGGGGAGCGGCTCCCGGACGAAACAAAGGAGAACATGAAACTATGAAAACACGAATCATCACAGCTGTGGTGGGCCTGTTCGTCCTTGCGGGCGTTCTGTTCACCTTCAATACGCTGGTGTTCAATCTGGTCATTGCGGCCATCACCCTCATCGCCCTCCATGAGATCTACTCTGCGCTGGGCTTCGAAAAACGGGACTGGCCGCTGCTGGGCATTCTGGTGCCCTACACTCTGCTCGTCATGCTGTCGAGCTACAGCATCTGCCGGGCGATGGTGATGCCCGCCTCCTTCTTGGTGGTGCTGTTCTACGCCATCTATCTTGTGGTGCGCAACGGCGTCATCAGCTACCAGAAAGCCAGCGGCCTTGCAATGTTTTCGGGCATCGTCATCTTCTGCTTTTACTCCTTCATCCAGCTCAAGGAGCTGCTGCCGGTAGAGAAGTTCGGCTACGACGCCATCTTCTTCATCCTGCTCATCCTCTGCTTCGCATGGGGCGGCGACACCTGCGCCTACTTTGCGGGCCGCGCCTTCGGCAAGCATAAGCTCTGCCCGGTGGTCAGCCCCAAAAAGACGGTGGAGGGCGCTGTGGGCGGCGTGCTGGGCACAATGGTGTTCGGCGTACTGGTCACGGTCATCTACTCGGTGGCGGCAGACCGGATGGAGGCGTTCACCCGCTCCAACATCGGCGTGTCCATGTATATCATCATCGCGCTGCTGGCCTGCGTGGCCGCAGTGCTGGGCATTTACGGCGACCTGTTCGCCAGCGTGGTCAAGCGCCAGTGCGGCATCAAGGACTATGGCACCATCTTCCCGGGGCACGGCGGCATCCTCGACCGCTTTGACAGCGTGATGTTCATCGCGCCCTTTGTCACGATGGTGGTCATCGCAGTGTTCTACTACTAAACAGGACAGGAGGTAGCGCTTTATGGCTAAAAAAATCACGCTGCTGGGTTCCACCGGCTCCATCGGCACCCAGAGCCTCGACGTTATCCGCGCCCAAGGGTATGAGGTGTTCGGTCTGTCGGCCCACAGCCAGACGGATAAACTTTTACAGCAGATCGAAGAGTTCCACCCCAAGTATGTCTGCATGACCAGCGAGGCCGGGGCAGAAAAGCTCTCGGCTGCACTGGCGGGCCGCGCCGACGCGCCCAAGCTCCTGACCGGCCCCGAGGGGCTGAAGACCCTCGCCGCCATGGATGGCCCGGACGTGGTGCTGAACAGCGTGGTGGGCATCGCGGGCCTCGGCGCCAGCCTTGCCGCCATCGAGAGCGGCCACGACCTCGCCCTCGCCAACAAAGAGAGCCTCGTCACCGGCGGACATCTCGTGACGCAGGCAGTGGCGAAGCACGGCGTCAAGCTGCTGCCGGTGGACAGCGAGCACTCGGCCATCTTCCAGTGCTTGCAGGACAGGGAGAGCGCCAAGAGCCTGACGAAGATCCTGCTGACGGCCTCCGGCGGCCCCTTCTTCGGGATGAAGACCGAGGAGCTGCGGGGCAAGACCAAGGCCGACGCCCTCCGGCACCCCAACTGGAACATGGGCGCGAAGATCACCATCGACAGCGCCACCCTGATGAACAAGGGCCTTGAGCTGATCGAAGCTGTGTGGCTGTTCGGCCTCCCCCCCGAGAAGATCCAGATCGTCGTCCAGCGCCAGAGCATCGTCCACTCGGCGGTGCAGTACAGCGACAACTCCATCATCGCCCAGCTGGGCGTGCCGGATATGCGCATCCCCATCCAGTATGCGCTGACCTACCCGGCCCGTGTGCCGGGCGTCGTGCCGGAGCTGGACTTCACCACCCTCAAGCTGCTGACCTTCGATGTGGCCGACGAGGAGACGTTCCGCTGCCTCGCCGCCTGCAAGAAGGCCATCCGGAAGGGCGGTCTCGGCCCCTGCGCTGCCAACGGTGCCAACGAGGAGGCCGTCAGGCTCTTCCTTGAGGACAAGATCGGTTTCCTCGACATCGGCCGCCTGGTGGAGGCCGTCGTGGACAGCGACAGCTTCGGCGGCAGCTACAGCCTCGCGGATGTGTACGAGTGCGACCGCATGGCCCGCGCCTTTGTGAGAGCACACCTGTGAGATAGGAGAAAGAATGTCAGTTTTCATCACCTTTGCGGCTGCGCTGCTCATCTTCGGCGCAGTCATCGCCATCCACGAGTTCGGCCATTTTGCGATGGCGAAGCTCTGCGGCGTCCAAGTCAACGAGTTCTCCATCGGCATGGGGCCGGCCCTCATCAAGACCTACCGCAAGGGCACCCAGTACACCCTGAGGCTCCTGCCCGTGGGCGGCTTCGTGGCGCTGGAAGGGGAGGAAAGCCCCGAGAGCACGCAGGCCGAGGGCGGGAACGAGGAGGATGCCGCCCCGGCCATCCCGCCGGAGGTGCTGGCACAACGGACGGGCAAGCCCCTGAACGAGGCCGCCGTCTGGCAGCGGATGCTGGTGATGGCAGCAGGCGCGGTGATGAACTTCGTGCTGGGCTTTGTGGTGCTGCTGCTCCTCATCTCGCTGCGCAGTGAACCCATCACCAGCAAGGTCATCTATGCCGTGGAGGACAATGCCCTCTGCGGTCAGACCGGCCTGCAGGCCGGGGACGAGATCGTGGCCGTCAACGGGCGGCACTGCTTCGTGGCCAACGATATGCTCTACGAGCTGATGCGCACCGAGAGCTACCGTGCGGCCTTCACCGTCCGCCGGGACGGGAAGCTGGTGGAGCTGCCCGATGTCCAGTTCGACACATGGCAGGATGCACAGGGCCAGACCCACATGACGCTGGGCTTCACGGTCTACGGACTCAAAAAAACACCGAAGAATGTCTTGAAAGAAGCGGCCAACAGCGTCATCTACTATGGCCGGATCATCTACACCTCGCTGGCTGACCTGCTGCGGGGCCGCGAGAGCATCAACGACCTGTCCGGCCCGGTGGGCATCGTGACCGCCATCGGGCAGGCCGCCAGCTACGGCTGGGAGGATGTTTTCGAGCTGCTGGCGCTCATCACCATCAACCTCGGCGTCTTAAATCTGCTGCCGTTCCCGGCGCTGGACGGCGGCAAGATCGTCTTCCTGCTCATCGAGGCAGTCACCGGCCATGCTGTGCCGGAAAAAATTCAGGGCAGTCTGACCGTCGCCGCCTTCGCGCTGCTGTTCGGCCTGATGCTCTTTGCAACGTACAATGACATCGTCCGGCTCGTGACCGGAGTGATCTGAAAGGGGAAGTACCATGCGGCAGCTGAAGCGTGAAGTCAAGATCGGAAATGTGACCATCGGCGGCAAGAATCCCATCGCCGTGCAGACCATGCTGAACGTCCCGGTGGAGGACATCGAGGGCAATGTGGCACAGGCCAAGCGCTGCGAGGCGGCGGGCTGTCAGATCCTGCGGGTGACCTGCCCCAGCGCGGCGGATGCCAAGTGCATCGAGGCCGTCAAGAACGCCGTCAATATCCCCATCGTGGCAGACATCCACTTCGACTACAAGGCGGCTCTCGCCTGCGCCGACGTGGGCGTGGACAAGATCCGCATCAATCCGGGCAACATCGGCGACGACGACCGGGTGAAGGCGGTGGTGGACGCCTGCCAGCAGAAGAACATCCCCATCCGAATCGGCGTCAACGGCGGAAGTCTGGAAAAGCACATCCTTGCTAAATATGGTGCGCCTGTGCCCGAAGCGATGGTGGAGAGCGCGCTGTACCACGTCCGCCTGCTGGAAAAGTTCGATTTCAACAACATCGTGATCTCCATCAAAAACTCCAACGTCCCCCGCATGATGGAGGCCTACCGCCAGCTCAGCGCCGTGACGGATTACCCGCTCCATGTGGGCGTCACTGAGGCGGGCACCTACCAGATGGGCCTGCTCAAGAGCGGCATGGGCATCGGCGGAATGCTGCTGGAGGGCATCGGCGACACCATCCGCGTCTCGCTGGCGGCCGACCCCGAGAAGGAAGTGGAAGCGGGCTACAACATCCTGCGCGCCGTCGGCTTCCCGGTGGCCGGTCCGGAGGTCATCACCTGCCCGACCTGCGGCCGCACCCAGTACCCTTGCACCGAGATCGCAAACGAAGTGGAGCGGCGGCTTCAGGGCTGCAAGAAGTCCATCAAGGTGGCCGTCATGGGCTGTGTCGTCAACGGCCCCGGCGAGGCTCGGGAGGCCGACATCGGCATCGCCGGCGGCAAGGGCGAGGCGGTGCTTTTCGTCCACGGCGAACCCGTCCGGAAGCTGACGGGGGAGAATATCCTCGACCAGTTCATGGAGGAGATTTATAAACTGTGATTTTCCAGAATAAGCTTGGGCTGACGAATGAGGCCGAGCTGGCCCGGGCAGAAGAAAAACTCAGCAAGACCCGGGCGCTCGAGCTTTATGACACCGGTCTGCTGGATACCTTCGAGGTCGGCACCTTCAAGGGGCTTGCGGCCATCCATAAGTATCTGTTCGGAGACGTCTACGAGTTTGCGGGACAGATGCGGACGGTGAATATCGCAAAGGGCAATTTCCGCTTTGCGCCTGTGATGTACCTGCGCCCGGCACTGGAAAGCATCGATGCGATGCCGCAATCCTCCTTCGATGAGATCATCGAGAAGTATGTGGAGATGAATGTGGCCCATCCGTTCCGGGAGGGCAACGGCCGCAGCACCCGCATCTGGCTGGATGCGATCCTCAAAAAGGAGCTGCATCAGGTCATCGACTGGAGCCGCGTCGATAAGGGGGACTATCTCCTTGCGATGGAGCGCAGCCCGGTCAAGGATGTGGAGATAAAGGCTCTGCTGCGCGCCGCCCTGACCGAAAAGATCAATGACCGCGAGGTCTATATGAAAGGCATCGACGCCAGCTACCACTACGAAGGCTACCATGTCTTCAAGACAGAAGATCTGACTTAAAAGCAACTTACTGCCACGCCCACCCCGGGCGCGGCAGTTTGTGCTGCTATCTGATAGAAAAAAGGAGTACCACTGTGACACCACTTGTTTCCCAGCTATGGCCGCAGTTTATGGCGGACCCGGACTTTGCGGCCTGTTTTGGCCGCGTGGTCGTCGAGCACGCCCAGATGCTGCGGCAGGAGCGGCAGGTCATTTTCACGCTGCGCAGTTCTGCCCCGCTGGACAAGGGGCTGTGCGCACGGCTGCTGGCCTCCCTCGCGCCCGACTATGAGGGCTTTGAGCTTCGCATCCACAACCTCTTCGGCTACGCCGCGCTGGACGAGAGCGGACTGCGGGAGCTGATGGAGGAGATGAAGCGGGACGGCGTGCCCATCAACGGCTTCCTCGACCGCTGCCGCATCGCCATCACCGGCCAGAATATCACCATCGGCGTCTGCCATGGCACGAAGTTTTTGCAGGAGATGCAGTTCGAGCGGCTGCTGGCGGAGCGTATCGCCGCCCACACCGGCGTGAAGCCCAAGGTGACGCTGGAAAGCAGCGTGGGCGAGGCCGAGCAGCGCCAGATGGAAGAAAAGCTGGAGCGCAAAATTGCTCCTCCTGTCGTCAAATTCGAGCGGAAGAATACGGCGCCCTCCATCAAGGTGGAGGGCCTCGACCTCACGGACAAGCCCGTTACCATCTTCCACGGCAAGATGTTCTCCCCCAAGAACCTCACCCCCCTCAAGGACTTGGGCGGCGAGGGCGGAAAGTGCATGATCTGGGGCGATGTTTTCTTCACCGAGGTGAAGGGCAGCTTCCGTAAGATCTATACCGTCTCCATCACCGACTACACCGGCTCCATCAACCTGAAGATCCGTGCGCAGGAAGGGGAGGACTGCTCCAAGTGGGAGTCCATCCCCAAGGGCACGACGGTCGTGGTGCGGGGCGACTGCTCCTACGACAAGTACGAGCATGACTATATCGTCTGGCCCTACGATGTCCTCTTCGTCGAGCGCAAAAAGCGGGAGGACAATGCTCCCGTCAAGCGGGTGGAGCTGCATCTGCATACCAAGCTGTCCAGCATGGACGCCTTCTGCGACCCCGGCGGCATCGTCAAGCTGGCCCACCGGATGGGCCACCCGGCCATCGCCATCACTGACCACGGCGTCTGTCAGGGCTACCCCGAGGCCATGCTGGCGGCGGACGCCATCCACAAGACCGATCCGGACTTCAAGCTCATCTACGGCTGTGAGGCCTACTTCGTCGATGACATGATCCCCTGCGTCTACGGCGTGAAGGACGAGCCGCTGAACGGCGAGTTCTGCGTCTTCGACACCGAGACGACGGGCCTCGACCCGGGCGTGGAGTACCTGACCGAGATCGGCGCAGTCATCGTGCGGGACGGCGAGGTGGTGGAGGAATTCGACACCTTCGTCAAGCCCGGCAAGCCTATCACGCCCAAGATCACGGAGCTGACCGGCATCACCAACGAGATGGTGGCCGACGCCCCCGGCGAGGCCGAGGCGCTGGAAGCCTTCCTCAAATTCGTGGATGGCCGCATCCTCGTGGCCCACAACGCCCACTCCTTCGACATCCGGTTCCTCCGCGCCGCCGCCAAGCGGAGCGGCATCGAGTTCGAACCGACCTATATCGACACCCTGACCATGGCGCAGGCCATGTACCCCGGCCTCCACAACTACAAGCAGGGGACCATCAACAAGCACCTGGAGCTGCCCGCCTACGAAGCCCATCGCGCCTGCGAGGACTCTGCCGCACTGGGCCGCATCTTCTGCGTCATGCTCAAGGATCTGGAGGAAAAGCAGGTCACGACTGTCAGCGGCATCAACACCGGACTCGGCGGCAACCGTGAGGTGCTGAAAAAGAAGTATTACCACCTCATCATCCTCGTGCGCAACCAGATGGGCCTGAAGAACCTCTACAAGATCGTCAGCGAGGCCCACGTCAACTACTTCTTCAAGAAGCCCCGTGTGCCCCGCAGCCTCCTCAACAAGTACCGCGACGGCCTGATTTTGACCTCAGCCTGCGAGGCGGGCGAACTGTACCGCGCCATCGTGGAGGGCCGCTCCTACGAGGAGCTGAAGAAAATCGCCTCCTATTACGATGTTCTGGAAGTCCAGCCGCTGGGCAACAACGCCTATATGGTGCGGGACGGCAAGGTGGAGAGCGAAGAGGTCATCAAGGACTTCAACCGCACCGTCATCCAGCTGGGCGAAGACCTCCACAAGCCCGTCATCGCCACCGGCGACGTCCACTTCACCGAGCCGGAGGACGCCATCTACCGCTCTGTTTTACAGGCAGGCAACGGCTTCAAGGACGCGGACAACCAGCCGCCCCTGTTCTACCGCACGACGGAGGATATGCTGGACCAGTTCCGCTATCTGCCCAAGGAGAAGGCCTACGAGATCGTCGTGACCAACCCCCGCAAGATCGCGGCCAGCATCGACGGCAGCGTCCGCGCCATCCCGCGCGGCACCTACCCGCCCAGCATCGAGGGCGCAGAGCAGCAGCTCCGGGACGCCACATGGGCGCACGCCAAGCGGGATTACGGCGACCCGCTGCCCGAGATCGTGGAGAAGCGGCTGCAAAAAGAGCTGGACTCCATCTGCGGCCACGGCTACGCCGTCCTGTACGTCATCGCGGTCAAGCTGGTGGCCTACTCCAACGCGGGCGGCTATCAGGTGGGCAGCCGCGGCTCGGTCGGCTCGTCGGCTGTGGCCCACTTCTCCGGCATCTCGGAGGTCAACAGTCTGCCGCCCCATTACCGCTGCCCCAAGTGCAGGCACAGCGAGTTCATCACCGACGGCAGCGTGGAGGACGGCTTCGACCTGCCCGACAAGAACTGCCCCGCGTGCGGCACCCGGATGCTGGTGGACGGCCACGACATCCCCTTCGAGACCTTCCTCGGCTTCTACGGCGACAAGGAGCCGGATATTGACCTGAATTTCTCGGGCGAATATCAGTCCAACGTCCACCGCTACACCGAGGAGCTGTTCGGCAAGGCCAACGTCTTCAAGGCGGGCACGGTCTCCGGCATTCAGGACAAAACAGCCTATGGCTACGTCAAAAAATATCTAGATGAGAGGGGGAGAACGGTCAACCACGCCGAGGAGAACCGCCTGACGCTGGGCTGTACCGGCGTCAAGCGCACCACCGGCCAGCACCCCGGCGGCATGGTCGTCGTGCCCGACACCTACGAGATCTACGATTTCTGCCCCATCCAGCACCCGGCGGATGATGTGGCGGGCGGTCTGCTGACCACCCACTTCGAGTTCAAATACCTTCACGACACCCTGCTCAAGCTGGATGAGCTGGGCCACGATATGCCCACCTTCTACAAGTATTTCGAGGAATATACCGGCATCCCGGTGGACAGCATCCCTATGAACGACCCCAAGGTCTACAGCCTGCTCACCAGCCCGGAGGAGCTGGGCGTCACACCGGAGCAGATCGACAGCCAGACCGGCACCTTCGGCATCCCCGAGATGGGCACGAACTTCGTGCGCGGGATGCTGGTGGAGGCCCGGCCCAAGAATTTCTCCGAGCTGATCCAGATCTCGGGCCTGTCTCACGGCACCGACGTCTGGACGGGCAACGCCGATGAACTCATCCGCAGTGGTACCTGCACCATTGCGGAGGTCATCGGCTGCCGCGACAGCATCATGCTCTACCTGCTGCGCAAGGGTCTCGAGCCGAAGATGGCCTTCGACATCATGGAGGCCGTCCGTAAGGGCAAGGTGGCCAAGGACGGCTTCGCGCCCGGCTGGGAGGAGGCCATGCGGGAGCACGAGGTGCCGGACTGGTATATCGAGAGCTGCCGTAAGATCAAGTATATGTTCCCGAAAGCCCATGCCGTGGCCTACCTGATGTCGGCCATCCGTCTCATGTGGTTCAAGCTCTACCATCCGCAGGCGTTCTATGCGGTCTATTTCACTGTCCGCGGCGATGACATCGACTACGAAGCCGCCGTGGGCGGTGCGGCGGTGGCCCGCGCCCACATGAACGAGGTCAAGCGCCGCCTGAAGGAGGAGAAAAACGCCAAGGACGAGGACGTCCTCGTCTCGCTCCAGCTGGTCAACGAGATGCTGGTGCGGGGCTACGAGTTCCTGCCCATCGAGCTGGGCAAGAGCCGCGGCTCGAAGTATGTGGTGGAGGACGGCAAGGTGCGCCTGCCCTTCTGCTCCCTGAAGGGTCTGGGCGGTGCCGCCGCCGATGCGCTGGAAAATGTGACCATCCACGGCGAAGAGTATCTCTCCATCGAGGAGCTGCAGCAGGCCTCCGGCGTCGGCAGCAGCATCATCGACCGCCTGCGTCAGGTGGGCGCTCTGGGCGACCTGCCCGAGAGCAGTCAGGTGAGCTTCTTCTGAAATAGTACAACAAAAACGACCTCTGCGACCGGATGACCGGAAGCAGAGGTCGTTTTGTGTTGCGGGTATTGCTTTGAGCAGGGGGAGAATCTTACTCCACGCTGATCATATAATAGTAGACCGGCTGACCGCCGCGGATGTGGCTGACCTCAACGTGGTTGGGGCACTTGGCCTTGACGATCTCGGTCACCTTCTCGGCATCCTCGTCGGAGACGTCGCAGCCGGAGATGATGGTGACGAAGCTGGAATCCTTCTTGCACATACCGCGGGCCAGACGATAGGTGGCCTTGGTGATGTCGTTGGAGGTGGAGACGATCTTGCCGTTCTCCAGAGCCATGATCTCGCCCTTCCGGATCCGCTTGCCGTCGTACTCGCTGTCGCGGGCGGCGTAAGTGATGAGGCCGGTGGAGACCTTATCGGCGGCAGACATCATGTTGATGGTGTTGGCCTCCACGGTAGCAGAGGGGTCGAAGTTCAGCAGAGCGGTGATGCCC
>ENA-OYBY01000637-OYBY01000637.1-human-gut-metagenome-genome-assembly--contig:-NODE-637-length-12157-cov-5.022476_pt1 | contig 12157 bp, 12 predicted proteins | sample MGYA00244625_ERZ652863 | MGnify/ENA primary metagenome ERZ652863 (study PRJEB26926, sample SAMN06164696) | human gut metagenome | biome: ENVO:00009003; feature: ENVO:2100002; material: ENVO:00002003...
GAGATGTGTATAAGAGACAGTATTAAAACCAAGGCTGGAAAAAAGCAATAACAGTGATTTCTGGATAAGTAAGATATCCGGAAATCGAGAAAGAGATAATGAAATAAACAAAAAGCTTCTTTTTATGGGGTGGACCGTTATACGCATCTGGGGAAATGATATAAAAAAGAACCCAGACGAATGTATTCGCGTAATAGAGGAAACAATCTTTGATTTAAAACTAGGAGCAGCTGAAGTGTAACTTCTTAGTTATGTAAAGCTTGAGGGTGATGATAGACAAACCTTCAAGCATTTTTTTTGAAATGGGGTTGACAGAAGATGATGAAAATATAAATAGACTTGACAAATATGTTGTTTTGTGTAAAACTGATATTAAAAAATAGTATAGGAGGTAAAACATGATAGATAATAGATCAGAATCAATCATCGACAATCATGTGTTAAACCGCAAAATTGTTTATGCAATCAATAAGGCCATTTCAGATGATGTTCCGCAGGAAATAAGAGAAAATCGTCTTGAAACGAATAATCGCCACATTTTTGCAACGGGTGATTACATAAATGACAATCTTAGAAAACACGTGGTGAAAGACGAAGTAGAGTTACTTGCTTTTAACAGATACGCATGGGAAGGTCGAATCCTTATCGATAGAGCCAACCGCGTGACATATACAATTTCTACACATCAGACGTTAAGAAACATTATTCGAAAAAATAGAAATAGACCGCATTACTTACAGTCCATTTTGTATGCGGAAAATAGTGATTGTGAAGGTTTAACCAAGCAACTTTCCATTGGAGATTTATATCCAGATTTTGTGGGTTCGTCTTTTGATGCGGAAGAACTAGAAGAAGATTACGACAAAATCATGCAGGGTAGCATCAACAAAGCGGATGGATATAAGCATTATATCATCGTGTACACATCTGAGCATCATACAATATCAGATATCGAAATGCTTTTATTGGACAAGGATTTTGCAGAGGTTGATAAGATAAGTCTTATGGAGTATGTAAATCCAGATTTTGCTTCTTTAACAGAAAGAGGATACGATGCAACGGAAGAACAAGGCGAAAAGGAAGAAGAAGTAAGAACATTACCGCTTAAACTTAAGCCTGGTGTTAAGCCTGCACTTAGAGCGATGGAGGAAGAAGTTTAATTCCTCCTAAATTTCTATAGAACAGGAGAAATATAAAATGGAACAGAGAAAATTTAATGGTGACAGATTAAAGAAGGCAAGAATATACAATGGCATTTCCTTAACTGATCTTGCAATGCAGGCGGATATAAAAAAGCAGTCTATATCATTATATGAAAATGGAAAGAATGTGCCAGATCATGAGAAGGTTAGAGTATTAGCAAGGATACTTGGTTTTCCATATGATTATTTTTTTCAGAAAGATAAGATAAAGGCATATACAGAAACAACTTATTTCAGATCACAGGCAACAGCTACTAAAAAAGATAGAGCTGCACAAAGTGTTAAGCTTGAATTTGTTGCGCAAATGTATGAGACACTTTGGAATTACATTGATTTTCCAGTTTACAAGGATCCTAAGCTTGATTTCATTGGATATGATGACCCATTGGATTGTGAATCTCAAGATGCAATTGATGAAATGGAAGAGGCTGTGGCTAAAGTCAAGAAATGTTGGCGTGTGCCTAGCGGACCAATTAAAGATCTGCAGTATTTGCTTGAGCAGAATGGAATACTTGTTACAGGATTCTCTATTGGAGAGGATAAGATTGATGCATTCAGTCAGAGAACCATAATTGATAATGCGGATGTATTTTTAATTGCTGTAGCACTTGGCTCAAGACCGGAATGCAGATTAAGATTTGATATGGCTCACGAATTAGGTCATATTGTATTACATCCTTGGAGTGAAGATATTGAATCTTTGTCAAAAGAGGAATTTAAGGCAAGAGAGCGTCAAGCGAACATGTTTGCAAGTGCATTTTTGCTGCCGAGAGATAGTTTTTCAAAGGATGTATCGCAGTATCCTACAGATTTGAAGTTTTATCTTTTCCTAAAGAAAAAATGGAAAGTATCAGTTCAGGCAATGATGTATAGGGCACGTCAGCTTGATATTATTTCTGCAAATCAGTATCAGTATATGATGCGACAAGTATCTAAAAATGGATGGAGAACCAAAGAACCAGATGATATTCCGGGAACTCTAAATGAAAGCATTTTCCAAGGGGCAATAGATTTATTGTTTGATAACAATATTCTTACACCGAGAAGCTTACTTTCTGATTTTAAGAGACATGGAGTAACATTGTATCCAGGGATGATAGAAGACCTTTTACACCTCAAAAAGGGTACATTAGATATTGAGGATAAAGTTACTCCATTATTTCGAATAAAGAATACAGAGGATACGGAATGAAAATGACATTGAATTAATTTGTATGATTTATCGCTTGATGATGTATTGTGCGTTATTAGGCAAATTAATCAACGCATCATTAGATGAAAATTGACATATGAAGGGAAGCAACAGTTAAAATAGAAGGTAACAATAGTATCGTTTGTATGTTGCTGTTTTTATATTAAGGAATGTCGATGCCCAGAAAGGAGCATATAATGCTTAAGATAGATGAACAAATTTTAAATATCGATAAAGTGATTTGTCGTCATATTGATGCGTCAGATTTTTCTGGAAGAGGAGCTGTATCACAAGATATCCTTGCCCAATTAAGAAATTTTATTGAGCATATTATGTTAAAATTTTATGCTAAGGGAGAGGATATTGATGATTCATACAAGAATATTTGTAAGGCGGTAGAGAATTCAAAAAAACGCGGTGAATTGAAGGTTTTAAATAGATTTTATGATTATTTAGAAATCGTGGCATCACATTATACACTTGATGAAGAAAATTCCGAAAGATTAATGCTTAAGTATTATACATATTTGTATAAAATAAGAATGCTTCTTGACAGCTTTTTTGGTATGAAAGTGTTGGATAATTTAGAAAAGTTTCCATTGCATAAGGACCCTAAACTGGAAGAGTATTATGAAAAAATTGCTGAAAAGGTTGATACATTTGAAAGAGAAAGAGTGGAAAAATCAGATAAGTATTATGTTCAAAAGATTAAACCAGTATTTGTGAATAGGAAAGTGTATTACGAAGTTACACTTTCTCCAGCGACAGATAATACGAGCAAGTTTAATAGAATGATAGCGTTTACGAGCATTGATATAACTGATTATTATGCAGCTAAATTTATGATACGGGAGAGTAGCATAAGTTTGTTAGGAAAGATTATGCCGATATTCGTAATTACGGGATGGGAGATTTCAATTCGTGATTGCGAATATCAGAATTTTGTCAGCATAATATGCGGTACCAGGAAAAAAGTTAATTATGCAGAACAACAAGGGATTTCCAGGTTTCTTACAAGTACACGGTCTAACTTAGTTGATTTGCTAAATTATAGCGAAGAAGAATATAATAATGTCAAGTATGAGGTTACTAAAACAGCCAAGAGTGTTGTCTTTTTTGAGGTGTTGGACAAGTGCAGAAAACTTGTTAAAAATAGTAAGCCGGGTGTTAATGTAATAAAATATATGCTCTTTCATATGAATAACAAATTCATTAAGAATCAGAGAATGTATGTGGAGAATAGTAATCTATCTGGCTTATATTTACAAAATGGTTGCATGCCATTTGATAATATGCCATTTATTAATTCACCTCTTAATCACAATCCTAAATTACGTGATTTATTTGAATGTATTTCCATCAAGGAAAGGAAACATGAAATATTAGCAAGATTTATTAAAAATAATACAGAGATCAAGGGGCAGATGTTTACGGCTATAAGTGAAGTTGAAAATATGGGAGATATAGATGAACTTATTGATGAATATAATGATAAACTTTGGTACGGGCATAGACCGGAAAGTGATTTAGCGATAGAGAACGGTCAGATATTTATCAATAGTTACAAATTGGATACCTGTAATATTATCAGTAAGTTAAAAGATTTGTCCAAGGAAGGTGAAGCAGATTATTCAAATGCTGTGTTAACATGGATAGAGGAAACAAAATACAATATTGATTCGGATGAAAAGAAAGAGGCGATGGTGAAGATGTTTTCTGATTCACATGTGGCACTGATTTATGGTGCAGCCGGAACTGGGAAAACTCATATGATAAAGCATTTATCTAACTATTTTTCTGATAAAAGTCAGTTGTTTTTAGCGCAAACTAATCCGGCAGTTGATAATCTGAAAAGGCGTATTGATAATTCAAAATATAGATTTTCTACAATAGCGAAATTTTTAAATCATAGAAATGTTGTTACAAGATATGATGTATTGGTCATTGATGAATGTAGTACTGTAAGTAATAAAGATATGCGTGCTATATTGAGAAAAGCCTCTTTTAAGTATCTTATTCTTGTGGGGGATATTTATCAGATTGCATCTATTAGATTTGGAAACTGGTTTAATGTTGCAAAATATTTTATGCCAAATAGTGCAGTTTTTGAATTGAAGAGTCCGTACAGAACAGAAGATGAAGGCTTGTTGACATTCTGGGATCGAGTAAGAACTTCTGATGATAGAATTAAAGAGATAATAGCCAAAAAGGGATATTCAAAAACTTTGGATGAATCAATTTTTACAGCAGCAGAGGATGATGAGATTATACTTTGTTTGAACTATGATGGTCTGTATGGAATAAACAATATAAATAGATTTTTGCAACAAAGTAATCCTAATAAAAGCATATTTTGGGGAATGCTGGAATTTAAGACTGGAGATCCAATATTATTTAATGAGTCAGAACGTTTCGCTCCTATAATTTACAATAATATGAAGGGTAAAATTATTGGGATAGAAATTTTTGATGAGGGACAAGTTACAGAACGTATACAGTTTGATGTTTTGGTATATACGTTAATTAATGAAGATGATGCGAGGTGGCAGGATTTTGATTTACTGTCAAATAATGGTGTTGATGAATCACAAATACGTTTTGTGGTAAATAAACTGAAAAATGTTGATGATGACGAAGAAAATAGTTTAAGAACAGAATTACCATTTCAAATTGCATACGCTGTATCAATTCATAAAGCCCAAGGTCTGGAATATAGGTCTGTGAAAATAGTAATAACTGATGAGGTTGATGAACTTATTACACACAATATTTTTTATACAGCTATTACAAGAGCTAGAGAAAAACTTAAGATTTATTGGACACCAGAGGTTGAGCAAGCAGTTCTTGAGCGGATAAAACCGAAAGATATTAAGAAAGATGTAGGAATACTGCGAAAATATATAAATTCGCAAACCCAATAATAGGTGTTTATTGTTGGAACTGTTTTTATGGAATAAAAAACAGTCAACCCCAGGAACAAAGGATTCTAAGCATCAAAGTGCCTACTCCCACTTGGGGACCCAACTTTTATCCGTCACAAGTTGACTATAAATAGCATAACATATTTCGTTGTCATGTCAAGTTCGCTTCATTAATCTTAGGATTTTAGTTGACGGGTAATTGATGGTGTGCAAAATTTGTGTGTTTATTATTGTAAAAATGCTTGAAAATACAGGAAATACAATTTTATTATTGGATTGATTTTAGTTGATGGGTAGTTGATGAGGATTTGTGGATATACGGTTACAGGTTGTAACCCTAATAAGAAGCGTATATATGAATTCTGATAAATTCAATTAAATGACACAGAAAAGATAAATGAGGTTATGAGTGAAGTTATAATTCGAAATTCATGGAAAATGGAGTATTGACTTTTTCAAAAATTCTACATATACTACGGATAAAATCATAAAATACTTATGTGTTTTTGTAAGGGCGGCGTTGCGACGGCGCTCTATTTTTTTGTTTAAATGCAAGTACTAATCCACCAGATTCTGGTGTGAATCCCTGAAAAAACACCAACCCTGTCCATAGACAAACACAAAACCCCATCGTATAATGAACACACGATTTGCAAATTTCATACTCTGCCGAAGTGTACAATCACGACGGAAGGCAGTATGATATTTTTACAGAAATCAGAAAAAGGTCAAAAATTGACTTTTTTTCGCAAAAATAACACATAATAGTCCCTTGTGGATGTCACTGGATTGGTTTATCCTATATCCAGGCTTGAAAAAGCCAATGAGAAAATGAAAATTGACAACTGAATAGCAGTTACAGATTTGAGTAAAATTACGGATCATATACCCGCAGGATGAAAGTCACAGTTATCATATTAGTAGGCTGATGGATTGAGATATGAAGGCTGAGAGGTTGGATGGAAGTCCGGGCAATGCGGGAGCAGGTATGTTGCGTAAGGATAATAACCCATGAGGGGCGAGAGGTTCGTCCCGATCCCCGCAATGCAGGTATGGGAGATAGTGCTTCTCTGGAATGGAGAAGGGCGTCGTGAACACAGCTAATGGCTCATCTGTAATTCCCGGAGGTGAGTACACCTCTACGTATACGGGGCGATGAGGGGTCAGGAAGACCGGCGTATACCTTCATAGGACGTTAAGAGAAGTCCAAAACAAAATAAGTGATAACCAGAATCGTTATCCATAGTTTATGCATTTTCAAATGAGCTATGGGTAGCGATTTTTTTAATGGAGGTAACGCAGATGGAGGAAAAAATAGATATTAAAGCAAAGACAATTAAGGTGGATACGGGTAAAGGGAATACCATGAAAGTAACCATGTCATACGGTGAACAATCAACTCTGGAAGAGTTGTTGATAGCATATCTGGGACAGGAAATAGCAGGTGGAAGTGCAGCATAATAGTGGTTACCCGATGATGCAGAGGGGCGCGTGTGATGGTTGTGACTGGTAAAAATGCTGAAAATCATATTTTGTCAGAAAATGTGGAAAAAAGTGGTAGACAAATATTTGTTCGAGATGTAACATAGATATGTGGCAAGCAAATAGATTTAAATAAATAGCTACAATACCTGTAAAACATTGCGAACGTCCAGCCAACGTAATGACCAATGTTAAGTTTTTTAATTGAATAGTTGACAGCAAGACAGCTTGAAAATGTCGGTGCAGATGAGACACCATGAAATAATAACCGCTGTCCATGGTCAACAAAGTAAGCGCAAGCTTACATACATATTTACATATGGAAACATCGTATGGATGCAGAGTGTGGCGTCAGAGATTATAAGAATATATGACGTCAAAACAATTTAAGTTGAAATGAATATCGAACCAAAATGAAGAAAAGATGTAAGTTATTTAGCTTTTCTGTATGGTTTGTGCTTTTCGGCTTTCGTGTGTAAATGTGATATGTAGCGCAGTTGTTACAGCAGATGTAACAAGAGACTTTGTTAACTATGGAGAGCGGTTTTTGTGTCTCATGATTTAGCCATAAGGAGGACATTTTCAGGCTGTTTTTCATTTTTGAAGGGAAGGAGAAGAGTGTATTTTGTAGGAAACAGATACGAAAGAGCGGAATGTGACGGAGTGTTCGCAGCATGATGCAAAACAACAGTATTTATCAGGTCCTGCCGAAGCTGATTGAGCTGTGGGGGATGAACATTAAGACGGATGTGGAGGCTAAAAAAAAACTTCATGCAACAGACCGTGAAATGACAACTCCTCTGTTTCTTCTCCGGTGTGTGCAGCTGGGGATTTCCATCCGGGATCTGGGTCTGATGACCATTGGCATGGTGAATGATATGTTTGTGGAAAGCAGGAATGATGAGTATAAGGGATGGAGACAGGTTGCCACACAGGAGGATTTCGACAGATTCTGATCTGATGAAATGTGATGACAGGATAAGCGAAAAAAGGTATAATGATTTCATAAAATCAGAAGCTGGAGGAAACATACATGAAAATCGTAATTATTAACGGAAGTTCCAGAAGGGGAAACACGCTGACGGCGATTGACGCATTTATAAAAGGGGCATCAGAAAAGAATGAGATTGAAATCATCCAACCAGACAGACTTCATATAGCACCTTGTAAGGGATGTGGGGTCTGTCAATGTTATAAAGGATGTATTGATCAGGATGATACAAATCCCACGATTGATAAAATTACTGCTGCAGATGTGATTCTTTTTGCTACTCCGGTATATTGGTGGGGAATGTCTGCGCAGTTGAAACTTATCATTGATAAATGCTACTGCCGCGGTTTGCAGCTGAAAAATAAAAAAGTTGGAACAATCGTTGTGGGAGGATCCCCGGTGGACAGTATCCAGTATGAGTTAATTGACAAACAGTTCGACTGCATGGCGAAATATCTTTCATGGGATATGATTTTCCAAAAATCATATTATGCAACAGCCAGTGATGAACTTGCAAAAAACAAGGATTCTATAAAAGAACTTGAAAATATTGGAAAAAACTTATAAAGCATATTTAATAGATAAAATTGAATATGATTATCCTAATTTTCATCTTTTAATGGATTGTTTTTGGTGTGAGATAATAAGCGGAGAATTGAAGTTAAAGGAACATGAAAATGCAAAATGGCTGACTAAGGAGCATCTTGATGAGGTTGAATGGCTGCCAGCAGATGTTATTTTGATTGATAAGATAAGAATGGATATGTAGGAGGATTTCACTAATATAATAAGCTTCACTACACGAGTGAAAGCGGGGATATAAGTGAAAATGGATAGAATGTGCGAGTTTTAATAACAGATTGAAATGTTCAAAGTCTGTATTTATGCGGGGTTCCGACATTTGTTTTATCAAATGGCTCTAGTTTGGCTCTATTTGTGGGGAGAGTAATAGCAAGATTAAGGAGAAATTATGAAAAAGATAATCATATTAAGAGGTAACTCTGGAAGTGGAAAAACAACAGTAGCTAGAGCGTTGCAAAAGAAATTTGGATACAATACAATGATGATTTCACAAGATGAGATTAGGAGAAATATCTTGTGGGTTAAAGATGGCGTTGATACTAAGGCATTACCACTTATGATAGAACTTATGAAATATGGGTATGAGCATTGTGATGTGGTTATTTTAGAGGGCATCATGTATGATGAGTGGTATAGTCCTTTGTTCAAAACGGCAAATGAATTGTATGGAATGGATATATATGCGTACTATTTTGATATACCATTTGAAGAGACGGTCAGGCGGCATAATACAAGAGATAAAAAACAGGAATTTGGTGAAGAAGATATGCGTAGATGGTGGAGAGAAAAGGATTTTTCATCAGTTTTTAATGAAAAAATTATTACATCTGACATTGATGCAGACAGTATTGTTGAAATGATATATATGGATTCAGCAAATGAAGGATAAGGGTATTACGAATGGCAAGAACAGAAAAAGTGATAATGACTAATATGTGTATGGTGTTTAGTGAAAATAGGATACTTGTCCAAGATAAGACGGATGATGATTACTCTGGAATAACATTTCCGGGAGGACATGTGGAAAGAGGAGAATCATTTACAGATGCTGTGATACGCGAAGTGTGGGAAGAAACTGGATTGAAAATTTCAGAACCAAAACTTTGTGGGATAAAAGACTGGATGAAGGATGAAGAAACAAGATATATAGTGCTATTATATAAGACAGATAAGTTTGAAGGAATAGTTACTTCGTCTGAAGAAGGGGATGTATTCTGGCTGACATTAGATGAAATGAAGCAGAGAAAACTTGCTTATGGAATGGATAAGATGTTGGAAGTATTTTTAAATGACAAGATTAGTGAATATTTCTTTTATGAAGAAAATGGAAAATGGATAGAAGAGTTGAAATAGTTTAAATAAATGCAAAGGAGTTTGAAGTGGATATTTTATTTAAGAATGATGATTTTGTATTTTCATACAGAGTTGGTGGAATATTGATACGCAATGGAAAAATTCTATTACAGCGTCCTAAGAATGATGATTATTCCATTATAGGTGGACATGTAGCAGCAATGGAAACAAGTATAGAAACTTTGAAGCGGGAATTTGAAGAAGAACTTCACACTAAAATAGAGGTAGATAATCTGCTGGCGATTGGTGAAATATATTTTCCATGGGGTAAAAGACCATGTCATCAGATATGTTTATATTATAATGTACATCTCGTTAATTATGATATTCCTTTAGATGGAGTATTTCATGGTTATGATGGTCTGGATGACAAAAGGATTGATTTAGATTTTTGCTGGGTTCCACTTGAGGATTTAAAGAATGATGTAAAGGTATATCCGCAGGAGTTGGTACCTTATATTCTTGAACCAAAGAAGGAAATTGTACATTTTGTTTCAAAGCAAATTTAGAAGATGAGATTATAGGTGTCGATGGAGAAGAAATATGTTAGAAGTTAAATTTTATGATACAGTAGACGATTCATTACTGAAGTTTGCAGTAATAATTTCACAGAGTAACGGCAAGTGGGTATTTTGCAAGCACAAAGAAAGAGATACCTATGAAGTGCCGGGAGGGCATCGAGAAGCAGGCGAAAATATTCTCGAAACCGCTAAAAGGGAGCTCCAGGAAGAAACAGGAGCAGTAAAATATGAGATAAAGCCAATCTGTGTATATTCAGTGATAGGCAAGACAAGAGTAAATGATACAGGCGAGGAAACCTTTGGAATGCTTTATTTTGCGGAGATAAATGAATTCGTTAAAGAATTACATAGTGAAATGGAAAAGGTTATATTAATGGATGAGTTGCCTGAGAATTGGACATATCCGTTGATTCAGCCTAAATTGATTGAAAAATATAAGCAGATAGAAAAGCAGTCTTACAGTCAGATACAGCTGGTAGAAAACAGACTATAGAATACATAAAGAATATTAGCTAGCACTTTCCAAAGTTGGGCAACTATTATTCGGAGCATCTTCAAGGCTATTGAGAAAAGAATATCCTGTCCTTATAGAGTAGATACCAAAAGGATTATGGGGAGGTAAGTCATGGAAGCCTATAGTGGATGAAAAACATCTTGATAACTGTATATCATATATTAGAAGACATCAACATGATAATACAAAGTTATAATTAGCTTGATTGTATATTTGCTTTATAGGTGTTGATATATTGCATAGCTTATGTCTAATCGGCATAAAATTATAATAGAAAGTCCTATTGACTTTCTGCTTTGTTCTTGCTAGTATGTAAGTACAAAGAAAGTTTACCACTGACCGATATGTGGTATATAAATGGTCGGGTTGAAAAAGTCTTTTGCTGTAGTGCAAGAGACTTTTTTTGTGGAGATTAACAAATGATAAGGAATGGTTTTTATATAATCCCCAAAATGGTTTAATAACGTTTGTTAACAATGCCTATTGTAAATAAAAAATATCATTATTACAATAGAGATTAGAAATGCTTCGAACAATATGAAAGGCATAAAACCAATATGAAAAGACACACAAACATAATAATCACAGCCGTGGCATCGCTGCTTATCGTCACACTTGCGGGCAGAGAATTCATTAAAAATCATAAGAAAGAGTCTAATGATAAATCGTCTACGAATGTATCAGAAAATACATGTGAAGATATACCTGACACAAGTATATCTGACACAAGTATATCTGATACGTGTGTAGCCGATACGAATACACCTGACACGAGTATATCTGAAACAGAGATCTTGAAACAGACTTATGAAAATAATAAAGAGCAATTTTATATATCTGAAATTCCGGATGATATTTTTGAAAAAATGCAGGGCAAATCCTACAAGGTAGATTGTACACTCCCCAGAGAAAATCTGCGATATATACATGTACTACATGTAGGCTTTGACAATCAGGTGCATGAAGGTGAGCTGGTTGTAAATAAAGATATCGCAGATGATGTACTTGAAATATTTAAGGAGCTCTATGAGTCCGGATATCAAATAGAAAAAGTCAGACTTGTTGATGAATACGATGCAGATGATGAGGCATCTATGAGCGACAATAATTCATCGGCCTTCAATTTCAGATTCATCTCCCACACTACAAAGATATCGAAGCATGGAATGGGAATGGCGGTGGATATCAATACTCTTTACAATCCTTATGTCAAAACAGTTGATGGGGAGCTTTCGATTGAGCCTGCAAATGCCACAGATTATGTTGACCGGAGCAGGGATTTTTCGCACAAGATTGACCATGATGATTTATGCTATAAGCTGTTTACGGAGCATGGTTTTGAGTGGGGAGGCGATTGGACGCATTCCAAGGATTATCAGCCTGTCTCTTATACACATCT
>ENA-OYBY01000641-OYBY01000641.1-human-gut-metagenome-genome-assembly--contig:-NODE-641-length-12110-cov-11.819494_pt1 | contig 12110 bp, 18 predicted proteins | sample MGYA00244625_ERZ652863 | MGnify/ENA primary metagenome ERZ652863 (study PRJEB26926, sample SAMN06164696) | human gut metagenome | biome: ENVO:00009003; feature: ENVO:2100002; material: ENVO:00002003...
CTTGCAGGAGGAGAACGGCAACCTGTTCATGAACACCGGCTTCCGCATCGACGTGGCGTATAACGAAGCCTCCGACGTGCTGACCTTCTCACCCAACGGGGACTACGTGCGTGTGAAGCAGCAGCCGGAAACTCCGGCAGAAAAATAAGAACCGCTAAAATCCAAAGAAACATGAGAACAAGAATAACATTCGCCATCTGCCTGTGCCTGCTTTTCGCGGGCAGGGCTTCCGCCCAATGGGTCGTGAGCGATCCGGGCAATCTAGCGCAGGGCATCATCAACGCCTCGAAGAACATCATCCACACCTCGAAGACCGCCACGAACATGGTGAACAACTTTCAGGAAACGGTGAAAATCTACGAGCAGGGCAAGAAGTATTACGACGCCCTCAAATCGGTGAACAATCTGGTCAAGGACGCCCGCAAGGTGCAGCAGACCATCCTGATGGTAGGCGACATCACGGACATCTACGTGACCAGCTTCCAGAAGATGCTGCGCGACGACAACTTCACGGTGGAGGAACTCGGAGCCATCGCCTTTGGGTACACGAAGCTGCTGGAAGAATCCAACGACGTGCTTACGGAGCTGAAGAACGTGGTGAACATCACCACGCTCTCCATGACGGACAAGGAGCGCATGGACGTGGTGGAACGCTGCCACTCCAAGATGAAGCGTTACCGCAACCTCGTGAGCTACTACACCAACAAGAATATCAGCGTGAGCTACCTGCGTGCGAAGAAGAAAAACGACCTCGACCGCATCATGGGGCTGTACGGGAGCATGAACGAAAGATACTGGTAGCCTATGGAGTTCGACAACCTTCACCAGATTCTCCGCTCGCTCTACGAGCAGATGATGCCGCTGTGCGCTGACATGGCGGGCGTGGCGAAAGGCATCGCCGGGCTGGGCGCGCTCTTCTATGTCGCCTACCGGGTATGGCAGTCGTTGGCGAGAGCCGAACCGATAGACGTCTTCCCGATGCTCCGCCCATTTGCCATCGGTCTGTGCATCATGTTCTTCCCTACGGTGGTGCTTGGCACGATAAACAGCGTCCTCTCGCCCGTCGTGCAGGGTACGGCGAAACTGCTCGAAACGCAGACGCTGGACATGAACAAGTACCGGGAGCAGAAGGACAGGCTGGAATACGAGGCGATGGTGCGCAATCCCGAAACCGCCTACCTCGTGTCCAACGAGGAGTTTGACAAGCAACTGGAGGAATTGGGCTGGTCGCCCTCCGACATGGTGACGATGGCGGGGATGTATATCGACCGGGGGATGTACAAGATGAAGAAGGGCATCCGCGACTTCTTCCGCGAGATACTGGAACTGATGTTCCAAGCCGCCGCCCTCGTGATAGACACCATCCGCACATTCTTCCTCGTGGTGCTGGCGATACTCGGTCCGATAGCCTTCGCCATATCGGTGTGGGACGGCTTCCAAAGCACGCTCACGCAGTGGATATGCCGCTACATACAGGTCTATCTGTGGCTGCCCGTGTCGGACATATTCAGCACCATACTCGCCAAGATTCAGGTGTTGATGCTCCAGAGCGACATCGAGCGCATGCAGACCGACCCCAACTTCTCGCTGGATTCCAGCGACGGGGTGTATATCGTGTTCATGATAATCGGCATCATCGGCTACTTCACCATTCCGACGGTGGCGGGCTGGATCATCCAAGCCGGGGGCATGGGCGGCTACGGGCGCAACGTGAACCAGATGGCGGGATGCGCCGGAAGCATGGCGGGCAGCGTGGCGGGTGCAGCCGCAGGCAACATGGTCGGACGTGCCGGGAAACTGCTGAAATAATCAATGTGCAATTATAAACGGAAAAGTAAAATGGAATTCAAATCACTTAAAAACATCGAATCATCGTTCCGGCAGATACGCCTGTTCGGTATCGTCTTCCTCTCGCTGTGCGCCGTGATAACGGTATGGAGCGTGTGGAGTTCCTACCGCTTCGCGGAGCGGCAGCGTGAGAAGATCTATGTGCTGGACAACGGCAAGTCGCTGATGCTGGCACTCTCGCAGGACCTCTCGCAGAACCGTCCGGCGGAAGCGAGGGAGCATGTGCGCCGCTTCCACGAGCTGTTCTTCACGCTCTCGCCCGAAAAGAGCGCGATAGAACACAACGTGAAGCGTGCGTTGCTGCTGGCGGACAAGAGCGTGTACAACTACTATTCGGACTTCGCCGAGAAGGGGTACTACAACCGCATCATCGCCGGTAACATCAACCAAGTGCTGAAGGTGGACAGCGTGGTGTGCGACTTCAACGGCTATCCCTACCGTGCCGTGACCTACGCCACGCAGAAGATCATCCGGCAGAGCAACGTCACAGAGCGCAGCCTCGTGACCACCTGCCGCCTCTTGAACTCGTCCCGTTCGGACGACAACCCCAACGGTTTCACCATCGAGGGATTCACCATCATCGAGAACAAGGATTTACAAACCATCAAAAGGTAACAGGCATGAAAGGAATCGGAAAATCACTATGGAGTACCTATTGGAAACTCCACGATAAAAAGAAAATGCTGATAGCAAGGCTCAAGGGCTATCTGGACGGCTTGCCGCCGAAGATACGCAGGCGCATCGTGCTGGCAATGCTCGCCGCATTCGCCGCACTTGCCCTCTACACCTTCGGCAAAGCCATGTATGACATCGGAAGCGGTGGTAACGGAGGAATGAAGATAGACCATGCCGGACAGGTGGAACTGCCTGTACAGCAAAAAACGGAAAATCACTTAATACCTTATTTATATGGAACAGACAAAGAACGAAACGAAGATTGAGAACAAGACGGAGAGCAAGCCCGAAAACAAGGCGGCTCCCGGCAACGACAAGCCGAAAAAGGAGCGCAAGCCGCTGACCGAAGCCCAACGGCTGAAACGCCAGAAAATGATAGTGCTTCCCGCTATGGTGCTGGTATTCATCGGGGCGATGTGGCTGATATTCGCCCCGTCCTCCGGCAAGGAGCAGGAGCCGGGAACAAGCGGCTACAACATCGAGATGCCCGATGCGGACAAGGAGAACCGCCGGATTATCGGTGACAAGGCGAAAGCCTACGAGCAGGGGGCAATGGAGGAACGGCAGGAGAACCGCAGCCGCGCCATGCAGCAGTTGGGCGATATGTTCGACCGCGAAACGGCGGAAGCGGATGGGAACGGCGACTTCGACCTTGCCAATCCCGGCGGAACGGAAGAGGCGGTGAAGCCCGCACCGAAGACCATCCAATCCTCGGTAGCCGCCTACCGTGACCTCAATGCCACGCTCGGCAACTTCTACGAGCAGCCGAAGAACGACAATGCGGAGATGGACGAACTGCTGGAACGTATCGCCACCCTCGAATCCGAACTGGAAAGCGGAAAAGAGAGAAGCTCCACGATGGACGAGCAGGTGGCACTCATGGAAAAATCCTACGAGCTGGCGGCGAAGTACATGGGCGGTCAGAACGGCACGCAGGCGGCAGCGGGACAGACCGCAGAGCCGTCCCCCGTGCAGAAAGCCGGAAAGAACACGGCAAAACCCGTAAGGCAGGTGACGCATCAGGTGGTGTCCTCGCTCGGACAGCCCATGAGTAATGCCGAGTTTGTCGCTTCCTTCTCGCAGGAACGCAACCGCAGTTTCAACACGGCGGTGGGTGTCACGACCGTATCGGACAGGAACACCATACCGGCATGTGTCTATGGGGCGCAGAGCGTGACGGACGGGCAGGCGGTCAGGTTACGGCTGTTGGAGCCGATGGCGGTAGCTGATAGGATCATCCCCCGTAATGCGGTGGTGGTCGGCGCAGCCAAGATTCAGGGTGAACGGCTTGCCATCGAAATCACCTCGCTGGAACACGACGGCACGGTTATCCCGGTGGAGTTGGAGGTCTATGACACGGATGGGCAGCCCGGCATATTCATACCCAACTCGATGGAGATGAACGCTGTCCGGGAGGTTGCCGCCAACATGGGCGGCTCGCTGGGGAGCAGCATCAACATCTCCACCAATGCCGGGGCGCAGCTTGCCTCCGACTTGGGAAAAGGACTGATACAAGGCACGAGCCAGTACATTGCCAAGAAAATGCGCACCGTCAAAGTGCATCTGAAAGCCGGGTACAGGGTCATGCTCTATCAGGAGAAGGACTGATGTATAATCATAAGAAATCCAATCAATAACAACAACCCACTAAATTCAAAGTAAAATGAGAAAAGTAATCATGATGTTTGCCCTCGCTATGGGCATCGCAACTGCCAACGCGCAGGAAAACGTAACCGTTGAAACGACCAACGGAAGTGACCAACCGACCTTGACAAAGGAGGTCTATCCGCAGAAGGAGGCGGACGGCGACCTGTATCACGGTCTGACGAGAAAGCTGGGCTTTGACCGCATGGTCCCACCGCACGGCTTGGAAGTGACCTACGACAAGACCGTGCATGTCATCTTCCCGGCGGAGGTGCGCTATGTCGATTTAGGCTCGCCCGACCTGATCGCGGGCAAAGCCGACGGAGCGGAGAACGTCATCCGTGTGAAGGCAACCGTGAGGAACTTCCCGAACGAAACCAACATGTCCGTAATCACGGAGGACGGGAGTTTCTACACTTTCAACGTGAAGTACGCCGCCGAGCCGCTGCTGCTCAACGTGGAGATGTGCGACTTCATCCATGACGGCGAGGCGGTGAACCGCCCGAACAACGCGCAGGAAATCTACCTGAAAGAGCTGGGCAGTGAAAGTCCCATGCTGGTGCGCCTTATCATGAAGTCCATCCACAAGCAGAACAAACGTGAGGTGAAGCATATCGGCTGCAAGCGTTTCGGCATCCAGTACCTTCTGAAAGGCATCTACACGCACAACGGGCTTTTGTATTTCCACACGGAAATCAGGAACCAGAGCAACGTGCCTTTCGATGTGGACTACATCACGTGGAAAATCGTGGACAAGAAAGTGGCGAAGCGTACCGCCGTGCAGGAGCGTATCATCCTGCCACTCCGCGCGCAGAACTACGCCACGCTCGTGCCGGGCAAAAAAAGCGAGCGCACGGTCTTCACGATGGCGAAGTTCACCATCCCCGACGGCAAGTGCCTCGTGGTGGAGCTGAACGAGAAGAACGGAGGTCGCCACCAGTCTTTCGTGATCGAAAATGAGGATTTGGTACGTGCAAACACGATTAACGAACTCCAAGTGCGCTGACCATGAGAAAGTACATCGCAATCATCATCGCGTCGCTTGCCCTGTTCACGGGGCAGGCGCACGCCCAGCGATGCCTGCCGAAGATGCAGGGCATCGAGGTAAGGGCAAATCTGGCGGACGGCTTCAAACCCGGCGGCAACGACGGCGGGTATAGTTTCGGGGCAGCTCTCTCCACCTACACGAAGAAGGGGAACAAATGGGTATTCGGAGGTGAGTATCTTCTGAAGAACAACCCGTATAAGGACACAGCCATACCTGTGGCGCAGTTCACGGCGGAGGGCGGCTACTATTTCAAGATACTTTCCGATGCTCGTAAAATCGTGTTCGTCTATGCGGGGGCTTCGGCTCTCGCCGGGTATGAATCGGTGAATTGGGGCGAAAAGGTGCTGTATGACGGCTCCACGCTGCATGACCGTGACGCCTTTATCTACGGCGGTGCGCTGACGCTGGACGTGGAGTTTTACGTGGCTGACCGTATCGCCCTGCTCGCCAATCTCCGGGAGCGTTGCCTGTGGGGTGGCGACACGAAGAAGTTCCATACCCAATTCGGGGTGGGCATCAAGTTCGTCATCAACTGATGCGCCGCATGGAACGGACGGATATAGACACCATGAGGCAAATATCCCTCACTGACTTTCTCGCGCAGTTGGGACATGAGCCTGTCCGAAGGAGCGGAAACGAACTTTGGTATCGTGCGCCGTACCGCAATGAGCGCACACCCTCTTTCCGCGTAAACGTGGCGAAACGACTCTGGTACGACTTCGGTACGGGCAGGGGCGGCGACATCTTCACGCTTGCCGGGGAGTTTGCCCGAAGCGGTGACTTCATGGCGCAAGCGAGATTCATAGCAGAAACCGCCCGTATGCCGTTTGTCGCAGCGGAAAAGCCGTTGTACCTGCCGGAACCGTCCGAACCCGCCTTTGAAGGTGTGGAAGCCGTCCCGTTGCTCCGCTCCACACTGACGGACTATCTGGCGGAACGGGGCATCCCTTATGCCGTTGCATACCGCCACTGTTGCCGCCTGAACTACGGCGTGCGTGGAAAGCGGTATTTTGCCGTCGGCTTCCCGAACGTGGCGGGCGGTTTTGAAATCCGCAGCCGCTTCTTCAAGGGATGCGTACCGCCGAAAGATGTGTCGCTGGTCAAGGCGGAAGGCTTTTTGACTGACGTGTGCAGTGTATTTGAGGGCTTCATGGACTTTCTGTCCGCTGCTGCACTCGGCATAGGCGGCAATGGCGACAGCCTTGTGCTGAACTCCGTCGCCAACGTAGGTAAGGCGGTGAAACACTTAGACAGGTACGGGCGCATTGACTGCTTTCTCGACTGTGACGAAGCCGGGCGGAGGACGCTGGAAGCCCTCAAAGGACACTACGGCATACGTGTCTGTGACCGTTCCGCACTCTATGACGGTTGCAAGGACTTGAACGAGTATCTGCAACTGACAGCAAAAAGAAATGAACAATAACTTAAAAATCAAAGGACAATGAACATACTGAACAACAAGAACAAGAGAACATCCATCTTCAAGGCGTTGGCACTCTGCCTGTTCGCCGCCGTGTCGCTCACGCTCGCATCGTGTGACGATGACATGGACATCCAGCAATCCTATCCGTTCACGGTGGAAACCATGCCTGTGCCGAACAAGGTGACAAAGGGGCAGACGGTGGAAATCCGCTGTGAGCTGAAAAGGACGGGCGACTTCGCCAACACGCTCTACACCATCCGGTATTTCCAGTTCGAGGGGGAAGGCACGCTGAAGATGGCGGGCGGCATTACCTTCCTGCCCAACGACCGCTACCTGCTTGAAAACGATAAGTTCAGGCTGTACTACACGGCAGATGGCGACGAGGCGCACAACTTCATCGTGGTGGTGGAGGACAATTTCAAAAATTCCTACGAATTGGAATTTGACTTCAACAACCGGAACGTGAAGGACGACATTCAGACCGTCATCCCCATAGGCAATTACAAACCTCTGCCAAGATGATGCGTGTATTCATGGCTACCCTCTGTTCGCTGCTGGCGGTCTGCTCCGTGTCCGCACGGGACAGCCGTCAGAAGGGGACGGACGGGCAGGCGGCAATCTACCGCCTGCCGCCTTTCGAGTGGGCGGTTCGGTGTACGAAGTATTTTGAAGGCTGGCACTCGGAAAAACATCACCCGTATGTGGGGTATGGACACCGGTTGCAGCCGGGGGAAAGGTATTCGGCACGCACCATGACGAAGCGACAGGCGGACGCGCTTCTGCGGAAAGACTTGCGGAAGTTCTGCGCCATGTTCCGCCAGTTCGGGCGTGACAGTCTGCTCCTTGCCACGCTCGCCTACAATGTCGGTCCATACCGGCTTTTGGGGAGCGGGAAGATACCCAAAAGCAAACTGATCCGAAAATTGGAGGCGGGCGACAGGAACATTTACCGGGAATATATCGCTTTCTGCAACTACAAGGGGAAACGGCACGCCATGTTGCTCAAACGGAGAAAGGCGGAGTTTGCGCTGCTGTACATTCCGTAATATGGCAAATGCCTGACAAATGAAAATCCGATGAAGCCGCAACTTCATCGGATTTTCCGCTTTTCATACATTCGGGATTTTTCCTTTGCCGATTACTTCACCGTCCCTGCAATGCTCTATGATGCCGGGCGAAAATCCCATCTCCCCGATTGCGATATGCCGGATATACTCCGCATATTCCTGACCTTGAAAATTCCTGCCCATGAGGTTTTTGAAAATCATCCTTATGCTTGTTCCGTCATCGCTGTGCAGGATGATTTTTCCGTTCTGTCTGATTTCTTCCATGATTGAAACTTGTTTTGGTGAATACTATCGTAGATTGAGACAGCGGTTTCTTTGCTACTTTCTTTGTCCGCCATCATGCTCACTGAAAGAAAGTAGGGCGGCTTTCGCCGCCGCCACTCAAAAACGGGTGTAAAGTCCCGTTACCATCGTGAACATTTCTTCCAGCATATCGCAATATATGCCCTCGTGTGTTTCGATGTCCTTCGTCTTGCACTCGAATGTCTTTTTGCTGAACGTCCTGCGGTAGAAACGCATATTGTAGAGGTCTAAGCCGGCATCGTAGATGATGTCAAGACGGTTTGCGCTCGTCTTGTTCCTCGCAAGGCTCATGCGCAGTCCGTTACCCATGTCTATAAAGTCCTTGCTTCCCGTCATGGCGGCAAAGCGTCTGCCGCCTATCTGCTGTAAAATAGTCTTTGCTATCATGCTTTTCTTGGTTTTAGGTTGGCGGTGCGGACACCGCCAACTTGTTTAACATTCTGTTATCTCGGCAATGGGTGTGTTTCGTTTCAACCATTCCATCAGGCACTCCATATTGTACTCGCTTGTGATGACTGCCGTATGGCTGTTGATGGCGGTAAACCTGCTGCTCTCGTAGTCATCTATCCACCCTTTTAGGGTATCAACTCCCCACGCTTCGGCATCGTCAAAGATGCCGTCCAATACTTTGATAGGCTCGCTGAATTTCACTATCAGCGTTTGATAGGCTGTGTTCATCGGTTGTCCCCCTTTCCTTCCTTTGCCGTGAGCCACTTGTCCCGTGCGGCTCGGCACTCGTCCAATGTGGGTTTGACACAAGAGAACAACTCTCCGTCTGTGGGGTGGCGGTAGTCGTACTGCACAAGTGTCCGCTTGCGTCTGCCGATACCTAATTGGAAACGCTCGTATTTCTCCGTACCTGCTTCGGTGCAGGTGCTTATTCCGTTGATGGTCATTTGTGTTGCCATAATCGTTGATTTTAGGGTGGTTAAAAATGTACTGACAAAACTCTGTTGCGCATCACCATTTCGGGGTCGCTCGTGTAGCGTTGGTGCAGGTAGAAATGGTGACTGCCGAAGCCGTAAAGGAAGAACCTGTCAAGTCCGTGCTTCTCGGCAAAGTCCTTTACACTCCGTCTTAACTGCTCCTCATTCGTTGCAAGAGTGAGGAGGTTCACAAATTCAAGGAACATCGTGGGGATTTTATCGTCCCACAGACAAATCATACTTTCAATTCTTACTTCCATACTATTGGGTATTATAGGTTTATACTATGCCGCTTCCATCCGTTGGCGGATAAGGTTCACGTTGTTGTTCACAAGGTTTACAATGCGGTCGTGGTACTCGGTATTGGAATTGTGCAAGCCACGACTTTGCACCACTTCCAATGTCTTCAATGAAACCTCCACCGTTTCTATGCGCTTGCCGTCAATGGTGGCGGATAGGATAAGGGAGTTCTTTTCAAGGAAATAGGAGTTGGAAAACACGCAATGGTGCAGTTCCGTCCCTTCCGCTGCAAACTCCGCAACGCTCTCCAACACACGCACTTGCAAAGTGCCGTCCGTGAAGGCGATGCCGAAGAATATGCCTTTGAGTTTGCGGTATGCCTTCTCGTGCTTCTTCGCTTGGCGGATGCGTTCCTCCAACTTCTTGCGTTCTATCTCCTTGTTGCGCTTGTGCATAAGTCTGTCGTGTTCGGCTTTTAGGTCGGAGGGGCAGACGTACTTCGGGCTGTTCGTGTCCTTGCCGAAAAGCCGCAGGAGGTCTATGGTGTCACGCCACATGGAGCCGTCAGCAATGGTGTAGCCGTTGCGGATACATATCTTCACGGATGCCCAATACCTCTCTATGTCAAAGGAACTGCGGATATAGTGGCGCAACATGGGATATTGCCCTGCTTTCAACAGCGTTTCGGCTCGGCTGTCGGAAAGGATAGCCGTGAAAAGGTCGTAAGGCAGTATGTTGTGGTATTCGCCATTGAAGCCGTTGCGTTTCAGTTCGGGAATGAAACGCTGTCGGGGATAGGTGCAGACGGGGTTTATATCGTATGCACGGAGTTTGTTGTTCTTGCGTACCTCCATGTCGCTGTATTCCGCCCATAGGTCGTAGTAAAGTATGGACATTCCACGCAGTCGGGCGACGGTGACGGTTGTGCCTTTGGGCGAAATCCACCTTTGCACCACTTCATAAATGGAATACCCGGCTGCCTGTCCTGCCTTGTATCGGGACTTGACGAAGAAGAAGCGTATAACTTGGTACTGCTTGCAGGTGGTGACGATGGAGAAATACTCGTTCTCGCTGAACACGCTCTTTCGGGTGCGCAACGCTTCCAACTCCATGCCGCAATGTGGGCAGGTGCATCCGCAAACGGTGTCTGCAAGGTCGTGTTCACTTTTCCACGAATGTCCGCACTCGGTGCAGATGTTCGTGCCGTCCGCCCTCTTGATGGCGTAATGCTTGAAGCAATGGCGGAAAGTGTATGCCCTCTGTGTGGCGGTCAATTTCGGCAGTCGCTCGCTCAATCGTGCGACTTCCTGCTGTATGGGTGTTCTCGGTTTCATAATCAGAAATTGAATAGGTTGGGTTGTTGTACTTCTTGTGCGGTCGCTTTGGTGGCGGTTCTCGGCTTGCTGCGGTTCTGCAACTTGCGGAGTTCCTCCTCTTGGTATCTGCGGAGTGCGTTCTGCCGTGCTTCCGCCTTTTCCTCTGCCGTGAGTTCCACCACGTGGTTCACCGCCACTTGGCATTGGATTAGCTTGCCCACCTCTATCTCGTTCTCGTCATAGTAGTGGACTGCTTGCCCGAATATCTCCCCGTCCGTGAAGCCGTTGCAACCGCTCCGCTGCACATAGTTGAGAATGTAGGTGACGCAATCGTCTATGTTCTTGGCAGGGTTGCGGTAGTTCTTGGCAAAGAGCGTATCTTCCGCCGCACGTTGCTCCAAGTACATCTGTATCGTTCTCTTGAAATGTTCTGTTCCTTTCATATCGCTGTCGTTTTTATCAGTTATACATTTTTCCGTTTCCCAAAAACTCGTAGTCGTTGGCTGCGCAACTCTCCTCAAAACTCTCTTCGCTGCACTGGTATTCCATATCGTCACGGCACGACTTGAAGAAGCTGTCAAGGCACTTGTCCATGAGGTCGTACAGAGTGGTTCGGGTGTCGGGGGCTTTCAGAAAGTCGTAGATGGGTCGCAGGATGTCCTCGTCTGCGCAATAGCCTGTCAGTACGCAACAGTTATCCGTGAATATCCGGCTTCTACGTTGCTTATTGAAATTTCCTTTGAGGTAATAGGTTTTCGGCTTGAATAGGATGTGCCAATAGTTATTGACGATGTATTTCAGAAGCCGTATGCCGCAGAGTTCCTCCTCTTTTCCGCTGTAACGTGAGGTGAAACGGTAGGAATAACGGCACGTGTCGTAACTCCAATCGTTCACTTTGACTTTGAACACACTTTCAAATGCTTCCAGCGTGTTGCGGTTGTCACTGTCCCAACCGTATTCAAAAGTGCGTAGCCATTCATTGTATGCGGTATCTCTCGCTGCTGCGGAGAGTTCGGCTAATTGGAATAGGTCGTATGTCCTTGTTATCGTTCTCATATCGCTGTCGTTTTAGATGGTCTGTTTCAGTATCTCTCTCCAATAGGTCGGCTGCACTTCGCTCAAAAGGAAGTCTGTAAAGTCCCTCCGTGCGTCCTTGTTCAGTTCTCGGTAGAGTTCACGGAACACGGATATGTTGCCGTTGATGTACGTTTCCACCATGTACACGAAGATGTTGTCCACCTCGTAGTATCTGCATTGCTGCGCTGCCGTTTTGCTGCTTCTCTTTGCCATGTCGGTAAGGGGTAAAGGGTGAATAACCAAAGGATGAAACCGAAGAAGGCGGTTGCGGAAAGGATAGCCACGATTACGCCTATCGCCACTCGGAACACTCCGTTTACAATCTCTCTAATGATGCCCCAAAGGATGCCGAACACCACGAAGGCGGTGCGCACAATCAAGCCGCATATCGCAAGCCCTATGTACTGCGCCATTTGTCTGAAATTTGCCGTTGCCGTCATATTTTCGCTGTTTTTGATTTTTTGTTTTTTTAATGCGGATTCAAGAGTTGAGGGAGTTGAGTTTCAAACTATCTTATCTGCCTCTCGTTTATCCGACATTTTT
>ENA-OYBY01000645-OYBY01000645.1-human-gut-metagenome-genome-assembly--contig:-NODE-645-length-12058-cov-6.641673_pt1 | contig 12058 bp, 10 predicted proteins | sample MGYA00244625_ERZ652863 | MGnify/ENA primary metagenome ERZ652863 (study PRJEB26926, sample SAMN06164696) | human gut metagenome | biome: ENVO:00009003; feature: ENVO:2100002; material: ENVO:00002003...
CACTTTTTTACTTCTTTTTTCAAGTTTTTTCGCGCTGACTGAAATCGGCTTCATCCTCTTGCATTTTTCAGGCAGAGACTCTTTGTCTATTATAATGTATTATATAAAGGGCAAAGTATAGACGACGACCTTTATTACGCCAAGGAAAGCCCCCGCTTCCCTTGCACAAATTGTCAAGAGGTTCCGTCTCAAATTTTGTTCCGGAAATTCTCCGTTATTTTTGGCGAAAGCTACAAAACACAAAATGTAGTGGTTCTTCCATTGACATATCACTAAATAGTGATATGATAGTATCAATGAATCACGAGACTTGCGGGTGCCTCTTGCACAAGGAGACACCCGTTCACACTGTATATGCGACACAGGAGGAGCGCTATGAAGATCATCAAACGCAACGGTGCTGAAGTACCTTTCGATATTACCAAGATCATCACCGCTGTCACCAAAGCCAGCGATTCGGTGGGCGGCAAGGCCCGTCTCTCCCGGGAGCAGATCACTGACATCGCCGCAGCCGTGACCGATCAGTGTCAGGCACTCAACCGCGCCATCAGCGTGGAAGAGATACAGGATATGGTGGAGAACCAGCTCATGGACATCAAGGCCCATGACATCGCCCGCCACTATATCACCTACCGCTATATCCAGAGCCTCAAGCGCCAGACCAACACCACCGACGAGCGCATCCTGAGCCTTATCGAGTGCCAGAACGAGGAAGTCAAGCAGGAGAACGCCAACAAGAACCCCACCGTCAACAGCGTCCAGCGCGACTATATGGCCGGTGAGATCTCCAAAGACCTGACTGCCCGCCTGCTGCTGGACCCCGAGATCGTCAAGGCTCACCAGGAGGGTCTCATCCACTTCCACGACTCCGACTACTTTGCCCAGCACATGCACAATTGCGACCTCATCAATCTGGACGATATGCTCCAGAACGGCACGGTCATCTCGGGCACCTATATCGAGAAGCCCCACAGCTTCTCCACCGCCTGCAACATCGCCACCCAGATCATCGCGCAGGTGGCCTCCAACCAGTACGGCGGCCAGAGCATCAGCCTGACCCACCTTGCTCCCTTCGTGGACGTCTCCCGCAAGAAGATCGCCGCTGAGGTCGAGGCTGAGATGGAGGGTCTGGATGTTTCTGCCGAGCGCAAGCGCGAGATCGTGGAGCGCCGCCTGCGCAATGAGATCAACCGCGGCGTCCAGACCATCCAGTATCAGGTCGTCACCCTTATGACCACCAACGGTCAGGCTCCCTTCATCACCGTCTTCATGTATCTGGGTGAGGCCCGCAACGCGCAGGAGAAGGCCGACCTTGCCATCATCATCGAGGAGACCATCCGCCAGCGCTATCAGGGCGTGAAGAATGAGGCCGGTGTCTGGATCACCCCCGCCTTCCCCAAGCTCATCTATGTGCTGGAGGAGGACAACATCCACCCCGGCGACCCCTACTACTATCTGACTGAGCTGGCTGCCAAGTGCACCGCCAAGCGGATGGTGCCCGACTATATCTCCGAGAAGAAGATGCTCGAGCTGAAGGTAGACAAGAACGGCGAGGGCCACTGCTACACCTGCATGGGCTGCCGCAGCTTCCTCACCCCTTATGTGGATCCCGAGACCGGCAAGCCCAAGTATTACGGCCGCTTCAATCAGGGCGTTGTGACCATCAATCTGGTGGATGTGGCCCTCAGCTCCGGCGGCAACTTCGACAAGTTCTGGAAGATCTTCGACGAGCGTCTGGCGCTCTGCCACCGCGCTCTGCAGGCCCGCCACAAGCGCCTGCTGGGCACCCCCAGCGATGCCGCCCCCATTCTGTGGCAGTATGGCGCACTGGCCCGCCTCAAGAAAGGCGAGAAGATCGACAAGCTCCTCTTTGGCGGCTACTCCACCATCAGCCTCGGCTACGCCGGCCTGTATGAGTGCGTGAAGTATATGACCGGCAAGAGCCACACCGACGCCGGCGCAAAGCCCTTCGCCCTCAGCGTGATGCAGCATATGAACGACAAGTGCAACGAGTGGAAGAAGGCCGAAAACATGGACTATTCCCTCTACGGCACTCCGCTGGAATCCACCACCTACAAATTCGCCAAGTGCCTGCAGAAGCGGTTTGGCATCGTGCCCGGCATCACCGACAAGAACTATATCACCAACAGCTATCACGTCCATGTTTCGGAGACGATCGATGCGTTCACCAAGCTGAAGTTCGAGAGCGAGTTCCAGAAGCTGTCCCCGGGCGGTGCCATCAGCTATGTGGAAGTCCCCAATATGCAGGACAATCTTGAGGCCGTGATGAGCGTGCTGCAGTTCATCTACGACAACATCATGTACGCCGAGTTGAATACCAAGTCGGATTACTGCCAGTGCTGCGGCTACGACGGCGAGATCAAGATCGTCGAAGACGACGGCAAGCTGGTGTGGGAGTGCCCCAAGTGCGGCAACCGTGACCAGAACAAGCTGAATGTCGCCCGCCGCACCTGCGGCTATATCGGCACCCAGTTCTGGAATCAGGGCCGGACGCAGGAGATCAAGGATCGGGTGTTACACTTGTAATGAACTACGCAACCATTAAATATTATGACATCGCCAATGGGCCGGGGGTTCGCACCAGCGTCTTTGTCTCCGGGTGCCGCCACCACTGCCCCGGCTGCTTCAATGAGGTGGCATGGGACTTTGGCTACGGTTCCCCCTTCGACAAGCCCGTCCGCAACGAGGTATTCGCCTCCTGCAAGCCGGATTATATCGCGGGTCTCTCCCTGCTGGGCGGCGAACCGATGGAGCCGGAGAACCAGCGGGAGCTGGTGACTTTCGTGCAGAACTTCAAGGCCCTCTACCCGAAGAAGACCGTCTGGTGCTACTCCGGCTACACATGGGAACAGCTGACCGGCAAGGTTCCCTGTCACGCACGGTGTGAAGTCACCGACGAGCTGCTGCGTCTGCTGGACGTGCTGGTGGATGGCCGCTTCGTGGAGGCCGAGCACGACATCTCCCTCCGTTTCCGGGGCAGCCGGAACCAGCGTCTGCTGGATGTGCCCAAGTCCCTCGCCGCCGGGCAGCCGGTGTGGTGGCAGGACGAAAAGGTCTTCTCCACCCATACGATGGAATGACAAAAAGAGCGCAGACCTTTCCACGAGCCGAGTGGCTCATCGTGGAAGATCCGCGCTCTTTTTCTATCTTTTTGTCGAGGCTTATGATATACTAAAGACGCTGGCCTTCTCCGTCCAGTTGGAAGGAGGTGAGTTCCTATGGATATTACCACATTCATCCTGTCCGTCGCAGCAGGCGTTGTCGCAAACTTCGTCTACAAGTGGCTTGGCGGCTGGTTCAAGGACAGCAAGCACTAAAAGAATGACCCCCCTTTTGAGAGATTGCAGCTCTCTGAGGGGGGTTGTTCTTTCTTCGTGAGTCCTATGTGTGAATTACCACATTCACTATCTTCAGTATATGCAAAATCCCGGAAAAGTCAAGCAGAACGCAGAAAATTTACAGTTCCGGCCCTGCTCACCGCGAGTTGACCATCTCCTCGATGACCCGCAGGAAGGCCATGCCATACCGCGCCGCCTTCTTCTCGCCGACGCCGGTGATGTTCAGGAATTCGTCCATGCTCAGAGGCTTGCTCTGGACCATCTCCCGGAGGGTGGCGTCGCTGAACACCATATAAGCCGGGACGTTCTGCTTTGCAGCGAGACGCTTGCGCAGAGCGTAGAGCGCCGCCAGAAGCTTTTCGTCGGCCTCACTGAGGTCGGTGTTGGCGGCAGCGCGGCGGGCAGACAGCCGCCGGGAGTTGGCCGCAGCACGCTGCTTCGCGGCAGCGGCCCGCTCTTCCACCTCCTGCGCATTCTGCTCGGCAAAGATGCAGCAGGAGCAATTGCCGCACTTCTCGGGTGCAGCCTCCCCGAAGTAGTTCAGCATGAACCGCCGCAGACATTTTGAGGTGGTGGAGTAGAAGGTCATATATTTGAGCCGTTCCTCCGCCTTGCGGGCAGCTTCGGCCTTGACGTCGGCGGGCAGGCCGTTGTCGGCCTCCATCTCCTTGTCGATGAAAAAGCGGATGGTCCGCACGTCCGTACCGGAGTAGAGCAGGATGCAGCGGGACGGCAGACCATCGCGGCCTGCACGGCCCGCCTCCTGATAGTAGCTCTCAAGGTCCTTGGGCATATTGTAGTGGATGACGAACCGGACGTTGGGCTTGTCGATGCCCATGCCGAAGGCATTCGTCGCCACCATGATCTGGACCCGGTCGTAGAGGAAGTCGTCCTGATTCTTCCGCCGCACCTCGGCGTCCAGCTTGGCGTGATACGCCGCCGCCCGGATGCCCCGGCTCTGAAGCAGGCGGGCCGTCTCGTCCACCTGCTTGGTGGTGCTGCAATAGACGATGCCCGCGTTGTCTCCCTCCCGCAGCACGAGGTCCAGCAGCTCCTTCGGTTTCTGGCTGGGCAGGGCGCGGCGGGTCTCGAAGTAGAGGTTGGGCCGGTCGAAGCCGGTGGTCACTTCATAGGGCTGATGGAGGTTGAGGTGGCTGCGGATGTCGTCCCGCACCCGGGCCGTGGCGGTGGCCGTGAACGCGCCCACCACCGGGCGGCTGGGCAGGCTGTCCACGAACTCCTTGATCCGCAGATAGCTGGGGCGGAAGTCCTGTCCCCACTGGCTGATGCAGTGGGCCTCATCCACCGTGACCATGCTGATAAGTTTTTCCTGCGCGAACCGCTGGAAGCCCGGCATCTCCAGCCGCTCCGGGGCGACATAGATGATCTTATACCAGCCCTCCCGGGCGCGGTGGAGCATCAGGGCTTTCTGGTTGTCGGTGAGGCTGTTGTTGAGGAAGGCCGCCGCCACACCGGCCTGCACCAGCGCGCCCACCTGATCCTTCATCAGGCTGACCAGCGGCGACACCACGATGGTGACGCCGGGCAGCAGCAGGGCCGGCACCTGATAGCAGATGGACTTGCCCGCGCCGGTGGGCATCACGGCCAGCACGTCCTGCCCGTCCAGCAGCCGCCGGACGATCTCCTCCTGCCCGGGGCGAAAGCTGTCGTAGCCAAAAACTTTTTTTAAGATAGAATGCGGGTCTGCCATGTGCTCCTCCTGCTTTTTGGTTCCTGTAACTGTACTATTATAGCACAGCCCGGCCCGAAATGGTATCAAAATGCTTTTCTGCTGTCGTTTTTTGAAGGTATTTGCTGGTCTTCCTAGCTTTTTGTGCGCGAAAATGATATAATAAGAGTACATATCTCCATCTCCGGCCATTTTTTGCTCTGCGCAAGGCCGGGCAAGCACGATAAGGAGCTTATTATTATGCAGCAGAAACTCATTACCTTTGCCGTCCCGTGCTACAACTCGGCGGCCTATATGCGCCATTGCATCGAGACCCTGCTCTCCGCCGGGGAGCAGGCCGAGATCATCCTTGTGGACGACGGTTCCGTGAAAGACGAGACCCCGGCCATCTGCGACGAGTACGCCGCCAAGTACCCCACCATCGTCAAAGCCATCCATCAGGAGAACGGCGGCCATGGTGAGGGCGTCAATCAGGGCATCCGCAACGCCACCGGCCTCTACTACAAGGTCGTGGACAGCGACGACTGGCTGGACACCGATGCCCTCAAGAAGTTGCTCTCCCGCCTGCACACCCTCGTGACCCGCGGCACCGCCCCCGACCTCATGATCTGCAACTACGTCTATGAGCACACCGAGGACGGCACCAGCCATACCGTGCGGTACACCAACGTCTTCCCGCAGGAGCGGCTCTTCACATGGATGCACGTGGGCCACTTCCGCCCCGACCAGAACCTGCTGATGCACTCGGTCCTGTACCGCACCGAGGTGCTGCGCCAGTGCGGCATGGTGCTGCCCAAGCACACCTTCTATGTGGACAACATCTTCGTCTACCAGCCCCTGCCCTTCGTCAAGACCATGTATTATATGGACCTCGACCTCTACCGCTATTTCATCGGCCGCGCCGACCAGAGCGTCAACGAGAGCGTCATGGTCAAGCGCGTGGACCAGCAGCTCCGCGTCACCCGGCACATGATCGACTGTCAGGACCTCGACGCCCTCAAGGGCGAAAAGAAGCTTCGGGCCTATATGCTCCACTACCTCTCGATGATGATGGCGGTCAGCGACATCTTCCTGCTGCTGGACGGCAGCGCCGAGGCCAAGGAGAAGCAGAAGGGCCTGTGGCAGTACCTGCGCGAGCACACCAGCACCGCAGTCTACCGCTCCATCCGCTTCGGTTTCGGCGGCGTGACCAACCTGCCCTTCCCCAAAGGCGACGACATCGTGCTGGGCGGCTACCGCATCGCACGGAAGATCTTTAAGTTCAACTAAATTCACGATTGTTGCATACAATAGGGCCGCTGCGCAGGCAGCGGCCCTGTTTTTCGCCTTTTTCGGTCATTTGCTAAGGATTCTTCAATCATTCCGCCTGAAAAGATGTTGTTTTTTAAGCGATGAGATAGTATAATCCTTTACATGAGCTGCCGGGCCACCCGCTGCAACCCGAGCATCCAGAAATACCTCGGCATCACCCTGCTGCCTCAGGCCGGTGTGGCGCTGGGCATGGCTGCCGAGGCCGCCGAGCTTTCCGACGGCCACATGGTGCGCAACGTGGTGCTCTTCTCGGTGCTGGTGTATGAGCTGGTAGGCCCCACCCTCACCAAGCTGGCGCTGACCGCCGCCGAGGAGATCATCCCCGAGGGCCGCACCAGCGCCCGCACCGCCAACAAGCCCGAAGTTCCGGTGTCCCTCGACTGAGTTTTCCGCGTACTATAAAAGGCACTCCGAAGCGCTTCGGAGTGCCTTTTCGTTTGTGCTTTACTTCAGGATGACTTCGCCGTTCTCGGCGTCCACGGTCAGGCTCCCGCCTGCCTTCAGAGTGCCGTCGATGATGCGCTCGGCGGCAGGGTCTTCCACCGCCTTGCGGATGACGCGGCGGAGGTCGCGGGCACCGAACTTGCCGCCCTGACTCTTGGCCACGAGGGCGGACAGCGCCGCCGGGGTGTAGCGGTAGGCGATGCCCTTCGATTCCATGCTGGGCTTGTACTCGTCCAGCATGAGGGCCGCGATGCCCTCCAGCGTCTGCTGGCTCAGGGGCTTGAAGGCGATGACCTCATCCACGCGGCCAAGGAACTCGGGCCGCAGGAACTGGCTCAGGGCCTTGCGGGTCTTTTCCTCGCTCAGCTGCTCCTCGCTCTTGTTGAAGCCGAGTCCGGAGGTGCTCTTGTCGCCGCTTCCGGCGTTGGAGGTCATGCAGATGACCGTGTTGGAGAAATCCACCGTCCGGCCCTGTGCATCGTTGATCTTGCCCTCGTCCAGAATTTGGAGCAGGATGTTCATGACGTCGGGGTGGGCCTTTTCGATCTCATCGAAGAGGACGACGCTGTAGGGGCGGCGGCGCACCTTTTCGGTGAGCTGACCGGCCTCCTCGTAGCCCACATAGCCCGGAGGCGAGCCGATCATGCGGGATACCGCATACTTCTCCATATACTCGCTCATATCGAGGCGGATGAGGGGGTCAGGGCCGTCAAAGAGCTGGTTTGCCAGCTGCTTGACCAGCTCGGTCTTGCCGACGCCGGTGGGGCCGACGAAGATGAAGCTGGCCGGGCGGCGGCGTCCCGACAGGTCGGCACGGCTCCGCTTGACGGCCTGTGCCACGAGATGGACGGCCTCGTCCTGACCGATGATCTTCTTTTTCAGCTCCGCTTCCAGCCCGGCCAGCTTTGCGAACTCCGTTTCCTGAATTTTTACTGCCGGGATGCCCGTCCACAGCTCGATGACCTTGGCCACATCATCCATCGTGACCCTGATCTCGCTGGCTGCGGCCTGCTTTGCGGGCAGCTCAGCTTCCAGCTTTGCGATGCGGGTCTTCCGCTGGGCTACCTGCTCATAGTCGATGGCCTCGTTGACGTCGGCAGACTCCATCTCCGCCTCCTCCTGCTTCAGGCCGTCCAGCTCCTTCTGCATCTCGAGGTATTCCGAGATGACCGGGTGGGCAAGGTTGCAGCAGGCGCAGGCCTCGTCCAGCAGGTCGATGGCCTTATCGGGGAGGTAGCGGTCGGTGATGTACCGCTCACTGAGGGTGACGATGGCCGAGAGGACATCCGCCTCCACCTGCACATGGTGGTGCTCCTCGTAATACTTCTTGATGCCGTTCATGACGGCCAGCGTATCGGCCACGCTGGGTTCCTCCACCCGGACGGGCTGGAAGCGGCGCTCAAGGGCCTGATCCTTCTCGATATACTTGCGGTACTCATTGAAGGTGGTGGCGCCGATGACCTGAATTTCGCCTCTGGACAGGGCAGGCTTGAGGATGTTGCCCGCGTTCATCGCGCCCTCGCTCTCACCCGCCGAGGTGATGGTATGAATTTCATCAATAAAGAGGATGATGTTGCCTGCGGCCTTGACCTCACTGAGCAGGCCCTTGACCCGCTGTTCGAACTGGCCCCGGAACTGGGTGCCGGCCACGAGGCTGGTCAGATCCAGCAGGAAAATTTCCTTGTCCTTCAGGCCCACGGGGACGTCGCCCCTGGCGATCCGCTCCGCGATGCCCTCAGCGATGGCCGTCTTGCCGACGCCCGCCTCGCCGATGAGGCAGGGGTTGTTCTTCTGGCGGCGGCTCAGAATTTGAATCGTGCGGTAAATTTCGCGGTCGCGGCCCACGATGTCGTCCAGCCTGCCCTCCCGGGCCTTGCGGGTCAGATTCTCACAATAGGTATCGAGAAATTTGCGGCGGGGTGGCTTCTTGCCGTTTTTCTGGGCCTTTTTGCCATTTCCGGCTTCGCCCTCCGCCTTGACGCCCAGCGGGAAGGTCGCGCTGGAGCCGGGCACGAGGTCGTCGTCCCCCTCGCTCTCCTCGCCCTCCGTCGGCTGGCCCATATTCATCATGAGGGAGAGGGGGTTCGCGTCTCCCATCTCGTCCATCATGCTCTCCATCCGATTTTCCATGTTGTCCATGTCCTCGTCGGACATTCCGAACTGCTTCATCAGGTCCTCGACGGGCTTGATGTGCAGTTCACGGGCACAGTGCAGGCAAAAGCCTTCATTTTTCATCTGGCCGTTCTCCATCCGCTGGACGAAGATGATGGCCGGACGTTTCTGACAGCGATTGCAGACCATATAGGTTCCTCCTAAGCTCCCCTTTACAGGAAGGGGTTGAACAGATTGAATGCTTTATAGTAAAGGCTGCTGCTCATGACCGTGTCGTTCAGGACGGTCAGATTGCCGCCCGTGATGACGATGATGGCCCACACCACGCACAGCACAAGGTAGATGTCCATCGTGCTGGCGATGCAGCCGGTGAGCCAGCCCAGCCAGCGGTTGACGGTGCCGATGACCGGCAGCCGGTTGACGAGGCCCAGCACAGTGACCAGCATACTCACCAGCATCCGCAGCAGGGCAAAGGTCACGAAAAAGAGCACCACCGAGATGACCGGCGTCAGCAGCGGGGCCAGCACCTTCTGGACGATGACGTCCGCCAGCACCACGGCGTTGTCGCTGAGCACGGCTGAGATGGAGCGCTCGCAGGCCTCCACGATGGAGGCGCGGAAGCTCTCGGGCAGAAAGCCCGCGTACTTGTCCGCGATGCCGGTCAGGTCAACGACCCCTCCGGCAGAGATGCTCTCGGCGATCTGGGTGCGGAAGCTCCCGGCCAGAAACCGCTGGAACACCTCGACGGCAGCCCAGCCCGAAAAGACCCGGGCACCCACGAGGCTGAAGACGTTCCCACCCAGCTGGACGCTGGCCGCGAGGAAGCCCTTGCGGGCGTAGCGCACGGCCAGCAGCAGCCAGACCACGGTACATACTATATCAAAAAGAAATGACGGATTCTTGAACATACCTTATTTTCCTTATTCTATCATGGATTGCCCGAGGCACTGGTCTCCGCCTCGGGAGGAGTCAGCACCTGCACGGTGTTGCCGCAGAAGACCAGCAGCTGCTTTCGGTCGGCCAGCAGGCCCTGCGGCCGGGCGGAAAGGCTCTGCTGCCACTGGGAGGTGCCGTCGGTGGAGAGACACTCCACGCCGCTGTCGGTGAGCAGATAGAAGCTCTGCCCGGCCCGGACGATGCGGTTGGCCGCCTGCACCTGCGCTGTGCCCTCCACGTTCAGCTCACGGTCCAGCATCACCGCCTGACAGAGCTGGCCGGAGGCCAGCAGCAGGGCGGCATTGCCCGAGGCATCCACCGAGATGTCCCGGAGGGTCTGGCCGGTGAAGTCGTAGGCGGCTTTTTCGCCGCCCGATGCGTTGTAGAGGACGGCGCGGCTGTCGCAGAGGGCCAGTACACTCTGGGCGCTGGGCCAGCTCAGCCACTGGGCCGCGCCGCTGCCGCTGCCCACAAGGACAGGGTCGCCCTGCGCCAGCGTGACGATGTAGAAATTCGTCACCATCTGCCCGCCGCTGACCGTCACCGCCGCCACCGCCAGCCGCCGCCCATCCGGCGAAAAGGCCATCCGCAGCGGCGTGCCGTCGGCGGTGGTGAGGCTCCAGCTCAGCTGCTCCTCCATCGAGGAGGAGTAGATCCGCAGTCTGGCGGCGCTGCCGGGGTCTTCGGTGACGACGGCCAGCGTGCCGTTGTCGGCCATCGCGCAGAGGGTGATGCTGTTCTCCATCGTCTTGGTGTAGAGGTTCTGGGTGCGGCTCTCCACCCGCAGCTCATTGCCCGAGCGGTTGTAGAGCACGAAGCGGTTCTTGCCCGCCGCCAGCGCTGGCCGGGCGTAGCCGCTCTGGATGGCGTTGAGGCGGGTGCCAGTGCGGGACCAGACCACGCACCCCTCTTCCCCCAGCTCCACAAAGCTTCCGTTCAGGGCGGCAAGCTGCTCCACCTCCATGACGCCGGTCTGCTGGGGCCAGCCCGTCCCCGGAAAGAGCAGGATGCGGGCCGTGTCGGCCCAGTCCTTGGCCATTGCCACCGAGCTGCCCACAAAGCCGGTGGCGAACAGCACCACCAGCGTCAGCGCCGCGACAATGAGCGCGGTGCGCCGGATGCGCCGGTTCCGCACCCGGGCGCGGGCCTGCTCGAGGTACTCGACCCGGCCCTCCGAAAGCGGCTCGTCCGACGCGGGCCGGAAGCCTCGATGCTTCTTTCTCATACGTTCCTGTCCCCTTCCTGCAACGACAGTGCTCCCAAAGGGGGCATTCCCCCTCCGGGAGCACCGGTCGTGTTTGTGTTAATCGTAGTCCACGCTCTTGAGGAAAAGCCCCTTTGCCGCCAGCGTCGGGCCGGCGTTTTTCCGGTCGCAGCTGGCGAGGATGCCCGGCACCGCCTCGGGCGCAAGACGGCCTGCGCCCGCCTCGCAGAGGGTGCCCGCGAGGATGCGCACCATATTGTAGAGGTAGCCGTCTGCCGTCACCGTGATGTCGATGTCGTCGCCCCGGCGCTCGACCTCACAGGCCGTGATGGTGCGCACGGTGTCGCCGTGGGCGGCTGCCGAGCTGCCCGAAGCGCAGAGGGCAAGGAAATCGTGCGTCCCCACAAAATACTGTGCCGCCTGCTGCATCCGGCCGGCGTCCAGCCGCCCCGGCACCTTGGTGTAATAGCGGGAGGCGAAGGGCGAGTCGATCGGACTGTTGTGGATGCGGTAAAGGTAGGTTTTTGTGTGGGCCGCATAGCGGGCGTGGAAGTCGTCGGGCACCACCCGCGCCTCCAACACCCGGATGTCCGGGGGAAGATGCTGATTGAGGGCCAGCGGCAGCTTTGCCGCCGGGATGCGGGTATCGGCGTGGAAGTTGAGCATGAAGCCCAGCGCGTGGACGCCTGCGTCGGTGCGGCTGCAGCCCTTGATGTCGGGGCGGCTGCCCAGCACCGCCTCCAAGGCGTCCTGAAACGCAGCGGCCACGCTCCGCCCGTTGGGCTGCACCTGAAACCCGCAGTAGTTGGTGCCGTCGTAGGCTAAAGTAAGAAGATAGTTCATCTACGAAATTACAACTTTCCCGTTCGTATCATTCAAAATCGGAGAAACGAGAAAAAAGCTTTTAGCGGAGCGGCTTAGCTTTTTTCCGTTTCGACTTCCTCTTTGGGGTCTGAAAGGGGCGAGCAGCCCCTTTCTCGTGGATCCAGCGCGTCGAAATCG
>ENA-OYBY01000649-OYBY01000649.1-human-gut-metagenome-genome-assembly--contig:-NODE-649-length-11998-cov-6.139496_pt1 | contig 11998 bp, 7 predicted proteins | sample MGYA00244625_ERZ652863 | MGnify/ENA primary metagenome ERZ652863 (study PRJEB26926, sample SAMN06164696) | human gut metagenome | biome: ENVO:00009003; feature: ENVO:2100002; material: ENVO:00002003...
TATTTAACCTTCTTTCTGTCATATAAATCACTCATAGTTTTACAATATCCAAAACGGGACGATATATTTAAGGTTCTTATGGATAATATGTTCTAAACAGGCTTTTGTAATGTATTATAACTTAAAGCGGTAGCCTACACCCCATATCGTTTCGATATATTGTGGCTTACTTGTATCAAGTTCTATCTTTTCCCTTATCTTTTTAATATGGACAGTAACGGTTGCAATATCACCGATAGAATCCATATCCCATATTTCCTTAAAAAGCTCTTCCTTAGTGTATACATGATTAGGATGTTCTGCTAAGAATGTAAGAAGATCGAATTCCTTAGTTGTAAATATCTTCTCTTCACCATTAACGAATACTCTTCTGGCTGTCTTATCTATCCTGATGCCTCTTATTTCGATAATATCATTTTCAGGCTGGGCACTGTTTACAAGTCTTTCATATCTTGAAAGATGTGCCTTAACTCTGGCAACAAGCTCACTTGGACTAAAAGGCTTCGTCATATAATCATCAGCACCTACACCAAGTCCTCTTATCTTATCGATATCCTCTTTTTTAGCTGATACCATGATAATAGGAGTATTCTTAACTTCTCTTATTCTTTTGCATATCTCAAAGCCATCTACACCTGGAAGCATGACATCAAGAATATATATGTCATAATCCCCGTCAAGTGCCTCTGCAAGACCTGTTGTTCCATCCTTGCATGTTGTTACCGTGAATCCACTTAATTCAAGGTAATCCTTTTCAATATCTGCGATTGCTTCCTCATCTTCAACTATCAATACTTTGCTCATACAATTGTCCCTTTCTATTCCTTTTATATTTTATTTTTGCAGAATTCCAAGCTGGTTATTCTCATTATACTTAAGCAGATTAAGATGCATTGTAGTTCCTTCGCCTTCAACACTCTCTGCCCATATCTTGCCTTTATGGTCTTCAACGATTTTCTTGACAATAGCAAGTCCTATGCCGCTGCCGCCTTGCTTGGAGTTTCGTGATTCATCAGTACGGTAGAATCTTTCAAATATTCTTGAAATATCCTTGCCAGCTATACCCTTGCCATTGTCAGCCATGACAACATGTACATACTCGCCCTCGTCATAAAGGTCTATATCTATCTTTCCCTTACGGCCTTCTACCATGTACTTAACTGAGTTGCTGATTATATTATTGATAACTCTCTTTAACTGCTCTGGGTCTGCGACTATCATTACCGGCTTGTCTATATGATTCCTGTAGTTTAGCTCTATGCCGGAGGCATCCAGTTCTGTGCCTATTTCTTCACAGCAGTCATCAAAATAATCTGAAACATTAAGTTTTATAAATGTATATAGTATCCTGTTAGCATCAAGTCTTGAATATATAGTAAGTTCATCTATAAGCTTATCCATATCATTAACCTTGTTGGAAATAGTCTTAATATACTTTGCCTGTTTTTCCGGAGTATCGGCTATTCCATCACGTAGACCCTCAACATAGCCTTTAATAGCTGTTAGCGGTGTCTTTAAATCATGTGATATATTTCTTATAAGCTCCTTCTCTTCTTTATCTGACTGAAGCTTATCCTCTGATGACTTCTTTAGTATAAGTCTCATCTCTTCAAAATCCTTACACACATCACCTATTTCGTTATCAGGAACCCTTGGCATCTCAAAGTCAAAGTTTCCTTCTTTTATATTATCTGTTGCAAGCTTCAGCTTGTTAACCGGCTTGATGATAGAACTGTATATCCACAGGTTAAGCACAAGGCTGGTTATGACAAGTATGATGATGATGATAAAAACAAGCTGCCATAGCATCTGTCTTATCTGTGGTATGCTCTGCTTAACAGATGTGACGATAGACACACTGTATATATTTCCTAAGCTGTCTGAAAAGTCTACCTGTTTTATAAGACTATGATATATGCCACCTCTATATGTAGCAACATCCGTTATGTTGTTCTCATCTGTCTCATACTCTGGAAGAAGCCTTGCAAGATCTGTGTTTGAATATTGTGTTGAATTATATATGACATTATTATTCTTTCTTACAACAAGCTCTGAAAGTCTGTCATTTAATGTGGAACCAAGTGACTCAAGGTATGCCCTGTTGTTAAATGTCGTTGGTTCTTCTTCTGCCTGTTCTTTTATCTGCTCATACACATCATCTGTAATACTGCCAAACAATGTCATAGGCGAATAAAAATATAACAGTACCGTATCGTCTTCTACATTATATGTCTTGCATATACTATCCGACTGTATCTTAAATATTCCGACAACAAACACGCATAAAAGCAGCGCCGGAAGTATAACCATAACGCAGAATGAAACCTTTAACTTATCTTTTAATTTCATGTTTTCTCCATATAAGTCATATTAATATATTTACAACCATCATGATAATAGTTTAACATATTTTAACAGAATATTTGTAAAAAAATGATAAAAATATATAAAAAAACTGCGGAAATATATCATGCCTGCGATATCTTGTGATAAATCTGCCATTATCACTCCGGATATCTGCACAATATTATTCTCCGCAGTCTATTATCATCCTATTTTCAACTTAAACTTCTGAAGTTCCCTTTCAGAATCTACTCTTGCTATAACAGCACCAAGTGCTGAAAGTTTACCCTCAAAATCTTCGTACCCTCTCTGGATATACTCTATATCGTCTATTTCTGATATGCCCTCTGCCGCAAGTGCCGCAATCACAAGTGCTGCTCCTGCTCTTAAATCAGGTGCTGAAAGCTGTGCTGATGTAAAATGCTTAACACCTTCTATATAAGCTGTATTGCCCTCAACTTTAATCTTAGCACCCATCCTGTTAAGCTCATCAACATACTTGAATCTATTCTCAAATATACTCTCTGTAACCATGCTTGAACCGTTAGCAAGTGCAAGTGCAACTGCTATCTGCGGCTGCATATCTGTTGGAAAGCCAGGATATGGAAGTGTCTTAACATTAGTACTTCCTATCTCACCTTCTGCTATAACCCTTATCCAATCGTCACCTTCTATGAGCTGACAGCCCATCTCATGAAGCTTGGCAGTTATAGACTCAAGATGCTTAGGAATAACGTCCTTTATGACAACATCTCCATGTGTAGCTGCTGCCGCCATCATAAAAGTTCCTGCTTCAATCTGGTCTGGTATTATAGAATATGTGCATCCATGAAGTCTATCAACGCCCCTTATTCTTATAACATCTGTACCAGCACCCTTGATATTAGCTCCCATGGCATTAAGGAAGTTAGCTACATCAACTATATGTGGCTCCTTAGCTGCATTTTCAAGGATAGTTTCTCCATCAGCCATGCATGCTGCCATCATAAGGTTAATAGTAGCACCTACTGTTACAACATCAAAATATATGTGTCCGCCAACCAGTTTTTCTGCTTTAGCGCTGACAACGCCATGATCTATGTTCACTTTGGCACCTAGTGCTTTAAAGCCCTTAAGGTGCTGGTCTATAGGTCTGCTTCCTATGTTACAGCCACCTGGAAGTGCTACGTTAGATTCATTGTACTTACCAAGTAACGCGCCAAGAAGATAGTATGACGCTCTTATCTTTCTTATATATTCGTATTCAACATTAAGATCACATATAGATCCGCCGTTAATCTGAACTGTATTATTATATATATATTTTACCTTTGCACCTATTCCTTCGATTGCCTGAAGCAACACCTTTGTATCTCTCACGTTAGGTACATTCTCTATTGTTACGGTCTCATCTGTCATAATCGCTGCTGCCAGAATACCAAGTGCTGCATTCTTAGCTCCACCTATGGACACTTCACCACAAAGTGGCACTCCACCTTTGACAACATACTGTTCCATACTTTGCACCTCAATATCACTTACTCATCATATCTAAAACTTTAGTTTCTTTATTAATTATCGACATATCTGTCATTTATATTCAATATATCATGGTATTCACGGCTTATCACAAAAACAACCATCATGCATTAGTGACATAAAGCCGTCAAAACATTCATCGTGTGTATACTTTTACTTTATTATCTAAAATAATATTGGTATTTAAATCAATATCTTAATGATTATATCATACCATTTTATTATGTCAACGTTATATATCCATAAAGTTTAAAACAGGGCATGGATTATTAATATCCACGCCCTTATTCATAAGTTAACTTAATTCTTGTTTACATAATCAAGTGGATTCACTCTTCTGCCATCTATCCATATTTCAAAATGCACATGTGGTCCTGTACTATCACCAGTATTGCCACTAAGAGCTATCTCTTCACCCTGCTTTACCTGCTGGCCGACAGTCACTGTTACTTTACTGTTATGTCCATATCTTGTCATGCTGCCATCTTCATGCTGTATATCTACACAATATCCATAAGCAGAATACCATCCAGCCCTTGTTACTACTCCGTCTCTTGAAGCCTTAACTGATGTTCCCTGGTTGCATGACCAGTCAACTCCGTAATGAGTTGTGCCCCATCTTGAACCATAACCTGATGAAAATGTTCCACCACTGACAGGCTTTATATATGTTGGTGGTGTAAGTGTTCCAACTGCTATCTTTGCCGGCTTTGATTCAACTGTTATATTCTCGCTTGTTATCTGTCTTGCAACCTCTTTACCATTCTCATATGTAACTGTTGCTACTACTGAATGATGTCCCGTTGTTCCTTCATCAAGAATATAATTCGTACCTCTATAGTTATTGTTATCATCAAGATACTCAGGCTCTGCGTTGTAATCTTCCTCATAAGAAAGCTGCTTTGTTGTCACTACTGTTATATCTGACTCAGGCACTGTTATAACAAGCTCATCACCTGGAACTATAACTGAGTCCTCTTTTAACTTAGTATTAAGCTTTAACAAATCTTCAACTGATATGTTATTATCTTTAGCTATACTCTCAAGAGTATCGCCCTCTTTAGCAATATAATAAACATTGGTATCGTTTACCTTTGTTATTGTATCATAAGCTTCCTGTACTGTTGATACCTCTACCTTATCAGCATATACAGCATTAACAGATACATTCTGTGCAAAACCTATAGACTGTATCTCATCTGGTGTTTTCTTGCTTTCACCGTTAGAACCAGTACTGTCTTCAAAGAATGATGCAACTATCTGTGTATCCTGCACCGTTGTCTCCTCATTCTTATCTATAGACACTATATATGTTCCATCTGCTGCCGAACTAGACTTAATAACCGGCTCAAACTCATCAGCCCTGTTATATGGCTGTATAAGCTTTGAAAACAGTTCTTCTACATCCTGCTTGGATGACAGATTAACTGTATAATCATCTATTCTTACAGTATATGCAAGCTGCTTTTCAACATCAAGTATACAGTCAAACAACTGGCTGTATATAGAACTTTCAAGCTGCTTTTCTGACATTCTTGACGCTATAGCCCTGTTTTCTTTATCAATCTGGACATCACAGTCCATATATATATAATCATCAAGCTGCTGGCTTAACTGCAGACGTGCATTTGCCAGCGCCACATTAACTTCTTCCTCTGTGTTGGCTGCTCCGACATGTGTACCACGAATCGATATGCTGTAATATCCCACATCATTGTTAAACATATTCTTAGATACAAATGGAATACCTATCACTATTGCAATGCATGCTGCAAACATAGTTGAGATAAAGGTAGTTTTTACCTTTCTTCCATATCTTGTAATGCGTGTCATACGTTCCTCCATATATCGTATATACAATGGAATTCTTTCCCCGTGTAATAATTCCGTAACATTTTTGTAACAATTGTATACTACCACGCATATAACTGTTTGTAAAGGGGTTTTACGTGCTTTAGAGATATTTTATTTTTATAATTTTACCTTTTTTTAACTGAATATCCAAAGCGTCCGAGATGTTCACCAAGTGCGTAATACTGTCCATGTGAATAAGCTACAAGTTCAGCATCTTTAAGATGTAATGTTCCCTTGCTGTCAAGAAGCGATTCATCAACATTAACAGCGACGACTTCGGCAATAAACATATCATGGCTTCCAAGCTCCACTATATCCTTCACCTTACATTCTATGTTAACAGGGCTCTCTTTAATAGCCGGTGCATTTATCTTAACTGACTTTTCAGGTGTAAGATGCATATCCTTGAATTTATCTGTATCCTTACCTGACTTTACGCCACAGTAGTCCGTTGCCCGGCACAGCTTTTTCGTTGTAAGGTTAATAACGAACTCTCCTGATTCTTTTATAATATCATGGCTATATCTTTCTTTCCTTATTGATATAGATACCATCGCAGGATCCGAACATATAGTTCCTGCCCATGCAACTGTTATGATATTGGGTTTTTCTTCACCTCTCTGACAGCTGACCATAACTGCCGGCACTGGATAAAGCATATTTCCTGGTTTCCATGTCTGTTTACTCATAATGTACATCTCCTTTACTGCTTATACTTTTCTTTATAATGTATTGTCTTTTTTAGATATCTGTCATATACCTTGTGCTTATTATCAGTATACTACAAATTTTTTGAAAGTTTCCACTATATGATTAAAGATTTTACTAAATTTATGAATTTATTTAATTTATAAGCACATTTGAGTTGTATGATTGCTCTAATTATGTTAATATAATTTTAATAAAATGTTTATGTTGTAAGAGTTAAAAGTTCACATCCAAAAAATCTTTCGTGCCTGCATGATATGACTTTGATCTTGCGACCCTTGCATCATATTTGTCATAGGTTAGAAGTCACGAGGGATTCTGACCTGAGTTTTATTATTTAATTATTTTTATAATTCGGAGGACATTTATGTTAGGAAATGTTATCGTAGGACAGTCTGGCGGACCAACTGCCGTAATCAATTCAAGTCTTGCAGGTGTGTTTAAGACAGCTAAGGACAGAGGGGCTAATAAAGTATATGGTATGCTTCACGGAATCAAGGGTCTTCTTGACAAGCAGTATGTAGATCTTTCTGAAAAGATTAAGACAGATATCGATATTGACCTTTTAAAGAGAACTCCTTCTTCTTACTTAGGTTCATGTCGTTATAAACTTCCTGAAATCTCTGATGACAGAGAAACATATGAGAAGATTTTCGAGATTCTTAAGGAACTTAATATATCATACTTCTTCTATATTGGTGGTAACGATTCCATGGATACTATCAAGAAGCTTTCTGACTATGCACTTCTTATCGGAAGCGATATTAAGTTCATGGGTGTTCCTAAGACTATCGACAACGACCTTGCTGTTACTGATCATACTCCTGGTTTTGGTAGTGCTGCCAAGTTTATTGCAGCTACTATGAAGGAGATTATCCGTGACGGTCTTGTATATGATTACCCAACTGTTACAATAGTTGAGATTATGGGACGTAACGCCGGATGGCTTACAGCCGCTTCTGCTCTTGCAAGAGGCGAAGATTGTGAAGGTGTAGATCTTATCTATCTTCCTGAGAAGGTATTTGATATCGACCACTTCCTTGAAAGAGTTAAAGAGATAGCTTCTAAAGGTCGTTCTATGGTTATCGCTGTTTCAGAAGGTATCAAGGTTATGGACGGAAGATATGTATTCGAGCTTTCAGAGCATGTTGAGTTCGTGGATGCTTTCGGTCACAAGCAGTTAGCTGGTTCTGCCAAGTTCCTTGCCAACAAGGTAGGTTCTGAACTTGGTATCAAGACAAGAGCTATTGAGTTATCTACTCTTCAGCGTTGTGCAGCTCACATGACTTCACGTACTGATATCACTGAAGCCTTCAACGTTGGTGGTGCTGCTGTAAAGGCTGCATTTGAAGGTGAAACTGGTAAAGTTGTAGTACTTAAGAGAGTATCTGATGATCCATATATGTGCATCACTGAAACTCATGATGTTCATCAGATTGCTAACATCGAAAAGAAAGTTCCACTTGAGTGGATCACAGAAGATGATTTCGTTACAGAAGACCTTATTCATTACATAAGACCATTGATTCAGGCTGAACTTTCACCAATCATGGTTGATGGTCTTCCAAGACATCTCAATGTAAATATGGACTAGTGCCAGCATTAATAGATAATGCCAATATTTTATTTAAGATATGAACAGCATTTATTAATCCCCCGTGTGGCAGCTATTCCGCACATCAAAGCTTACAGGCTTTATAGCCCCGGATACCTTTATCATAACGGGTATCCGGGGTACCTTTATTTTCATCTTTATTTTCATCTTTATTTTTAATCTTATTTTTTCCAAAATATTACAATTATGTGTTATGATGTGATTGATGCCTGCATGTTGTCATAACTGATATACATCATATAAAATACATGAATGGAGATTAATATTAAAATATGAATAAAGAATACCATGATAATGAAGCTTTGAAAGAAGCAAAAAAACGTACTAAAAAAATGTCCTTATTAAGCCCTCATTTTCCAGGGTTAAAAACAATAATAAACATTATAATAATAGCCATGCTTGTTATAGCTTTGATATACACTAAAAAGACTGCATCAACGAGTTACCAGACAGATGGCAAGGTCACTCAGATAGGCTTTGAAAATATCGGCGAGCTGGCTACACAGTCTGTAACAACAACGTCTGTGCGTGTTGAAACTAAGGACAGAAAGCTTTTTAATATATCTATACCTCTGACAGAATCAAAGTATATATACACATATAACACTAACATCAAGGCTGGAATCAACTTCAGTGATGTAACATGGAGTTTGGGGGATACAGAAGACACAAAGCATAACATATATGTAACTGTACCTGAGGTTAAAACTCTTTCTGCCGACCTTGACCTTGATTCCTTCAAGGTGCTCCACGAAAGCACAAGCATATTTACACCTATAACTCTTACCGAACATAACGACGCATTAAAGCAGCTAACAGATGAGGCATTAAATGATGCCATAGCAAATGGATTATACGAAAAGGCTCTTGAAAATGCCAAAACACTGCTATCCTCTTTCATATATCAGGTATATCCATCTGATCAGTATGATATAATATTTTCTGAATCAATAAAAAAATAGTAAAAACAATGTAGTAAAACTAATTTAATAAAGCTAATGTGATTTTTGATAATCATTACAAGCTTTATAAAACAGTAATCCCGGTTTAAAGTTCATATGTAACTTTAAACCGGGATTATGTTAGATTATGATTCCAATTATCTTCTTAATATTCTTTTTATATTCTTCTTTTTCTTATGCAGACATATCCAAGTGCTATAAGCGATGCAACACTTACTGTAAGTAATGCAGCATATATACCAGCATGTGATGTATCTGCTGTCTTAACATTCTCTGTAGAATCAGTCTGTGCTGTTTCATCTGCAGCAGCCTCTCCTGTTGAAGGTTCATCTGTCGATGGATTATCTGTCGTTTCTTCTACAACAGGATTCTGGTTTGTATCACCAGCCCATTCTATGCTTAAGCTGTGAAGCATAGTTGTATTCTGCCATCCACCAGTTCCTGTTGTTCCTGTATGCTGTATAGCTGCTCCGCCATATGTGTTAGCCTCTATATCTGCATTTAAGTCAACCACATGAACATAGCCAGCTGCTGCCTGGTCTGCAAGCTGTGCTGTAGGTGTTTCTACATGTGCTGTAAGCTTGCTTCCCTCTGCCTTTAAGGTTATCTCACATCCTGTAAGGAAGCATGTTGCTATAACTTCATCTGATATGTATGTTGTATTGCCATTATCATACTTAACAAGTACAAATGTAACTGCACTAGAAGATGCCCTTGTTCTTATTATTCTTAATGCATATCCTGTAAGTGTTTTAGTATCAAACTTAATGCATACATCCATATACTGTCCTGCACCACCAAAGCCCTGACCTGCCGTCTTTGCAGGATCAGCCACAACCTTGACAGTCATATCACCATATTTGCCTTCAACTGGTGTATACATAAGTCTTGCTCCCTGTGTTCCCTGATAGATTCCGGCACCAACTGAACCGTTACCAGTTTCACCATATACCCAAGGTGTTTCTGTATCTTCACCCTTCCAGCTTCCAAAGCTCTCTGTATCTGCTGGTCTGTACGAATCCACTGTCCAGAAGCCTTCCTTTATCTCTGGCTGTTTAACAGTAGGGAAGTCTGAAAAATCTGTTGTGTAATTCTTAGCTTTAATATCCTTTGCACTTACAGCCTCTGAATATACAACTTTTACCGCATCACCTAAGTCACTTCTTATATTCTTTGGAGCAACAGAAGCACAGATATAATATCCTATATCACCTGCTGTAAGTGTATATGTGTACTGAGGATTATTCATTGTAGACACTGCTGTTAACACAGGATTGCTTCCACTTGCATCACTGCATCTATACCAGTTAATAACTGACATATCTGCCCTGTCACCAAGATTCAGCTTATAATCTGCTTTAAGTGTGCCATCACCATTGTTAACCACCTCCGGAAGCTTTGTCCATGATGGAGCTGCAAGCTTAGCTGGTTTAACTGTTATGGCTATAGCTGCTTTTAAGCCACTCTCCGTACTTGCTTCAATAACTACTTCCTTTGCTTCATCTTCGCTATTAGTACCATTAACTACGCATGTTCCGTCCTTATTATCAACTATTGATACATATGGCTTATATTCATCAGCCACACTGTAGGTAATCTTCTGATTCTTATCTGTATCACCATAGAAATACTTAACACCTGCCGTCAGCTTAGCTGTTTCAGTTCCTGACTCTATAGCTTCTACCTTACCTTCGCTTTCTATATTAAGCTGTGTAGCTATGCTGTCTGCACCATTCTTAACTGCTATATCCTTAACACCAAGTGGATCCCAGTTATCATTGCCCTTTAAAAGATTGTAAGTATTGTAATATACCTTTCCACCATCTTCTATTCTATATGCATTAAGAACCTGCTTTCCTGTCATATCAACCGTTTCAGCAGCATCCTTTCCTGCTATCATTATGCTTTCATTGTTGTGTGTTATGTTATACTGATAGCACTTAAGTGACTTATCTGGGTACTTTGTCCATGCAATTCCAAAAGGAATACTGAAATTGCTCTTATATGCACAATCCACCGCTGTTATTGTTCCGCCTTCCTTTGTGAAGTACTGCATTGGCTCAGCTTCAACATTTAAAACAACACTGTTAAAGATACAACCTAAAAACGTTGAACCTGTGTTATATGATGAATATAATGGTCTGTTTCCGTAGAAATCAAAATCACAGCCAACAAACACTGCATTACCATTAATCGCATCGTCTGTACTCTCAAAATGGCAGTTGTTATAAAGGCTTCGTGCTGCACCGCCTATAGGATCAAGATTCAGACGGCTGATAAAGTTACAGTTATCTGCAAACATCTTATCTCCAGACATATCAGCAAGCTGTGCCTGTGTAATAGTTTTTGTTCTCTTATCTGTATCCAGTTTTGGAAGAAGAGGATATTTAAGATCAACGCTGCAATAGTTACCTATCGTTATGTTCTTTACTGTAAGTGCTCCCTTACAGTTGAATCTGAACATCGTGTAGTTACCATTACAAGCATGTGACTGGCCTCTGTTTCCAGCAAATACTACATTATACGGATCCTTTGTAAGTCCCTTTATAGTAAGATAATCACTGTTAATAATCATTCCATAAGGAACACCATATGTCTTATCCGGCTGCTTAGTATCCGTAGCTGCCGGATCATCTATCCAGTATACGAAAGGTGCCACATATACCGTCATAGGTGCTTCCTCGGTTCCATTCTTTAAACTGCTGTCACTAAGTGCCTTTGTAATATCGTTATATACATATGGATATTTATCAGCAACTTCATCTGATAATGAACCATCAAGATAAATCGCTGTTTCAGACAACTGTATAGTTTCAGAATCGTACTTAATATAAGTACCTCCAAACTCTATAGGGTCGCTTACATCAAGCGACTTGTAGTTATTCTCATCATTGTTTATATCCTTCACTGCTGTATAAATGTTTTTTGTCTGCAAAGCAGTATCCTCCTGCGCCTGTCTCTTATACACATCTCCGAGCCCACGAGACCGTACTAGATC
>ENA-OYBY01000666-OYBY01000666.1-human-gut-metagenome-genome-assembly--contig:-NODE-666-length-11703-cov-209.525584_pt1 | contig 11703 bp, 8 predicted proteins | sample MGYA00244625_ERZ652863 | MGnify/ENA primary metagenome ERZ652863 (study PRJEB26926, sample SAMN06164696) | human gut metagenome | biome: ENVO:00009003; feature: ENVO:2100002; material: ENVO:00002003...
GGTCTCGTGGGCTCGGAGATGTGTATAAGAGACAGATGTCCCGCATTCACTCCGATAATGATTCCCTTGCTTCCGGACTCCTCTGGTGCCCGGTATAGTACTGCGGCTCCGGTATTTATCTTCGAATGATCCGCATATTCCCAGTCCGGATTCAGAGTGATCTGCTGTAAGTCGGTATATTCCACCGGCTGGTTCTGTATAGCCTCCGGCTGACCGGCTACCGTTTCTGTCTGACTGCCTGCGGCCTCTGTCGGCATACCGCTTTGCGACACCGCAACCTCTCCCCCAGGAACTTTGTCGGTCCCCGAAGTCACCATTTCATGTCCTGCACTATTCGCCGCCCCTTGCGGCACAGACGTTTCCGCTAGCGTTTCTCTACCGAATTCCTCTGCGTTTTTCTCATTTTCTATTGTCTCCACGGATGCTGCTACGCTCTCGGGAACCACAGGATCCACGTTTTCCATAGTTTCCACGCTTTCCGTCCCCTCAGTCCCTTTCTGTGCACCACAGGCTGTCATACTTACTGCAAGCGCCAGACCGGCCACTACCGCCGCTATCCTATATTGTTTTCTATGAAGCATTTCCTTATTACTCATTACTCCTCCGATATGAAAAGAACCACAGCTGTGGTTTCAGCTATGGTTCTTCTGTTCTCTCTATTACGATCTTGGGAAAACATCCTCCGATTAACCGCGCAGTTTGAAGTGCTCTAACAACTCGTTCAAAGTAGTAGCGGAAGCGGAAAGCTCCTCGCTGGTAGCGGAAGTCTCCTCTGCTGCTGCGGAGTTGGACTGGATAACATCGTTGATGTCCTCCACACCCTTCTTGATGTTGTTGACAGATACTGCCTGTCTGTCGGATGCAGTACGGATATTAGCAACCTCCTGGATGATCTGATCCAGTTCGGTCATAACCTTCTGCATTGCTTCGTTGGTCTCCCTGGTAACCCTGTTACCCACTCCTACTTCGTTCATGGATTCTTCGATCAGCTTCTTAGACTCTACTGCGGAATTTGCACTCTCTTCTGCCAGCTGTCTGATCTGGTCAGCCACGACTGCGAAACCTCTTCCGGCTTCCCCTGCTCTTGCTGCCTCAATGGAAGCATTCAAAGACAGCAGATTGGTCTGGGATGCAATATTCTCGATATCTGCGATGATCTTCTCGATATTCTGGGTCGTGGTATCGATTTTCTTCATGGCATCTACCAGCTCATCCATCTTCTGCTGGCTGTTGGCTGCCTCGATACCTACCTGTTTTGCCTTATCGTGAACGATATCGGTAGACTTGGTGTTCTCCAGTACCTGATTCGTTACTTCTTCTACGGTAGCCACCAGTTCTTCAACAGCTGCAGCCTGACTGGTAGCACCTTCTGCAATATCCTGTGCACTGACAGCCAGCTGATTGCTTCCAGCAGACACCTGTTCGGAAGATCCCTGAATACCGTGCATAGTCTCACTGACCTTGTTCACCATATCATCCAGTTCATCCAATACATTGCGGAGCTGTCCTACATACGCATCGGGGCAGTTGCTATGTACATCAAAATTACCCTCAGCAAAATGCTCTACAATATCCTGCAGATCTGATACAACCTTTTTCAAAATACCGGCTGCGGTCTCAAAACTGTCGGATAAGCGTCCCAGCTCATCCTCGGACTCATAAGGAGTGCCGATCTCGAAGTCACCGGAAGCAATCTTCTCAGATGCCACTACCAGACTCTCAATAGGCTCTACCAACATTTTGGCAAGCATCTTTGACATAGCTGCATTAAATGCAATAGCTAATACAACTATGATCACAACAATTACGCTTCCCACATAGCTTTTTGACTGTATCAATGTCACAACTGCCACCAATGCCAGCACCACATATAAAACGTCCATAATACGGAACACAAAAGAAAGCTTATTTTTAATTGGTTTCTCCCTTAGCATTTCTTCCAGTTTTTTCATTTGTTTCCTGCTCCTTCCGTTAATTAACCTACATACATTTTATTTTAATTTCCTCTGGTGGTTTCGTCAAGATTTCTCTGCTTAAAATTATGTAAAAATCATGTATGGGATGACTGGCTCATCTCCAGCAGTTTCTCACGCATTTCATTTTCGATCCGCTGTAAGTCTTCCTCTGCGCTCTGTCTTCTGGCACGGCCTTCCTCCTGGATCTTCATGACTTCATCCAGTGTGGTCATCAGTGTCTGGTTCGTGGTCTTGAGGGTCTCGATATCCACAATACCTCTCTCTGATTCCTTCGCTGTCTCCACGGTTGCCACTTTCAGTGCTTCTGCATTTTTCTTCAACAGTTCATTGGTCATATCCGATACTGCACGCTGTGCCTTGGCTGCATCGGTGGCATGATCCAGACCGATGGCAATGACCATCTGGCTCTTCCACAGAGGGATCGTATTCACCAGTGTGGACTGGATCTTCTCGGACATAGCGATATCATTGGACTGGATCAGTCGGATCTGGGGTGCCATCTGCAGAGAAATGGCTCTGGTAAGTTCCAGATCATAGATCTTCTTCTCGAATCTCTCACACATTGCTGCAAAATCCTTCGCAGCCTGCGTATCCTCCGGCAGTCCGCTCTTCTGTGCTTTTTCCAGAAGTTCCGGCAGTTCCACGTTTTTCGCCTGTGTCAGTTTCTTTTTACCCGCCAGAATGTACATGGACAGTTCTTTAAAATAATTCAGATTCAGCTGATACAGCTTGTCCAGTACCGCCACATCTTTTAACAGCACCACCTGATGATTTTCCATGGCATCACAGATCTTGCTGATGTTCACTTCCGCTTTATCATACTTTGCTTTCAGATTATTCAGCTTATCCCCGCTCTTTTTAAACAAGCCGAAGAATCCCTTGTCTTCCTCTGTATCAAAATCCTTGAGCTGTGCCACTACATCCGTCAACAGCTGTCCAACCTCGCCCATATCCTTGGTCCGGACATTGCTAAGTGCTGTCTCAGAGAAATCTGCGATCTTTTTCTGACTCCCCGCACCGTACTGCAATACCGCCTGGGTATTGGTCAGATCGATCTGTCCCGCAAAATCATCTACCATTTTCTGTTCTTCCGGTGTCAGTTCCATCTCCGGAACAGCCTGCTCCTCTACCAGTTCCTCCGGCTTCTTCTCCACGATCTCTGCCTTTGCCTCCGCAAAGGGATCCAGTGTAAGGGTAGGTGCCTCTTTTGTTGCTGCATCCAGATCCATATTCATACTTATAACCCCGCCTTTCCATACTCTCTCATGATTTTTTATTTACCATCAGCATTGCTTTCCTGCTGTCATACACTTTTTTCTCTTACAAAATCCGATTCCGTCAGCCCTTCCCTGGCCAACATCGTCTGCAATACCTGTGCATCCGCTGACGCATCAAAGGCTGCATCCCGGAACAGATTGTTCAGCAATGTAACAAATGCCTGATTGATCATATCCAGTGTCTTTTCGATCTCTTTTTTAGCATCGAGAATATCTTCTCCCGGGCTGCTGATCTCGTCAAATTCCGCATACTGCTCCACCAGTTTCAACATAGTAGGCAGGTAATAATCCATCAGTTTATGCATCCGGTGCATCTGCTCCGGATGCTCCTGCACTCGGTCAAAGATCTCCTTCAACAGATTTTCCAGCCGGTACAGCTTCTCAGAGATCGCTTCTCCTTCGACCCTGTCATTCAGATCCCGCAGATGACGGATGTATTCCATTCCTTCTGCCACAATACTGTGCAGTTCCTGCTCTCTGCGGTTCTGATCCGTATCCTGTGTATCGGTGCCCGCTGTATTCTGTTCCTTCTTCTGCTCCAGATAGGCTTTCTCCGTCTCCAGATACTGACGGTAGATCACATTATTGAGCATAAAGCAGGTCTCTTTATCATCCAGATGTCCGTCCGGAAACATTCCGGCTTTTAACATCTTACGAAGATCCCTTCTGACATAGCGGACACTTTTTCCGGTATAGCGGGCCATTTCGTTGATCACACCATACATTTTGGTGCCGCACAGCTCCAGATATTTCTCCGCACGCTTTAATCTTCTGCGCTGTCCGTTGCCATAAGATATCATCTCTAAAAATACCAGAGACAATACTCCCGGAAGGATTGCCGCACTCAGAGATGCTGCCTGAAAAGCTGCCAGTAACAGCTGTACCAGAAGTCCCAGTCCGCTGAACCCCAGTCCGATCCCGCCGAACACAGTGCACAATGTTCCGGACACGTTTCCCTTCTTTTCCATTTTGACCAGAGAAGTCATTTCTGCCGCAGTAGCTTTGCTGGGTGTCACCGGCTGTGCCTGATTCCGTGCACGGTTCTGCTCTGCCTGAGCCTTCCGTTGTTCTTCCCACTGCTTTTCCCGCTCTCTGCGCTGCCGGTGCCATTCTTCGTTCTGCCTGCGGCGCTCCTCCTGCTGTTTTTCCCGTTGCTGCCGTTCTGCCTGGATCTCTGCCTCAGTCTTGACTTCCTCCCGCCTTTTATCCTGCCAGCTGCGCTGGGAATTCCACACCTTTTTTTCCGTGGCTTCCCTGGACAGATTTGCCTGGAAATCCGCCTCCCGCAAGGCATCGTTGACCGTATCCGTCACCAGCGTGTTCAACGCATGAAAATCTCCGGTCTTCATTGCTTCCGCAATGGTCTCTTTGAATTTTTCCCCTAGATTATTCTGCACTTCACTCATAATTAATATTTTCTCTGATTTTTCAGTTCATCATAGAGCAGACAGTAGTTCTCATAACGTATCTGCGGGATCTCTCCCTCTGCCACAGCAGCCTTGATACCGCATACCGGCTCAGAGATATGGGAGCAGCCTCCGAATCTGCAATATTTTTCAAAAGGGGCAAACTCCGGATAAAATTCCGCCAGCTGCTCCTTCTCCAACCGAAACAACCCCAGGGAGCTAAATCCCGGGGTATCCAGAATATACGTATCCTGTGCAATGGAGATCAGTTCGGAGTGCCTGGTAGTATGCTTTCCCCGCTCGATCTTCTCACTGATGGAGCCGGTCTCCATCACTGTGCCGGACTGCAGGCAGTTTACCAGAGAGGATTTACCGACACCGCTGGGACCCGCCACCGTAGTGGTCTTGCCGCGAAGCAGCTCCTGAATGGTATCTATCCCTTCTTGTCTGGCTGCGCTGACCGTGATCGTACGGAATCCCGCCTGTTCGTAAATGGCACGATAATCTTCCTTTTTGCCTTCCTCGTCAATATCCTGCTTGTTAAAACAGATAATGCAGGGAATGTCCTGCTGCTGCATCATGACCAGGAAACGATCCAGCAGATTAAAATTCGGCTGTGGCTTCGTGATGGCAAAGATCACCAGCGCCTGATCCACATTAGCTACCGCCGGACGGATCAGTTCACTGTGTCTGGGAAGCAATTCCCTGATATTTCCTTTTTTCTGTGCCTCATCCAGGACATCCATCTCCACGTCATCCCCGACCAGGGGTTTTCTGTGATCCTTGCGAAAGACTCCTTTTGCCTTGCATTCGTACACCGTGCCCATTGTATGGCCATCGTCCGCTACATGGACGTAATAGAACCCGGCGATTCCTTTTATAATCTTGCCCTTCATAGCTTCCCGCCTTTGATCTTATTCCTTTACGAACTCAACTCTTCTGGTAAAGGAACGGTCTTCTGTCGTTCCGGGAACCGTCACCTGCTCCCCGGTATCCGGGTTCGTTGTGGTGGTCGGTTCGCTTGTCACCTGATACGTTATGGTGAGCGTACCACCGGAGGCAGTCATACCGTTGAAATTGGTAGCTACCGGGAAAGTGCTGGTCTTGGTATCCAGCAGTACGTTATTGTCATCCGTCACCAGTTTGATGCTGACTTCCATTCCCGATACATAGCCGGGTGCTTCCGAAGTCGTCGGTGCCGCAATGCTGACATTACACTTGTAAGTCACCTTCTGAGCTCCCTGACTGACCTTGATATCAATGGAAGTTCCCTGCTCCACATAGGAGCCATGGGAATAGCTCTGGTAACAGATCATGCCTTCTCCCACTTCGTCACTGTAGATATAGGTCACACTGCCTACGGTCAGTCCTGCCTCGATGGCTTCTACCGTGCCGTCCTGCTCGGACAGACCGATCAGATTCGGCACACGGATCTTGGTATCTTCCTTACCCAGACTTACTGTCACAGTGATCACACTGCCCTTTGGTGCTTTGTTGCCCTCGGAGGGGGTCTGGGAAATCACCCGGCCGGACTCTACCGTATCGGAATAGTTCTCTGTCTTGTTGACCAGGAATCCCTTGCTTACCAGCTGTGTATTGGCTTCATCAAAAGTAAGATTCACCACATTGGGTACTTCCACACCCTGAGTTCCTGCACTGGCTTTCAGGGTTACCTTGCTGCCCTTATCGATCTGTGCTCCCACGCTGACATCTGTATTGATAACAATACCTTCCGCTACCGTGTCGGACTCCTCATAAGTCACCTCTGTGAGGATTCCCAGACTGGTCAGGGTGCTCTTTGCATCTTCTACCTTCATGCCCGTTACATTCGGCATGGAGACCTTTTCCACTTCTGTGGCATCCGTCTCTTCGGTCGTAATGATCGGTCCTGCATCAGAGTCACTGCTTCCTTCATTTTTGCCGCCGAAGATCTTCACTGCCAGAACGATCAGGATAATACAGATCACCACACCGGCTACAATTGCCAGGATTGTGGTCACACGCTCCATCTTGGGGTCGTAGTCGTAATTATCTTCGTCTTCGCCATCTTCTTCGTTTTCATACATGGCTTCCGTATCGGAACGCAGACGCATGGTCTCGTCATGATCCGGTTCTTCGTATTCCCGTCCTCCCTGATAAGGGACTTTTCGTTTGATCTGCGCCATATCCTCATCGGAGATCATCCGGGTACCACCTTCCATATCCGGATCGGTGTTCACCACGAAATCTTCCTCCGGGTTGATCAGGGACTGCTTCAGATCTGCGATCAGTTCTGCCATATTCTGGTATCTGCGGTCCGGAGACTTCTGACAACATTTCAGTACAATACTGGCTACGCTGGAAGGGATCTCCGGTACAAACTCCTTCGGAGACGGCATTTCTTCCTGAATATGCTTGATGGCGATGGCAACCGTAGTCTCCCCGTTGAAAGGAACTCTTCCCGTCAGCATCTCGAACATGGTGATACCCAGCGAATAGATATCACTCTTTTCATCGCTGTAACCCCCTCTGGCCTGCTCGGGAGAAGTATAGTGTACACTTCCCATGACATTAGAAGTGATGGTATTACTGGTAGCTGCCTTGGCAATACCGAAGTCCGTCACCTTGACTTTGCCGTCCTTGGAGATAATAATATTCTGCGGCTTGATATCCCGATGGATAATATGATTATTATGTGCAGCCTCAATACCCATGCTTACCTGGATGGCGATACTTACCGCTTCCTTGTAAGACAGTCTGGCCTTCTTCTCAATGTACTTTTTGAGGGTAATACCCTCTACCAGTTCCATGACGATATAATAGATTCCGTTCTCTTCCCCGACATCATAGACATTGACAATATTGGGGTGCATCAGTCCTGCTGCCGCCTGTGCCTCGATCCGGAATTTGGATACAAAATTAGCATTTTCGCTGAATTCCTGCTTCAATACCTTGATCGCCACATAGCGATTCAGCTTGTGACATTTTGCTTTATAGACATCTGACATACCGCCGGTTCCGATTTTTTCCAGGATCTCATAGCGATCGCCGATCATCATTCCTATTTTGATCATACTTGCTCTCCATTTCCAAAAAAGCTGGGTAATTTACGCGCACGGCTCGATCAGTATCACACTGATATTGTCTCTGCCGCCGTTGGCATTGGCCGCCTCCACCAGGCTCTCTGCCTTCTCCACAAGGTCTCTGGCTCCGCTGATAATCATGCGGATTTCCTCGTCTTCCAGCATATTTGTCAGACCATCCGAGCACATAAGGACGATCTCACCCTCCTGTAATTCCACGGTAAAGAAATCCGGCTCCACTTTGTCTTCCGCCCCTACCGCTCTGGTAATAATATTTTTATCCGGATGGTTCCTTGCATCGGCACGATCCAGTTCTCCGATCCGTACCATTTCTTCTACATACGAATGATCTCTTGTGATCTGGCGGATCTTGCTACCCACCACATAGAGTCTGCTGTCTCCTACATTGGCCACCTGTAAGAATCTGCCCATGCAGGATGCCACCACGACCGTAGTCCCCATTCCTTCCAGCTTTTCATCCTCGCTTGCTCTCTTGCGGATCACATCATTGGCTTCCTCAATGGCTTTGCGGAAGATCAGGGTGGGATTCTTCTCAAAAGAATTCTCCATCTCGGCAAGCATGGTCTCTACCGTTACCTTGGACGCATAGTCTCCCGCATTGTGACCACCCATACCATCTGCCACGATAAATACATTCGGCAGATTTCCCACCGGTTTTTCAGAGGTATAGATATAGTCCTGATTTACTTTTCTTTTCCTTCCGATATCGGTTATGGAAAACGTCTTAAGCACGTCAAACTTCCTCCTGTGAGAGTTCCCCCGGGTTCTTCGCCTCCTGCGTATGACGGCGTCTTAACTGTCCGCAGGCTCCGTCAATATCCCGGCCCATCTCCCTTCTAATTGTAACATGTATCATCTTACTTTCAAGTTTATTTTTAAATGCCTGAATGTGCTTCGTATCCGACTGCACATAATCCCGCTCTTTAATGGGGTTGACCGGGATGAGGTTGATATGGCAGCACAACGGCTTCGCCAGGGCGATCAGTTCCCTGGCATCCTCTTCCGTATCATTCACACCGCCCACCAGACTGTATTCGAAAGTGATCCTTCGTCCTGTCTGTTCGAAATAATACTGACAGACTTCCATCAACTCTTTGATAGAATACCGGTTGGCAATGGGCATCAGTTTTCTTCGTTTTTCATCGGTGGTGGCATGCAAGGACAATGCCAGTGTGATCTGCAGCTTTTCATCCGCCAGCTGCCGCATTCTGGGCACGATTCCACAGGTGGACACCGTGACATTTCTCTGGCTGATGTTCAGACCGTTCTCATCGGTCAGAAGATGCAGAAATTTCAAAATATTGTTATAATTATCCATCGGTTCCCCAGTGCCCATGACTACCACATTGGAGACCCGCTCCCCCGTCAGTCTTGTGATGGCGTAAATCTGATCCAGCATCTCGGAAGGAGTCAGATTCCGTTCCAGTCCGTCCAGCGTGGACGCACAGAATTTACAGCCCATACGGCATCCCACCTGTGAAGAAATGCACACACTGTTGCCGTGCTTATACTGCATCCAGACACTTTCCACCACATTGCCATCAGATAATTCAAACAGGAATTTTTTCGTTCCGTCGATCTTGGACTCCTGTATTCTGACAGGGTTTACACAAGTGTATTCATATTTTTCCTTACATTGCTCCCTGAATTTTGCGGAGAGGTTGGTCATTTCATCAAAGCTCCTGACCAGCTTCACATGCATCCATTCATACATCTGCTTTGCCCGGAAGGCCTTCTCTCCCATGCTCTCCAGCTCTGTCTTCAATTCTTCCAGATTCAGGGATTTGATATCTTTTTTCGTATCCATTTTTCGTTCTCTTACTTCTTATCTCTCACACTTTTCTGCGCAGTCTTGCATAATAGAATCCGTCGGTCTCATCCGTTCCCGGCAGAAGCTGTCTCTCTTCTTCCAGTACAAACGGGAAATTCTCTGTGATCCAGACTGCCATCTCCTGATTTTCCCCGCGGTGGATCGTGCAGGTACTGTAGAGCAGTACACCGTGCGGCTTCACATACTGCCATCCGGCTGCCACGATCTGCCTTTGCAGTTCTGTGATGGATTGCAGGCTTTCCGGTGTGGCATGATATTTGATATCTCTCTTTTTTCCCATAACACCAAGACCAGAGCAGGGGACATCCATCAGCACCACGTCCGCATATTTTTCCTTCTCCGGATCATGCACCGTGGCATCATACACCTGAACCTCCACATTCCTACGGTTCATGCGCTCCAGATTCTCCCGGATCAGGTCCGTCTTGTATTCAGATATATCACGGGACACGACGTGGCCTGCTTCCCCTGCAAATTCCGCCGCCAGGATCGTCTTGCCACCCGGAGCCGCACACAGATCCATGACCGTATTACCTGGGCATATACCTGCCGCTTCCACTGCAAGTGCGGAGCTGGCATCCTGCACGGTAAATTTGCCTTCCGCAAAGCCCGGAAGTTCACTTACATTTTCCAGATTCTGTGCCAGATACACATAAGGAAGTTCCCTGCTTTGCTGCAGACGTACACCGGTTTTCTCAATTTTCTCCGCCAATGACTCTCTCTCCGCTTCGGTCAGTTCCGTGGAGAACCGCAGGGATACCGGATGAATGGAAAGGAGTCCTTTTAAAAGTGTTTCCGTTCCTTCTCTGCCATATGCAGGCAGCCACAGATTCACGATCCATTCCGGCATGGAATATTTTATGCTCAGATATTTCACCGTATCCTTGGGATCCGGCAACGGCATCTGTTCCTTGCTGCGGGAAATATTACGCAGCACCGCATTGACGAAGCCTTTCAGGGTACGGAAGCCTCTTTTGGCCGCCAGCTTGCAGGCCTCATTGCACACCGCACTGTCGGGAACTGCGTCCATATACAGGATCTGATAAGTACTCATGCGAAGAAGACAGCGGATCAGAGGCTTCATCTTCCGGATCGGAACAGAAGAAAACCGATCCAGATAATAGTCCAGCTCCAGCTGTCTCTCTATCGTACCTTCCGTGACTCTTTTAATAAACGCTTTCTCTCTGGGATCCAGATAATCGTATTTATCCAGAACCGCTTTCATCAATTTATGGGAAAAATCCTGCCCCTTTTCCAGACTGAGCAGGATCTCCACTATAATCTCTCTTGTATCGGTCGTTGCATGATCACTCAAGATTAGTCTCTCCTTCTGCGATTGCCGCCGTACAGCAGGATCAGTCTGAGCAGCTGTAATGCGGAGGAGGCCGCTCCTGCCACATAGGTCAGAGCCGCTGCCGTCAGCACCTTTTTGCCGCCGCTTACTTCTTCACTGCCTAATAACCCGTATTCTTCCACCTTCACGATAGCTCTGTGGGAAGCATTGAATTCCACAGGCAGTGTCACCAGTTGGAAAATAACGGTCAGCGCAAATGCCCAGATACCAAGCTGGATCAATGTCTGGTTCCAGCTGAGCAGTACTCCTAAAAAGATCAGGGGAATACTTAAATTGCTTCCGATATTCACCACCGGCACCAGTGCAGCACGAATGTTCATGGGGGCATAGCCATGGGCATGCTGAATGGCATGTCCGCACTCATGGGCCGCAACACTGACCGCGGTCACCGAGGTTCCGTTAAAGTTGTTGTAAGACAGTCGCACCGTATCCGTCCGGGGATCGTAATGATCACCGTCATCGGAGTTCAGGCACTCGATCTGTACATTGTATAAGCCTTCTCTGTTGAGAATGTTGCGGGCCGCTTCCGCTCCCGTCAATCCTCTCATATTCCGGACTTTGCTGTATTTGCGCATGGTGGAATTCACCAGTGCGCTGGCACCCAGACACAATACCAGTCCGACCAGTACCAGAAAATAAGTAGGATCCCAATAATAACCATATCCGTAATAGCCACCGTACATACGAAAGTCTCCTTTCTGTCTGTCTCTTATACACATCTCCGAGCCCACGAGACCGTACTAGATCTCGTATGCCGTCTTCTGCTTGAAAAAAAA
>ENA-OYBY01000668-OYBY01000668.1-human-gut-metagenome-genome-assembly--contig:-NODE-668-length-11670-cov-4.853551_pt1 | contig 11670 bp, 2 predicted proteins | sample MGYA00244625_ERZ652863 | MGnify/ENA primary metagenome ERZ652863 (study PRJEB26926, sample SAMN06164696) | human gut metagenome | biome: ENVO:00009003; feature: ENVO:2100002; material: ENVO:00002003...
AAATCATAGGCATTCCCGGTAATAACAATTGAAAAGCTGCTGCCAAATGCTGCTTTTTCTTATTATCATCACATAGATGTAGAAATCTTGCTGTATCATGGCTGTCGATCAGATTCCACATTAGAGGATAGCATTTTTTGTTTAAGCGCCCCTTCAAATATCCAAGATTCTGTATAAACTGGCTGACATTGATTTTTTCATCTGCAAGCAGATCTATGAGATTCAGGTAAAATGGATAATTCATGACCGTATCCCATTCATCTCCCTCAAGAAAATCTCCTGCATAATGCCAGATTTCTCCAATGATCAGCAGATCCTTTTTTACTGCCTTAACAGCCTTTCTAAATCGCTTCCAGAAGAAATGACTGATTTCGTCACCTACATCCATTCTCCATCCATCGATATCGCATTCCTTAATCCAATAACATGCAACATCTGTAACGAATTTTTCAACCTCCGGATTTTTCAGATTTAACTTTGGCATTCCGCCATAATAACCAAAACATTTGAAGTTAGGAGTTTCTCCTTTTTCACCCTTCAGCGGAAATCTCTCGATAAAATACCAGTCCAGATATCTGGATTTATCTTCTTTTTCTATAATATCCTTAAATGCAAAAAAATCTCTTCCTGTATGGTTGAATACCGCATCCATCACTACTTTCATTCCACACTCATGCGCTTTTTGCACCAGCTCCTTAAGATCCTCTGTTGTTCCGAAGGAAGGATCAATCTGGTAATAATCAGTGGTATCATATTTATGGCAGGAATCCGATTTAAAAATAGGTGTTAAATACACAACATCTATTCCCAGCTTCTGAATATGATCCAAATGATCAATAATTCCTCTGAGATCACCATGCAGATTATCCTTAGATGTAATGGGGGCTTTATACCACAGCTCCTTGTCTATTGGCTGTGATGCTGCAAAGCGAGATGGAAAAATCTGATACACAACCTTGTTTGCTGCCCACTCCGGCACCTCAAACATTTCTTCCTCACGAAGGTTTTGCGGACAGTCGAACATTCTGTCCCTGTTTGTAATGCATTCCCTGCTAAACTCATAGTTGCCGTAATATACCTTTTCTCCCTGCATATCCGTAAATTCAAAATAATAACGGAGGCATATTAAATGCATCTGAAGCTGTGCCTCATAATAATCATGAAACTGTGATGTGGCAACCTTCTTCATCGAAATCGTCTTTCGTGTATCCTTCCATCCCAATGGTATGTACTTGTCCTCATAATGAAGAATGATCTCTTTTATATCATCTTTTTTTACCTGCACACGTATCACAAATAAATCCTTATCGATTGCATAGCAGAATCTTTTATCCATATCATGAAGAATTGCTGAATATTCCATAATTTTTTCCTTTCTATAGCTCGAAAAAAGCGTTTTTTCCTTCTTGATTATAATTCCTTTTTATTATGCTGCACAAGTCACAAAACGATAAAAAGGTCACCGTTTCTGCCTGTTCTGTTGGGGCAACGGAGCTGTAATAGATTTTTTCTTCTTCAACTGTAAAAGGTGGGCGCTTACGCTCCCACCTTCACACTTTTATTCAATTACTATGTCAGATACTTATTCTTCTGAACCACTCTTTTTCCTTACATAGAATATGGCTCCAATAACAATCAGCATAATACAGATACCTATAATAATGATTATCGTATTATTCCATGCATATTTTGAAGTGCTGTCATCTGTCTTAGGTGCAGGAATGGTTTCATCAGATTTGTTGTCTGCCTGACCGTTATCACTCATAATCTTGGTATCAACAACAATCGTGTAATCTGATGCATGGGTAAATACAAGTTCCACATTTCCATCCGGATCAATCTGTCCGGCACTGATAAATTCCAGTTCTCCGGTCTGTTCATTGTAGTAGAACAGGTTCGCATACAGTCCTGCATTCTTTGATTCCATGTTGACGGTCAGTGTGGCTGTAAATCCAAACTCTCCGTCATAAGCAAGCGTCAGGTTCATGGAAGAACGTTCCCCTGTCACGTTGTTGATCACATCCACAGGAATGGATTTTCCTGCGTCGGCTCCGACTGTCACATCAAAATCAATATCTCCGGCTGCATCGGTAATATCCTTTCCATAAATCTTCCAGGAAAGGCCATTTCCCATATCTAGAACAAGTGTTGTATCTTTGCCCTTGATACTGTCAATTACATCTTTCGGTACTACCGTCGTTCCATTCATGGCAACTGTTACCGTATCGCCTGACTTAGCTTCTTCAAGCTGTGGCTTGATAACATCCCAGCCTTCCTTGCCGCTGTCGTCCTTGATGTATGGCTTAATTGAAGTACTATCGGGCTGTGGCTTCTGATTCTGATTATCATTGTCTGTGCCAGACTGCGGTTTCTGGTTTTGGCTGCCATTATCCTTGTTGCTGTCATCGGACTTGATCTTAGCGATCGGCTGTGTGTAACTGTGTCCGCACTTGGAGCAGGTGTAGGTCATGATGCCTTCCTCGGTTGTCGTTGCAGCCTTCGTCACTTTTGATACATAGCTGTGTCCTGTTGCCGGAATATTCTCTGTATAGCTGTCTCCACAGGAACAGGTATAAGACCTTACCCCTGCCTCTGTACAGGTTGCTTCCTTCGTAATGCTTCCCGTATAGTTGTGAGTGTGCTTTTCCTCCGGCAGCTTCGCAATGCTCTCTGTGTAGCTGCTATTGCATCTGGTGCAGGTGTAGGTCCTGACTCCTTCCTCGGTTGTCGTCGGCTGCTTTGTTACGGTTGCTTTATAATCATGTCCCAGTGCTGCCAGTTCTTCTCCGGTTCTCAGAATTTTGTTGCAATCCGTACAATAGGTATCTCCGGTGTAGCCGGTCTGTGTGCAGGTTGCTTCCTTTAGGTTCTTCACGATTGTATGCACATGATTATTGGCATCTACTTCACCAAAAGTTTCGCCACAAACACTGCACACAGCTTTAGATACGCAGGTAGCCGGTGTTCCGACCGTGTGTGGTTTCTTCCCGGTTGCTGTGCCGGTGGCAAGTTTTTCACCACAATCCTTACAGTAGGTATCTCCGGTATAGCCCTCTTTTTTACAGATTGCTTCCTGCTGATTCCGTATTTCAGTATGTGTGTGATCACATTCGCTTCTTGTAATCGTAATGCTTACACTTTCTGTCTCGTAGTTGCCCTTGTCAGCTCCTGTATAAACCGCGGTCGCTGTTACTGCCACACCATCTGCAAGCGCCGTGTCCCTATCTGCCTCCTGCCAGCTCCAGCCATCCGGAAGCGTAATATCGTCAACCTTCTTTGTGCTGTGCGCCGGAGCCATTGCATTTTCCGGCATGTTTGGAGCTTTCGCTGCCTTTGCTATCGTAAATACGGCCGGATTACTTGTAAGTCCTGCATAGTTATCTGTTTCTGCAATATAAGCCTTTACCGCATAGGTTCCTGCATTTACAGGTATGGCATCTGTATATGCGGAATCGGCTGCAGGTGCATTACCATCTGAATCGGCTTTTGCATACTTATAAGTTACTGTACCGAATTTTGCTGTTGCATTTGGTTCTGGTGTCTCATCCTTCGCATAAGTATAATCAGAACAGCTAAGTTCTGTAGTAAAGCTATTAGCTGCCTGTTTTACTGTAAGAATACCACTCTTGCCATCTGAACCGTTTCCAATAAAGGATACTTCATAATTGGCACTATCTGATGAGCCTGTAATTGCATAGGTTCCAACATCTGAATTGTCTTTCGCAGTAGTTGATAAGCTGACACCAAGTGCTTCTTCGGTATCACCTGCTACCAAAACATTGTCTAAGTAGGCATCACCTGAGGCAAGACTCCATGTAAGTGCAGGGTTTGTCTCTCCATAGAATTTTTCTTTATCAGCAATCACTACGGTAATCTGCTTCTTGGAAACTTCCGGTGTCACTTCACAGGTCACAGAATCATAAGTATCTGCATCACTTCCTGTCGGTGTAAAGACAAGCGAATATTTCTCACTTGTGCCGACTGTTGGAAGCTTATCTGCATCCTCAGCTGCCAGAGTCCATGTACCCTCAACCTTCGTGTCACTGTTTAGTCCTGCTGTCACAACTGCCTTTGTCATATCTGCCTTTTCAAACATGGCAGATACCGTATTACCATAAGTACCGGAAAGAACCGGTGCAGTCTTTACATACGGAGTCGGCTTTGCAGTGGTAAATTCAATAGCAGGCTCCGTTAATGCCGTTATATTGCCTGCCTTGTCAATGGCTGCTATCCAGACTGCAGTTTTCTTACTTGGATACAATGGAAAATAAACGTCCGGCTTTCCAAAATTACCTATTTCAATTTTATTATCACCTTTTGTTCCTGTCGTTTTGAAGATTGTAGGTGTCCAACTCGCAACAAAGTTTTGGTTAGCATTACTCTCCTTAAGTCCCTCCTTACGAACTTCCCATTGTCCACAATAAAGATTTTCGTCCGGTTTAAAATTCCACCCATTGCGGGGCGCCCATTTTCCATCGTTTTCGACAGCGAACTGTGGGTACTTTGGCTCACCTTTCATATAATTTTCAATATCTCTTTTGCAGTCGTCGTAGGTGTAGTCAGTAACCCCGTCAAATACTCCTTCGGATACAAAGAACCACATCAGCGTTGCATCCTCGCTTAAATTAACCTTGAGTATCGCCTCTGTATCCTTCAGGGTACCGTCTTCTTTCTTCGGCTCAGTTACTGTCACGACAGGAGCGCTCGCATCCTGTACCAGTCCTTCGGTACAGATATAATCGCTCTGATTTCCTGCGTTATCCATCGCATAAGCATAGACTACATAGCTACCATCCTCGCCTAATGCGCCATGAATGATTGCACTGTCCAACAGCCAGTTTCCTGCATCTACCTGCGTAAATTTACCATCGGCTGCCAGAGTGTCCAGTTCTGCTTTGGTCTTTCCCGTTGCCGAAGCAGTGTCTGTGATCTGGTCAATATAATAGTAATACTTAGATACCCCACTTACCTTATTCACGCCCTCTTTTGTATCGTTTGCATGAATCTTAATATCCAGTGTTGTATCATTGTAGAGGTGTCCGAAGCTGATCTTATTTAAAAGTGTTCTCCACCAGTTATCTTTGATCTGGATGCCATAACCATCTTCCTTGCCATCTGCATCTGCCCAGGTCGGTGCGGTGGTATCAATGTTTATCGTAATCTCTACAGGAACAATAGATTGATTCCATGGGTCTTTTCCATATAAAGTTACGGTATGCGTGCCTTCTTCCTTAAAGGTATAACCCGGATTTTTGCCTGCAACCGCATCTTCCAGGCTTGCATAAAACACAACTTCATCGCTTACAATGGCATATTTTCCTTTCGCGGTCCGATATACTATATTTTTCCAGTCAGATACTGGATTGTCTGATGTTACATCATTTTCCGTAAACGTAGCAGGTATGCCGTTTTTCCACCAGTTGGAATCCTCATTGTACCAACAATTCTTGGATACCGTGGTCTGTGCCAGAGTAAACGCATGGGCAATGTCAAAGTATCTGACGAGCTCACCCTTATAATTGCCAATTCCGGTAAAGGTAATCTTTCCATCTCTTTTACCGTTTGTCACCTCCGTATTATTCTCAGCACTTACGGTGAAATCTTTGTCTTTGTCCAGAACTCCCTGGTCATTTCCCGGCTCATTTTTCCGGTTTGAATCTGTGATTCCTCTATCCCAGTTTTCAGGAATGATCGGCATACCGGTGTAATATACCGTGATACCTATATCATCCAGATGGATCACGGAATCTGTTAAACTTCTCGGCTCAATGGTCGCTTTCACGTCAATAGGGAGAGAAGCACACATATTTTTTCTAGCTTCATGTATAGAAACATAAATTGTATAGTTTCCGGCATTGGTTATCATATGATTCTCTGTAACCGGATCATTTATTTGTTTATAACCTTGAGAAACTCCATTTTCATAATACATAAGTACAAAATAATAGGTAAAATTGCTGGCAAATCCATCCGTTTCCATTGTTTTTCCAGTACAGGGTACGATCAGCCCATCAGCAACCGGAATCATTGTCTGGCTATCAACAGCGTCTGCCTTAAGTCTGACGGTTCCATACTGAACAGCTCCATGGGCTTTCCCATCATAGGTTCCCTGATAGCCACTAAAGCCTTCTCCCACAACTTCACCATATCCAATCGTGAAATAGTGCTCAATCGTGCCGTAATAGCTGCCCTGTCCGGTGATCGTAGCTTTCGGTGCTTCATCAGCCTTGAAATCGCTTCCACCTTCTTCATTCCTGTAGCAGTCTATATTATTGGCATAGACCACATAATAATTTGCTTTGGAAATGTCTGCATTTGCAGGGTCTGTGGAATCCTGTGCCAATTCTCTGCCTGATTTATATGAGGGCCCAGTCAGCGACTTATTGCCATTCGCAGTATCCAGTGTAACTCCTGTCATCACCTGCGGATAGCTGTCGTAGGTACGGCCTACCAGACCTTCGATATGAAGGTGTCCATTTTTATAGGCTTCCGCAAGGTCAGTCCTTCCGCAGATGCTGCAATAGCCATAGTCATCCTTCGTATGTGCCTTAAGGGTTACTTTAGAAGACGGCATCGTGAAGGAAAGGTCTGTCGTATCTATCGTTACTGCATTGCCGCCATAAGGCTCATAAGAGCAGACTTCGCCCGTGACCTTAATCTTCTGACCTGTCGTACCTCCATTGCTGTACAGTCCGTAGGTTACACCGTCCCTCTTTGTGACATTCGTGTCATTTTCTACACCTGTGGGCAGAGCGATACCACCAAGCTCTATCGGAAACCATATCTTAAATGCGCCAGCTCCCTTCGTTATTTTGCTGGAAAAATCAGCAGAGTCATGATTACAGTAGATGCTGGCATCCAGATTACTTTCATCTCCCGTAAACGCATCAGGTATTTGTGCTCCCTTCTCTATAACTATCTCAGCCTTGCCAGAAGGAACCGTTACATTCTCTAGTCCAGCTACACCCTCGCCCAGCCGCAGTACAGCGGTATCACCAGGAAAGCTTATGTTTCCGACCACGTTTATATTTTCTATGGTAACATCCTGTCTCCCTGACATAAACAGGTAGTTTCCCTTACCCGTCAAGGTATGTGGCTCATCACCCTCTGAACGCAGCGTTATCTCAGCCGGCAAATATACTTTATCGAGCATCTTGTTTATACTCTTACCTGCTATCGTATCCTTCAGCAGCAGGATTTCCAGCTTCTTCCATAACTTGTATTCTTCATTCTTTTGATGCTCTTTCGATTCTTCCAGATAGAACATTGCTGCATCCCATGTCAGGAAATACATCGTTTTTGTCTCACCGCTATTTTTTTCTATCTGAAACTTTACAACGGCCTGAGATGTATCCTCCGGCATGTCAGCGCGAAGCACTTTTACACTGCCCTGACTTCTATCCGTTCTGCTTATATCGGTCTTAATACCGGCTGAATAAAAAGCATAGCCTTCTTCCAGCGTATCCGCAATAGCATAACCCTGCGTTTTATCAAGCAGAGAATCATCATTTTTACCAAAATTGCTCAGAGCAATCTCTCCATACTCACCACCTGAAAGCATTACTTTTGCACGTTTTATCTGGCTAAACTCTCTGTGGTCTATATGCAGAGCCTTTATCTTTGCAGTATCTCCGGATACGCTAAGGGTGGCACCTCCACATACCAGAACCTCTTCTCCCTCATACGTACCTCCGGTAATTGTACAGGAAATATCAGTATTGTGCATCTCACTAGCTTTTCCAATATAAATACTGTTGCTGTAATAACCATCTTTTAGCTTTGCAGCCGCACCACCCAAAAACCTCAAGACACCCTTATAATTACCATTCTCTACCGTAAGCTTTGCTTTGTTCTGAATAGAAACTGGGGCGATCAGTGTTCCATTCTGTCCCGTGCCTGCGTCTTTAAAGACTGCCTCCACACCTTCGCCAGTGATATAAAGACCCTTTCCTGTAACGGTACAGCCATTAAGATCCATACAAAAGCTGACCTTTTTTGTACCCCCATCTATTTTCCACTCGCTTTCTGGCTCAGAAATATTTTTCAGGATTTTCAACGTAATTTCAAGGTCTGCATCCGCATCAGCAGTATTTACTGTAGCTTTAACTGCATCGAATGCTTTCGTAAGTGTTGCATAACGTGTTGTATTCCCACCTACCGTAACTTCCGCAACACCTTCTTCTACCGTAAAGACAGCCTTTTTGGAGGTCTCCGTATATTCACCGCAGGTCGCTACACAGTAGTATTGATAGGTGCCTGCCAAAAGTCCTGTAGGAATCCTGTAGGTCGCAGTTTTTGCATCCTGCCCCGTTTGTTCTACTTTGGTTGTTGTTCCATTTATTGTTTTATCAGCATACCACTGGTAGGAGATACTGCCACTGCTATCACTGCCAGATACCGCTTTTACGGTTAGCACAGGTGCCTCGGCAGCGGTATAGTTTTCCATCACAGTTTCCGCTCCGCTTGAAATCGTAGGATGCGTCGTGAAATAGAGCGGACTTTTAACAGCCGTTACCTTTTTCCCTTCGTCTGTCCACCTGGCTGTTAGGTCTGCATAGGTACCATCCTCATACTTTAAGGTATAGCCGACCTTCAGAAGGTCCTGCAGGGTTTTCTTAGGATTATTAACCCAAATCGCATTGCCTGAGGCTTGGGCAGGGGTAAAGGTTCCCTCTGCAATCTGGCTGTTGTCGGGTAATCTAAGACGTCCATTAAAGGTTCCACCCTCAATGTTTACAGCTAACTTTTTATATTCGTTATCCATTATAATACGGTTGCCAGCATTCGCTGTTAAAGTAGCGCCTTTTTTAACTGTAATTTTAATGCTACTATTTTCGTAAACACCGATGCAGCGAGAATCCTTGTTATTGTTTTCAATAACTGCGCCGCCGCCAATGATACAGTCGGAGCAGCTGCCCATAAACATAATAGCGCCATATCTAAGCTTAACGTTTCCGGTCACCTTCGTATTGGTAATTGTACAGGCGTTACTGTCACAAATAGTAATGACGCCTTCCTGACTACCATTACTTCCACTAATATTTGCTTCGTCAATGGTACAGGTCGCACCTCCCCACATCGCAACTGTGGAACCGGTTCCAGCATTTTTGATTGTGACATGCTCAATTTTCAGCACGCTATCTACAGTTATCAGTCCATCTCCTTTTAATCTATTTTGCCCATATTGATAGTTGCCTGTAATTGTTCCCTCATTCGAGCCGGACGAGGTAATTGTTATATTTGCTCTTTTAAAATATAAACGTGCATTGTCCCCCTGTAGTGTCAATGTATGGCCATTCAAATCCAGCTCTATCTCTTTTGCCAAACCGGTACCAATGGTAAGCGCACTTGTTATGGAGGCATCATCATTCAACAGTTTAATGGAAACTTTTTCCAGGTTTGCGCTTCCATGCTCGCCAATCCATGTTGCAAGGTCCTGAGCGTTGTATTTTTGCTGTACAGTCCCGTCAGCTTTCATTTCTGTTACTTCAATCGTTCCATCAGCCAGCAGTGCAATCCCATATTTGCCTACAAGCACATAGATGGTCGGAAGCTCCACGTCTTTACCCAATACGAGCTGGTTGCCGTCTCCATCCTCATCCGGCAGTACCGGCGTATAGGCATAGCAGAAGCCGTTTGACGCTTCACTGCTGTCAAATTCTTCTGCGTCGCTCTCTTCCACATTCAGCTCCCACTTGATGTTTTTCAGACGGATTTTCTCCGTCGTTGTCTCTGTCTCAGAGGAAGCTGCTGCGTCAGAACTGCCTGTCGTCTTTACACTGTCTGCATTATCGGATGTAGATGCTGTGTCGGTTTTCTTTGCATTGTCTGCACCGTCGGATGTGGATGCCGTGTCAGAGGCATCGTCCTTCTCTGCTGCGTGTACTATGAGTTTATGCGGCAGAAGATTATCCGCCATCTGGCCAATAAGCGCACCAAAAGCAGAGGGTAGGTCGGCACGTGCCTGTGTATCCTCTGTATCAGAGCTGCTAGAGCCATTTGGGTTGTTTGATTTGTCAGAATTTCCAGAATCCTTTGATGTATCCGAATCCTTTGTATCTGCATTTCCATTGTCAGAAGTACCAGACTTATCGGAAGCATCCGCATTGCCGGAATCGCCATCCTTTTCATCTGAGGATTCTGTATCCTTCTTATCATCAGAGGACGCAGTATCTCCATTACTGTCATCCTTCTGCGCATCGTCCTTCTCTGTATCTCCCGTCTCGGAAGCATCTTCTTCATCGTCGGCTTCCTTTTCATCCGCCTGCGTGGTCTTTTCTACCGTAACGGTCAGGCTGGTCGGAAACTTGATGTCGCTCTCAAGCGCACCGATGGGCAGGGTCTGCTCTGTGATGTCCTTTGAAAGCTCCTCAAAGGAAACAATAGTCGTTTTACCTGTCTCACTTTCATCGGTTTTTGCAGAAACCGAGAGTGCGGACAGGTCTACAGTATTGGCAACCATCGCAACGGTCAAGCCCATCACAAGTATGCGCTTACGCAGCTCCCTCCACCTGATTTTTTCATGGGTCTGCTGCCAATCCTTCTCTGGCATGGTGTTTTTCTTTTTCATGTAAACTCCTATCTTTTACCATAATCTCTCGGAATCTCTACTTTTCCCAGCCTGATTGTGATATCGGCTGGGATTCTTCCCATGACTGTTATTATCATGGCTATAATCTATACATGCTTGTTGATTCGCAAAGTGACTTACCGGTATTTCCTCATTTTTGCTGTGCTTCAAAACATGATTCACATGGATTCCTGCACGCTTTTTTTCAGGATGAAATCTTTTCTTCCTGATTACACTGTTTCTAAAGTACTTTTGGATTCTGCACATGATGCCATGCTAGAGTTTTGCTGGCATGATCACTCAAGATTCCGAGAGATCATTATATGTATAAGGTTTATATTCAGCCCGTTCAAGCACAGGCATAGCTTTTATAGATCATCCGGAATGAGCCGCAGCTTTTTCGCGGCGGTCTTGGCTTCCGCCCGGCGCTTCACGTCCAGCTTGTCGAGAATGTGGCTGACGTGGGTCTTCACCGTGGGCAGCTTCACGTCCATGATCTGCGCGATCTCGGCGTTGGACTTGTCCGCACAGAGCAGATGGAGAATTTGCAGTTCCGTGGGCGTCAGCTCCTCGCCGGGAGCAAGGCTGGGTTCGAGGAAATGCGGGTAGAACGCCGCCTGCGTCCGCACCGCCGTGCCGTATACGCTGACGGTGCGGATGAATCGGTACTCCGCCGCCGCGTCCAGCGCCGCCGTCAATCGCTCGCGCCACCGCTCGTCCTTCTTGCGGTACAGGGCGATGGCAGTCAGGACATTCAGGTGAATGCCGTCGATGATGCGGGCGCAGTTTTGAATGTACGGCTCCATGGGTGAGAGCGTCAGCAAAGCGGCGTCCGGACGGTTCTGCATAATTTCCACCATTGCCTGCGTGAGATACCGGTAGCGCCGCATGACGTTCAGGTGCGTGGGTTCGCACGGGGCTTTTTCCCGATACCACGCGTCCGCCGCGTCAAGGTCGCCGGTGTGCATGTCAATACGGCAGAGCATGGCGTCCATATTGGGCAGAAAGCGTGTCAAACCGCGCTCGGCAAAGCATTCACGGAGTACCATGACTGTCTCTTATACACATCTCCGAGCCCACGAGACCGTACTAGATCTCGT
>ENA-OYBY01000672-OYBY01000672.1-human-gut-metagenome-genome-assembly--contig:-NODE-672-length-11643-cov-5.508716_pt1 | contig 11643 bp, 10 predicted proteins | sample MGYA00244625_ERZ652863 | MGnify/ENA primary metagenome ERZ652863 (study PRJEB26926, sample SAMN06164696) | human gut metagenome | biome: ENVO:00009003; feature: ENVO:2100002; material: ENVO:00002003...
GATCTAGTACGGTCTCGTGGGCTCGGAGATGTGTATAAGAGACAGATATATCAGGGCGGTAGCCTTATCTTATGTGCTGTGTTCAGTATCGCAGGTATATCTGATTCTTCTTAAGAATACAGGAAGGGCGGCTCAAAGCTCTGTTATCAGCTCATCAGCAGTTGCTGTTAATATAGTCTGCAATGCTGTCCTTATATTTGGCTTGTTAGGTATGCCACGTCTTGGCATACGTGGAGCGGCTTATGCAACTGTAATATCGAGAGTGATAGAGCTTGTATGGGCATATATTGTAGTTAACAAAGACAGGATTGCCGCTTTGGAATGGAAAGGAATTATTCATACAGATAAAGCACTGACAAGAGATTTCTGGTATTACACAACACCTGTGCTATGTGCCTCCTTAGTGTGGGGCATTGCATTTGTATTATACTCAGTTATACTTGGACATATGGGAAGTGATGCTGTTGCAGCGAATTCCATAGCCAGTATAGTAAAGAGCATGGTGCAGTGCGTTATAAGGGGTGTTAGTGCCGGGGCAGGAATTATTATAGGTAATCTTCTAGGAGCAGGTAAGCTTGATAAAGCCAGGGAATATGGTGGAAGAATTACAAGACTGTCAATAGCCATTGGGATAATAACAGGTCTGCTTCTTATCGTTGTAGCTCCGGTTGTATCGCGTGCAGCCCCTATGTCAGATACAGCGAAGGGGTATCTTGGCTTTATGCTGATGGTTCTCGGCATTAATCTGATGGGACAGTCGGTGAATACAACTGTTCTGGATGGAATATTCTGTGCCGGTGGTGATGCAAAGTTTGATATGAAGGGAAATATTGGTGCTATGTGGTGCTTTGCGGTTCCACTTGGCTTTATAGCAGCATTTGTATTCAATGCACCAGTCTGGCTTGTATATATCATAATAAGCCTGGATGAGCTGGTAAAGCTCCCGGCAGTATATATACATTATAAGAAGTATATCTGGGTAAGAAATATTACAAGATAAAACACTAGTGAAAAATACCAGGGATAGTTGTTTCTATTTAAAAAAGTTAAGGGGTATGTTATAATACTTCCATATTGGATTTTAGTTGTCACGCAGGAGGAATGGTAATGGCGGATATTGATGAGCTTAAAAAGAAACTTGAAGATGGATGGATAAAGGGTGAACCTTATGTATTTGTAAGTTATGCAAGTAAGGATAAAGAGAAGGTTTACGAATTTGTATATGAACTTAGAAAACGCGGAATTAATGTATATATAGATATAGAGCTTCAGGAGAATATTTCGAAGAACTGGTTACAGAATATTAAGGAGCGTTTATATGATGTTGATTGTGTTGCTATGATTTCATTTCTTAGTCTTAACTATTTCCGTAGTTATGCCTGCCTTATAGAACAGCTTGTAACACGTTCAGAGGATTTAAAGATGGAAAAAGGCAAGTATCTTGAGAATTTTTATATTGCCTTGGATGATAATATGTCTACAATACAAAAAATGGAAGATGCAGTGTATGATAATACAGTTGCAAAAGAAAGTCAGAGTATGGCAATAAAGATGGTTCCAGAAGAAGTAAATGTCCTTAAAGATGTCATGGAAGATAATATTGCAGTAAAGAGCAAGTTAAAGAAAGATGTCAGGTCAACTATAGATGGTCTGAATACAGCACATAGAGTTGCGATAAGTATGCTTAGTTATATTTTTAAAGAGTCAAGCTATAGTATTCAGAAATATGGAACAGCTGGTGATTGCGCACAGTTAATGTATAATAATTTTACTAATGACAAGAATGACAAAATTAATATTGATGTATTGGAGGAACTTAAAGAAAAGTACAACAATGATAGTGTTGCTGCAGATGATTCTGTAACAGCAGTAGATAACACCAATATAACAGATAATACCAGTATAACAGATAACACCAATATAACAGATAATACCAGTATAACAGATAACACCAATATAACTGATAATACTAGTATAACAGATAATACTAGTATAACTGATAACACCAGAACAAGACAGGCTACAAGTACAGGTGATATCAGATTTACGCTTTATGGCAAGGAGTATGAGCTTAATCAGTCAGATATGATGCTTACATTTTTTGCACACGTTCTTAATAAACATCAGGATATTGTGGACGAACTTCCTTCATATAATGGGATGACCTGCGTGTCTGATGTTGATTATAGTCTTCCAGAAAATCGTAAGGCAGATATGCCTACATATTTCAGAAGCTGTGAATTCTTTGAATTCGCTAATGGAAGCTATATATGCGTTGGAACATCATATTCAGTAGTAGACAAGTTAAAGAAAATGGCACTTCTGCTTAATATATGTGGTGAAAGCCCGGAGATATTCAGTTCAGAACAGGTTGAACTTCCAGCGGTAAAGGTAAGAGGAGGTTCTTCTGTTAGCGGCAAAGGAAGTGGATCACTTGTGAAATTCAGCGTATATGGCAATAAATACGAGCAGAACCAGACAGATATGCTTGGAACAATATGCAGTTCTGTTATAGCTAAGCACCCAGACAAGTTAGAGGAAGCAGCAGATGCTTTATTATGTATTGATGTTAAAGATTATACAGATGTTGCCAAAGAAGACAGACCGGTATATTTCTCATCAATGAACAGATATGAAGTAAATGGCACAGCTTATAGTGTTGGTGGAAGCTTCGGAATGAAAGAAAAGCTTAAAATGATTGCCAGATTACTTATAATGTGTGACGAAAGCAAGGATATAATTGATATAGAAGACTATGAGATACCAGATGTAAAGGTTAAGGCGGCTGCAGGCACTAAGAAGAAAATTAATTACTTTGATTAATTGGAATTATTACAAGATAGGAGAAGCTTTATGTTTGATATAGCAGTAGAACAGATAGTGAAGGTAAAACCACCTAAGACAGCAGTTATTTATAAGGCATTGCTTATAATAGGCTGTATTGTGGCGGCTACAACCATACCACAGACAAGAACATTTGGAATAATTGTGCTTGCATTATTTGCGGTGATGACATTTTTAGTATTCCAGTATTATAATGCAGAGCTTGAGTATTCGATGGTGGATGATACGCTTACGATTGACAGGATTATGGCAAAATCGGCAAGAAAAAGATGTGGTGTGTATACACTTTCAAGAGCAAAGCTTGTGGCAAGAGCTGATTCGCAGGATGCACTCCGTATGAATCATATGGACGTTAAGACTTATGATTATTCAGTTGGTGCAAGCAATCATGATTCAGTTGTCATATATGCGTATAATGAACATAACGAATTAGTCAGGGTATTTATATATCCTGATGAACGTGTTCTTCACAGCATACAAAATGTTGTTGAAAAAGATGTGTTTAAAGTTATTGACTTTTAAAAAATGCTCTGATACAATTTTAATATTATAAACAAAAGGAATATGATAGAACGTTTATCAGATTTCTCCACACAGAAATGTCCGAATTAAGTATTCGGATTTTTTTGTACCAAGAATTGCGTTATTATGCGCATATAACTTAATTATTTTATTTACAGGAAAGCGAGGACAAAGGAAAATGGGTACAATTATTAGTGAGGGCATTACATTTGACGATGTGTTATTAGTTCCACAGTATTCAGAAGTAACACCTAATATGATCGATTTAACAACTAATCTTACAAAGAATATTAAGCTTAATATTCCTTTGATGAGTGCAGGTATGGACACAGTTACTGAACATAGAATGGCAATCGCTATGGCAAGACAGGGTGGTATAGGTATTATCCACAAGAATATGTCTATTGAGCAGCAGGCAGAAGAGGTAGATAAGGTAAAGAGATCAGAGAATGGAGTTATCACAGATCCATTTTACTTACATCCAGATAATACATTAAAAGAAGCTAACGAGCTTATGGGAAAGTTCAGAATATCAGGCGTACCTATTGTAGATGATAACAAGAAGCTTGTTGGTATAATCACTAACAGAGATCTTAAGTTCGAAGAGGATTTCTCAAGACCTATCAAGGAATGTATGACAAGTGAGAATCTTGTAACAGCAGAGGAAGGCATCACACTTGAAGAAGCTAAGAAGATTCTTGGTAAGGCAAGAAAGGAAAAGCTTCCTATTGTTGATAAGGATTTCAAGCTGACAGGTCTTATCACAATCAAGGATATTGAGAAGTCTATCAAGTATCCTGCATCTGCACATGATTCACAGGGAAGACTTCTTGCAGGTGCTGCTGTTGGTATAACTTCTAATGTTATGGACAGAGTAGAAGCACTTGTTAATGCAAGTGTTGACTGTATTGTTATAGATTCAGCTCATGGTCATTCAAAGAATATTATTACAACTTTAAAGGAAATCAAGGCTGCATATCCAGAACTTCAGGTTATTGCAGGTAACATAGCTACAGGAGCTGCTGCAAAAGCTTTATGTGAAGCAGGCGTAGATGCTGTTAAGGTTGGTATTGGACCTGGTTCTATATGTACAACAAGAGTTGTTGCCGGTATTGGTGTACCTCAGGTAACAGCAGTTATGGATGCATATGCTGAGGCTAAAAAGTATGGTATTCCGGTTATCGCTGATGGTGGTATAAAGTTCTCAGGAGATATAGTTAAGGCGATAGCAGCAGGCGGTAATGTATGTATGCTTGGAAGTCTTTTAGCAGGCTGTGACGAAGCTCCTGGTTCATTTGAGTTATTCCAGGGCAGAAAGTATAAGGTTTATAGAGGCATGGGTTCTATTGCAGCTATGGAGAATGGTAGTAAAGACAGATACTTCCAGACAGATGCAAAGAAACTTGTTCCAGAAGGTGTTGAAGGACGAGTTGCATATAAAGGACTTGTTGAAGATACTATATTCCAGCTTATGGGAGGACTCCGTTCAGGTATGGGTTACTGTGGAGCACAGACTATTCCAGTACTTCAGGAGACAGCTAAGTTTATAAAGATGTCATCTGCAGCTTTAAGAGAAAGTCATCCACATGACATTCATATTACTAAAGAAGCTCCTAACTATTCTGTTGAGAATGCTTAAATAATATAATTGATATCGGGGTTAAAAGTAACCTTTCATCATATTTAAAGTGTAAAAATAAGTTTCCGGCATGGCAAAAGTGTGATTAGCTGTGCCGGTTTTATTATGTGCAGTAGTTAAGAACGCGAAGTATTTTCTAAAATATCAGTCAGCAGCAAGTAATATGTCAATTTTCAATCAATTAAATAAAATAAGTGATTGCTAACTTGTATCTTAATGATGTATAATGAATTTAAAAGTTAAATGAATCGAAAAATTATAATTGACAGATAATCAGGTATGAGGAGAGCGATGATATGCGGGACAAGATGATTAACAAATATATTGCCAAAAATCACGCTGGAACTGTTTTTACTGATAGTGAACTGAAGGTTATCAAGGAAGGTAATATAGATGATATGGTTACAACATTTCTTGATATGAACACAGAATACTACAACAAGCAGATGCAGAGTGTACTTAAGATATTTACTCAGTTTATAGGTAATGATATGGAACTGGAAAGAATTATATATCAAAAGGAGTACGAGGGAAAGTTTGTAGGCTGCCAGCTTATGGACGGAGATATAGATGTATTTCTTGGCATAGCGGGAGATGATGACGACCTTTTATGTGTTGCATCAGTATTTTCACAGGAAGAGCTGAGTGAGTTTGATTCAGATGCTTATGATTCAATATGTGAGCTTATTAACGTGATTAATGGTGCGTATGCAACAAAGCTCAGCTATGAAGACATAGAAGTTGCATTGCATCCACCAGTATTTTATAAGGATACACAGATTAAGGCAGATAATGGAATGTATGTAGTTACATTTTCAATGAAGGGACATAGATTTAATCTGATTATGGTGGCAGATGATAAGATTAAGCTGGAAGTTTAAGGTGTAAGCATATACCAGATTATAAAGTGGGAACGGAGGACGATTATGGCTAGAATATTGATAGTAGATGATTCTAAGACATCAAGGAAATTCTTAAGAAATATGCTTGAACAGGCAGGACATGAGATAGTTGCAGAAGCAGTAGATGGTGCAGAGGGTGTTGAAAAATTTAAAATATACAGACCTGATATTACAACAATGGATATTACAATGCCAAAGCTTGGTGGAATTGATGCAGTTAAAGAAATAATAGATGACGATCCGGATGCTAAGGTTATCATGGTTACAGCAGCGGGACAAAAGGCTAATATGATAGAGGCGCTTAAGATGGGTGCAGCTGATTTTATACAGAAGCCTTTTGAGATGGATGTTATCGTTAATACAGTTGAAAAGGTTATGGAAGAATAATGTATAATTATAAGTTACAGATTCAATATGATGGTGGCAGATATGATGGATGGCAGCGTCTGGGTAAAGATTCATCATCCAATACGATAGAAGTTAAGATTAAAGAAATAATTAAAAAAATGACTGGCGAGGATATAGATATATATGTTGGTTGCAGGACAGAAAAGGGTGTTCATGCACTTGCGCAAACAGCTAACTTTAAGTTAAATGACAGGTATCAGGCTATTGAGATTAAGAATTATCTTAACAGATACCTTCCAAGAGATATTGCAATCAATCATGTTGAAGAAGTTGATGAAAGATTTCATAGCCAGTTGAATGCAAAGAGCAAAACGTATGTATACAAGCTTGATATGGCTAATGTAGCAGATGTGTTTACAAGAAAATATGCATATCATACATTCGATGTGCCAGATATATCAGCCATGAGAACAGCGGCACAGTATTTTATCGGAAGTCATGACTTTAAAGCATTTACAACTGCTAAAAAGAGTAAGTCAACAGTAAAAAATGTCAAGTCAGTAGATATAGATGTAGAAGGTGATAAATGTAATATTACAATAACAGCTGATGATTTTCTTCATAATATGGCAAGATATATGATAGGAATGCTTCTTGATGTTGGTAACGGATTAAAGAAGACCTCAGATATAGAAGCTGCACTTGATGGAAGGGATGTTGTTATGTCACTTCCAGCTGAGAGCTATGGACTTTTTCTTGAAAGTGTCTTATACTAAACTAAATACAGCTTTATATATTATTGTTCAGAATAGTTGAAAACCTAAAACTGAGCAGTGATGTAGTAGTGTTTTATATGGAAGCTGTCGCAACGTAAGTAGTTTATATATCAATATATAATCAACTTAGTGCAGCAGCTTCTTTTTTATATTTATTATATATGCATCAGGTGATATAACAACTGAAAAGCAAATAAAATCAGGAGTGGAGATTATATGAAGACCATAATAGAACTTATGACAGAACAATTCCAGAAAGCGTTTGAGGAATGTGGATATTCTAAAGATTATGCAAGGATAACAGTATCTAACAGGCCAGACTTATGTGAGTATCAGTGTAATGGTGCTATGGCAGCAGCAAAGGCATATAAAAAGGCACCTTTTATGATAGCAGATGAAGTTGTTTCCAAGCTTGCAGATAACAGACTTTTCTCATCTGTTGAAAGTGTTAAACCAGGCTTTATCAATATAAAGATTAGTCCTGAATATCTTGCTGGTTATATGAATGATATGGCAGCTTCTGATAAGTATGGTTATCAGAACAAAGAACAGGTTAAGACTGTTATTGTAGATTTTGGTGGTGCTAATGCGGCTAAGCCACTTCATGTAGGTCATTTAAGATCAGCTGTCATCGGTGAAAGCGTTAAAAGAATTAACAGATTTGTTGGCAACAGGACAATAGGTGATGTGCATCTTGGTGACTGGGGACTTCAGATGGGACTTATTATAGAAGAATTAAGAGATAGAAAGCCGGAACTGCCATATTTTGATGCTTCATTTACAGGTGAATATCCTAAAGAAGCACCATTTACAATAGCAGAGCTCGAGGAGATATATCCAGCAGCAAGTGCTAAGTCCAAGGAGGATGAAGCTTTTGCTAAAAGGGCGCACGAGGCAACACTTAAGCTTCAAAATGGTGATAAGGCATGCAGAGCTATCTGGAATCATATTATGACGGTTTCAAAGAAAGATCTGAAGAAGAATTATGATAATCTTAATGTATCCTTTGATCTTTGGAAAGGCGAAAGTGATGCACAGCCATATATAGATGAAATGGTAGATAAGATGGTTGATGATGGTATAGCATATGAAAGCCAGGGGGCTACTGTTGTAGATATAGCAGAAGATACAGATACTAAAGAACTGCCTCCATGTATCGTAAGAAAGTCAGATGGTGCGGCACTTTATGCTACATCGGACCTTGCAACTATAGTAGAAAGAGAAAAACTTTATAAGCCGGACACATATATATATCTTGCAGATAAAAGACAGGAGCTTCACTTTACACAGGTATTCAGAACCGCAAAGAAAGCAGGCATTGTAAGACCTGATGTTAATATGACATTTGTCGGATTTGGAACTATGAATGGAAAGGATGGCAAGCCATTTAAGACACGTTCAGGCGGTGTTATGAGATTAGAGCATCTTATTGCCGATATTGATAATGCAGTACTTAACAAGATAAAGGAGAATCGATCAGTATCTGATGAAGAAGCAGAAGAAACATCAAAGATAGTAGGGCTTGCTGCACTTAAGTATGGAGATCTTTCTAACCAGGCATCAAAGGATTATGTTTTTGATATAGACAGATTTGCTTCTTTTGAGGGAAATACAGGTCCTTATATTCTGTATACAATCGTAAGAATAAAGTCTATACTTGCAAAATACAAGGAAAATGGTGGAAGTTCTGAAAATATTAATATATTACCTGCAAAAGAAGCTTCAGAAAAAACGCTTGCATTGTCACTTATTAAGTTTTCAGATGTGATAGAAAGTGCATACAAAGATAATGCACCACATAGAATATGTCAGTACATATATGAAGTGTCTAATGAATTCAATGGCTTCTATCATAATACGAAGATACTTGCAGAAGAGAACGAAGAACAGAAAAAGGGTTATATAGCACTTATTACACTTACAAAAAATATTCTTGAAACATGCACAGACCTTCTTGGCATCAAGTGCCCAGACCGCATGTGATACCCAAGGGTCGAAAGTGTGACCGCTGTTCGTGCTTGCACGAAAAGGCGGTAACATTTTCGACCCGCACAAACATGAGGAAGAAGCGATTTATGAAATAAATCAGCGGAATCCGAATGTTTGCAGAATTGCGGGAGCAGCGAAGCAGCGGAGCAATTCGTAGGGGTATCACAGGAAGGAGCAAAACGATTTTTTTGAAATTAAATAGGAGATTATACATATGAAGTTATTATCATTTGCAATTCCATGTTATAACTCAGCAGAATATATGGAAAAATGTATTAAATCATGCCTTGCAGGAGGGGATGATATTGAGGTTATCATAGTGGATGATGGTTCTATGAAGGATAACACTTTAGAAATAGCTAAAAAGTATGAAGAACAGTATCCAGGCATCGTTAAAGCTGTTCACCAGGAGAATGGTGGACATGGACAGGCGGTTAACACAGGACTTGCCAATGCTACAGGAGTGTTCTTTAAGGTAGTTGATAGTGATGACTGGGTAGATATAAAAAGTTATAGAAAAATACTTACAAAGCTTAAGGAATTCGTAGAAAAAGATGACCTTCCTGATATGGTTATAGCTAACTATGTATATGAAAAAGTAGGCGCTAAAAGAAAAAAAGTTATTCATTATGAGAACGCACTCCCAGTTGATAAGATGTTTGGATGGGATGATATGGGGCATTTTAAAGTTGACCAGTACATACTTATGCATTCAGTTATATATAGGACACAGCTTATTAAAGATTGTGGATTAGAACTTCCAAAGCATACATTTTACGTGGATAATGTGTTTGTGTTTGAACCACTACCTTATGTTAAGAAAATGTATTACATTAATACTAATTTCTACAGATATTTCATAGGACGTGATGACCAGTCAGTTAACGAAAAGGTTATGATATCAAGAATAGACCAGCAGTTAAGAGTTACAAGAAGGCTTATAGATTCATATCTTTCTGAGAAACCAGAGAATGAGAAATGTAGAAGATATATGAGAACATATTTAAGAATTATGATGGAGGTTTCATCAATATTCTTAATAATATCCGGAACAGAGGAGAATCTTAACAAAAAGAAGGAACTCTGGAAGTATGTTAAAGACACAGATAAGCAGCTCTATAAGGAACTAAGATATAGTATTTTAGGAAGTACAGTTAATATTCCCGGACGTATAGGAAGAGGAATATCCAAGACAGGATATAAGGTTATGAATAAGCTTATAGGATTTAACTAACTGCAATGAGCATTGCTTAGTTGTTATTTATTGAAGATTTGTTTCTAAATTAATGCAGCAGATAACAGGAAATATAAGGGAAGAGAGAGTATATGATATTAGATTTATTTAAGTTAGATAATAAGGTGGCAGTTGTTACGGGTGCCAATACAGGACTTGGACAGGGAATGTGTATTGCGCTTGCACAGGCAGGAGCTAAGGTGCTTGGAGTTGCAAGACGTTCATGTGAAGAAACTAAGGCTAAAATAGAGGCGGATGGTGGTATATTTACCGAAGTATTAGCTGATCTTTCAGACATGAATTCTATATCTAAGGTTATGACAGCTGCTATGGATGTATACGGAAGAGTTGATATACTTGTTAATAATGCAGGTCTTATCAAAAGACAGGATGCTATAGATTTCACAGAGGAAAATTGGGATTCAGTCATACAGGTAAATGAAAAGATGGTATTTTTCTTAAGTCAGGCATTTGCAAAGCAGCTTATAAAGCAGGGCGAAGGCGGCAAGATTATCAATGTATGCTCTATGCTTTCATATCAGGGTGGAATAAGAGTACCTTCATATACAGCAAGTAAGAGTGCTGTTATAGGTCTTACAAGAGCCATGGCTAATGAATGGGCAAAGTATAACATCAATGTAAATGGAATTGCACCAGGTTATATGGCTACTAACAATACAGCCCAGTTAAGAGATGATGCTGACAGAAGTGAGGCGATTCTAGATAGAATACCTGCTGGAAGATGGGGAACACCAGAGGATATGGAAGGTGCAGTAGTGTATCTTGCATCTAAGGCATCAGACTATGTTAATGGTTTCACACTTGCAGTTGATGGCGGATGGCTTGCACGATAGCTAAGTGAGAGCAGAATAGAATACGGTAATGATAATCAGACAGGGGTTATTAGGAGTATAAAAGTATGAAAATAGCATTGTGCGAAGACGATAGTGCACAGGCAGATATGTTTGTCAGGCTTCTTGATAAGACAGCAGACAAACTTGGGATAAAGGTTAAAACGGATGCATTCAATAGTGTTGCAGATATTAAGGATGAACTAGAAGGATGCTGTGATTTAAAAGAATTCAGCAGGCAATATGATGCATATTTTCTTGATATAGAGTTGGGAAATGATAATGGAATTAGTCTTGCCAGATGGATAAAGTCAGAGTATAAGAATGCAATAATAGTATTTATAACAAGCCATACGGATTATATGCAGAATGCATTTGATGTACATGCATTTAACTATATTGTTAAGCCGGCAAATGAGGAACGTCTTTGTATGATTCTTAATGACATACACAAGATATGCAGAAAAGATAGTGATATGTTTTTGTTTAATATTGGAAAAAGTATATATAGAGTAGATTATGATCTGTCTCTTATACA
>ENA-OYBY01000690-OYBY01000690.1-human-gut-metagenome-genome-assembly--contig:-NODE-690-length-11413-cov-3.791777_pt1 | contig 11413 bp, 10 predicted proteins | sample MGYA00244625_ERZ652863 | MGnify/ENA primary metagenome ERZ652863 (study PRJEB26926, sample SAMN06164696) | human gut metagenome | biome: ENVO:00009003; feature: ENVO:2100002; material: ENVO:00002003...
ACGAGATCTAGTACGGTCTCGTGGGCTCGGAGATGTGTATAAGAGACAGATCTGACATCTTTGATGCAATCGGATTACAGATCCAGTTAGATATCAGCGAACCATACAATGTTGTAATCAGGGCAACTGCCATATTAGGTCCGATGGAAGATGCATCCTGTAAATCCTTCAACATATTAATCAGACCAATCAGGGTACCAATCATACCCCAAGCCGGAGCTAATTCTCCCCACTTTTCCCAGAAGCCGATTACTTTCTTATGCCGGTCCTCAATGCAGCCCAAATCTGTTTCCAGAATTCCACGCACCAGTTCCGGGTCAGTTCCATCTACTACCAGCATAACTCCTTTTTTCAGAAAGTCATCATCAATATCATTCGCTGCTTCTTCCAATGCAAGAAGCCCCTCTTTTCTGGCAATATTTGAAAGATTAATGATATTTCCAATAATCTCACTCGGGTCATTCTTATGTAACTTAAAAGCATTTCCCGCTGACTTAAAGCCATTAATGAAATCTGCCATACTGTTACATGCCAGAACACCAGCAATAGATCCTCCAATCGTAATAACAGCGGATGGGAAGTCCATATATGTATTCCATATTGCCGATACACCTGCACTTTGAATAATTCCAAATAAAACCATTGCAAGTCCCATCAAGGTACCAATAAGTGATGCTATATCCAATTTATCCACCTACATTTCTATAAAATTATGGGAACACCATTCTTTTGAAAATGGTCCTTGTTACCCACCTTTTTGTATTTTCATTTTCATTTCTATATAATCTTACTAAACTTTCAGCAAAATGTCTACTTTTTTTACAATTATTTTAGAAACAATTCCATTTTCTATTATACCATATATAGGGGAACTATCAAATATAGTCCCCCTATATGTACTGTTTTTATATTATTTTTCGCTATATCTGACTATTTTTATTATCGTTTCAGATTAATCAACTCCTCAAGAAGCGTATCGGATGTAGTAATTACTCTTGAGTTTGCCTGGAAACCTCTCTGCGTGGTAATCATCTCGGTAAATTCAGAAGCCAGGTCTACGTTGGACATTTCCAGTTCTCCGGAATTCATGGTACTTCCGTTTGAAGTAATTTCGACACCAATTCCATCAAATTCACCGGAGTTTAAAGTAGTACGGTAGCAGTTATCTCCTACTTTTTCAAGTCCGGCTGCATTTGCAAAGCGGGCAGATGCAATCTGGCCCAAAAGAACAGTATTACCATTATCGTAAGAACCGTAAATTTTACCATTGGTATCTACAAATACACCGGTTAATGCTCCAAGCTTCTTACCTGTTCCGGTTGTTCCATCAATTGCTCCCGCATCCATTCCAACAGTAGATGTTCCACCATTATTAGAATTCTTACACTGTGTAAAATCAATGGAAATATTTTCAAACTGGTCGCCTAACTGTTTCATGTTCAATGTGACTGAGCCGTTAGTGCTGTCACCCACGGAAACAAATTTACCTTTTCCAGTACCAGTATCAAACTTCAGTTCGTAATTTACTGCTGTTGCTTCAATAGTAGGTGGATTACCATCAGTAATGCTGTTGATGGTTGCACCAGGCTGTAACCCGGTATAAATATCAGAAAGTGATACGTCCGTTACTGCTTCGTATCCTTTTACTACACCACCGGCTGAAGTAATTGCACGATATACTTTGCTGTCATACTGTCCGGTAGCGGCATTCTGTGTTGTATTGATATAGTACATTTCACCACTGCTGTTACGGAACTGATGATATGTATTTCCGCCAAAGGAATTAGATGCTCCGGTATCTGTCCACTCTGTACTGATTGCATTGTAAGCAGTCTGTGCATTAGTAATTCCACCGCTGGCATTTGCTCCGAATACATCAGAAAGATTTCCACCGTTTGCCAAAAACTCCTCTAAGATATTCTTATTGGAAGAATCATAAATAGCACTTAACTCAACAGTATAAGTTCCGGCATCGGTATCTACACCTTTGACTGCAAATTTTGCGGTATAGGAATATCCCAATGCATCGAAGAAATTCAAATTCATGGCATATCCACTTTCACTGGTTATTTCTGTACTGTTTTTATCTACAATACCACCACAAACTGCATTCGTTGTTGCTTCTGCCGGAGAAGTAAGATTGCTTTCCTGCATGATACGAAGTGCAGATACCTGGTCTTTTTTAATCTGTCCGGTGGTCGGGTCTACCTGCCATCCCATAACATTGTATCCGGTAGATGTCATGGCAAGATTTCCTGAGCCATCGATATAGAAAGAACCTGCCCTGGTAAAAAGATTTTCAGTACCATTGCTTACAACAAAGAAACTTGTTGTATTACCCTTATCTGTAATTCTTAAGTCAAATGCTTTTCCGGTTGTCTGGGCTGCTCCACCGGAAGTAATGTCGATGGAAGTAGAACCTGTGGTTACACCAAGACCTATCTGCTTAGCATTAATTCCACCGGTTCCGGTTGTTGCATTTGCTCCGGATGCACCGGAAATTGTCTGATACATAATCTCGCTGAATGTTACACTGGACTCTTTAAATGCCACGGTATTTACATTGGCAATATTGTTACCGATAACATCCATCTTTGTCTGATGTGTCTTAAGTCCTGACACAGCAGAATACATTGATCTCATCATAATGAAATGACCTCCTAAATTTGATGTCTGACGCAGAACCCATCTGTCAGTCAGGGTTCTCACAGCCTCCATAAGGTCCGGCTATGCTATTACTGCACCATCAATATTTGTAAAAACATTATTTTCTGATTCATTCTGGTCCATTGCTGTTACAACTGTCCTGCTCGGTACATTTACAATGAATGCCAGCGAATCAACTACTACTAAGGATTCTTTGATTCCTTTCTTCTCAGCCATCTCCACACCCGCTTCCAAGCGTTCACTCTGCTGGTCTGAAAGACTGATATTCCGGGTAGACAACCGCATGCTTGCATGCTTCGAAAATTTCACTTCGGAAACATCTGCTGCTTTTTGCTTTTCTTTTAATACCTCCGCAAAAGAAGCTCCCTGCTCCGGCTGCGTTTTATTACTCTTCGAAGGATTGAGATACTGGTCTGCTACCTGTTCAATGGAAGTGAATTGATTTGCTATCTTATTCATGCTTTCATCTCCCTAATAACCTTCCGTGGTTTACTCTGCTTTCCCTGTTTCTTCTGTATCTTTTTTGTCTTCTGTACCACCGTTACCTTCTGTCTTATCACCGTTTTCTCCTGCGGCAGCCTGTAACTGTTTCATTTTCTCTTCCAGTTTTACAAGTTTATCGATATCACTCTGTTTAATGAATGACTTCTGATAACTGGTCATGCTGTCATATGCTTTCCGAAGGTTGGTCAGTGTACCTGCATTATCCAGTGTAAGTTCATCTGCTGAAGGTAATGATGCAATTGCAAGTGAAAATGATTTTGCAAGGCTGATTGCATCCATGTAACTGTCGTCCATAACAGAATATAAATCGTCAATGGAGTAAAGGTTGTTATTTACCATAAGATAAGTCTTATTGTTCTCATGGATTACACTGTCTACTGTTCCGGTAACATCGGATGTCTCGCCTGTTGCAGAAGATGTAACACGAAGTACTACCTGTTTTCCCACCAGTGAATTTGCTTCCATCTCCTGTAAGGATGCCTGCATATTCTGGGTTTCCTCTAACTGTGAGAATGTTGCCAACTGTGAAATATACTCTGTATTATCTGTTGGTTCCAATGGATCCTGATATTTCATCTGTGCTACTAACAGTTGTAAAAACGCATCTTTATCCAGACTACCTCCGGATTTTTTGGAAGTAGAGGATGAGGAATTTGATTCTGCACTGGTATCCACAACCTCTCCATTTTTTATAAGCTGTGTTATCATTTTGTGCTCCTTTCTACGCTGTTACATCCATGGTATTTCCATGGTCTTTCATAATCTGGGCTGCCAATGCTTCTTCTTCATTCATAAGCCCGGATAACTCGTCCAATTCTCCACGGAACAATCTTCTTCCGGCTGTTCTTCCAGATTCTTCTCTCTGACTGCCCTGCTGTTCTTCTCCAGATGCATTCTGCTCTAAGTTCCGTTCAAATTCATGACTTGCTATTGCAACTTCGACTGCATCTACTTTGATTCCCTGCTGGTTTAAACTGGTTCGAAGGTCTGCAATCTGTGCTTCCAAAGCGGTCTTTACTGTTTCACTGCTTACTGCCAGTTCTGCAGTTATATTTCCTTCTTTGGTTGCCGCAATGTGTAAATATACTTTTCCGAGATTTTCCGGATTCAGCTGCATCTCAATGGATGAATTTTCTGGGGAGAGATTCACTTTTGCGAATTCTGTAATCTGGTTCATAATATCCTGCACATCAATGGTTGTACGGGATGCCACCTTATTTACCTCTTCCGGTGCTACAGTCTGCTGTTCTGCTCTTACCTGAAATTCCATATTCTGCGCATGTTCATTTACACTGCTCTCTTTCGTTTTCTGTGACTGGGCTGCTGGCTCGCCCATTTCACCGGACGCATTCTCTGATACATTGTTTTCAGTCTGTGCATCCTCTGACGCATTCACCTGAATTACCGGCGCTGCATCTTCTGTCTCTTCTTCCGGCTGTACATTCTGTGTTTCTTCTGTAGTATGGGTCATCTGAACTGTAGCTGCCATTACTGTTGTATCCTGTGAAGTAATTGTCGCATCAGTCTGTGGAGCAATTTCCTGCACGCCGCCATCTGCCATATCCACTGTTTCGTTAAAATCCGCTGTCAGTTCTGCCAACTGATTCTGTAATGCTACCCACTCATCCTTAGAAATTCCAAGTGTCTCACTTAAATTCTGAACCAACGCCTCTGTATTCTGCATAATATTTGTGAATTCTTCACTCATAAGCAGTGAACAGGCATCCTCAGTTCCTGTCAGTTGTGTCACAAGCTGTGAAAGGCTTGCCGGGTTCAGTAAATCCATCCACTGCAATCCCAGTATAGACATAGCATCTTCTACCTGCTCATCCGAAACGCCAAGTTCATCTTTCAGAATTTCTTTTACACCAGTTTCAAATGCATCCTTTGTGTCTTCCAGTTGATTCTGCAGCTCTTCCACTTTCTGTGTAGGAGAATTCTCCTTTACATTCAGTTTCTTTGTGCTGTCTGCTACAGCTGCCGGCTGTGTGGTTGTTGCTGCAGGCTCTTTTCCTACCGGATTTCCACTGGTAAGCTGCTGGTTTCCATAACCGGATGTTTTCTGTTCCATCACAGAAGCAAAGCTTGCCTGTGCAGTTGCACATAACCCTTTTTCCACAGTGCCCGTCACTTTGGAAAGTCCTGTGTCTAAAGTTCCAGGGGTTGATACCATTCCCGAAATCTTTGCACTCGTCATGTATTCTTCCTCCTTTCTTCTTTATTCAATTTTATTTATTCTGAAGGATTCATGATTTCTGTCACCTTTGCGGCTGTATCAGAATTCATTTTCCCTAGAATATCAGCTCTTGACTGCGCATCCATATTTTCCAATATCTGTGCCACCAGATTCAGATTATCTGTCATGGTGTCAAATATGGCTGCTGCTTCCTTCGGTTTCATCTGGGAATAGCCCTTAACATAATCAGATATCTTACTGTCTGTCTGCTGCTGTTCCACTACCTGTTTATACAAAAGTTCCGCATTATCCGGATCAATGCTCTCATAATATTCCTTATATTGTTCTATATCGGGTGCCTGGTCCGAAAAAACAACCTCATTATAAAATTTTTCTTTTTCTTCTTCAAAAGCAGCCTCATTTGCTTCATATTCTTTCAGCTTCTGGGACTGTGCTTCCAAATCCGCGATATAAGCACTGTTTTCACTGCTCCCCTGCTGTGCCTGTGCCAGTTCCTGCTCCAGTTCTTTTATGTAAGCTACCGCTTCATCCATGTTCTTATATGGATAATCCTCTTCCGTAGAAAGATCGTCCTCAGAGTCCGGTAAAATCCGGTTGACATACGGAATATCTTTTAATAGTGGACGCATTACCGTAGAGCCAAATCCTCCAACATCCCATTTAATCAGCAGTGCCAGTATTGCCAGCCATACAATAATGATGACCAATGTTACCAGAGCAACTGCCAGTTTTGAAGAACTGCCTTCCTCTTCTTCTGTATTTTCCAAATCAGTTTCCATGTTCTTTGCAGCCTTTTTTTCTGCCTTCTTTCTTGCCTTCTCCGCTTTCTTTGCTGCTTTCTTATCCATTTCTTCTGCCATCGTTACACCACCTGTCTATTTTTTCGGTCTGCCATAGCTATAGCTTACCAGTTCGTCTACTACCTTGTTATCTTCCTGCGCCAGTTGTTGTTTGAAATCTTCAAAATCCTTTTCCCGTAGTTTTTCCTGCGTCTTTCGCTCTTTCATAACTTCTTCCAGTTTCTGCCTGGCGGCTTCCACATTTTTCTCTGCTACCTGCACCTGCATCATCTGTCTTCGAATCAACACCTTCATGCTTTCAATTGCCTGTCTGCATTTTTTTATTTCCAGCAAATCTATTTTGCCTTCAACCAACTCTTTTGCCCGGTTATCATATGCATTCTTCCGCTCAAAGAGTTTTAAAAGCTTTGCCTCTTCTTCCCTGAGTGCTGCATTTGCCTGGCTGTATGCAATCTTTGCCTGACTTTCCAGTTTTAATTTAATATCTAAAATATTCTGCATTCGGTAAATAAATTTTGCCATATCTCATTCCTACTTGAATACATCTTCCAACAATGTCAATTCTTCTTCAAATGTAAATTTTTCATCAGTCCTCTGACACAGAAACTCATTGACCGCTTTTATCTTAGAAACCGCATAATCAATTTCTTCATTGGAGCCGCTCTTATAAGCGCCAATATTAATCAAATCTTCTGCTTCCTGATAGGTTGCCAGTACATTTTTCAGCTTTCCTGCCACCGCCTTATGCTCCGCCGAAACAATGGAACTCATTACACGGGAAATACTCTGCAAAATATCGATTGCCGGATAATGATTCTTATGTCCTAATTTTCTGGATAACACAATATGTCCATCCAGAATACTTCTTGCTGTATCGGTAATCGGCTCATTAAAATCGTCACCGTCTACCAGCACCGTATAAAGTCCGGTAATAGAACCTCTTTCTGCTGTTCCTGCCCGCTCTAATAATTTCGGCATTTCCGAATACACGCTTGGCGGATATCCACGGGTAACCGGTGGTTCCCCGGTAGCAAGTCCGATTTCTCTTTGCGCCATGGAGAATCGGGTCAGTGAATCCATCATCAGCAGTACATCTTTTCCCTGATCCCTGAAATATTCTGCTACAGCTGTTGCAGTTTTGGCTGCTTTATTACGAATCAATGCCGGTTTATCTGAAGTTGCCACAATTACCACCGAACGGCGCATACCTTCTTCGCCAAGGTCCCGTTCAATAAATTCTCTCACCTCTCTGCCCCGCTCTCCAATCAGGGCAATTACATTGATATCCGCTTTGGTATTTCTTGCAAACATACCAAGCAGGGTACTCTTACCAACTCCGGAACCCGCAAAAATTCCAATACGCTGTCCCTTTCCAATGGTAATTAATCCATCCACTGCTTTAACTCCCAGTGGTAATACCTCACTGATAATTTCACGCTTCATCGGATCTGGTGGTGGGGCTTCAATCGGATATTCCTTATCGGTATGAATCTCATCCACATCTGTCGGTCGTCCAATTCCATCCAGAATATGGCCTAAAACCTCATCTCCCACCAAAACAGACAAAGGATGTCCCGTATTTGCTACGATACATCCAACACCCAGACCTTCAATACTGTCAAAAGGCATCAATAACAGCCGGTTATCCTTAAAACCGACTACCTCTGCCATGACATATTCTTTTTGCTCTCTATCCCGATATATTTTACACAAATCATTCAGTTTTGCTTCCGGTCCGATAGATTCAATGGTAAGACCTACTACCTTAGACACTCTTCCAAGGCAGGTATAATATGTCTTATCCGAAAGTAACTGATATTTTTCCAAATCACATGTCACTCTTTTTTCCTCACATACACAATGACTGTATATCACGAATCAGATTATCCAGCTGTACATCCATTCCACACTCAAACACTCCTGTATCTGTCTCTATGATACATTCTCCTTCAGTCATGGAATGAATGGTAACTAAATCCAAAGTTGCATTCTGTCCCACGCATTCTAACAGCTCCTGTTTATGTTCTTCCAGATATGCTGCCTGTTTCGGACCTGCTTTGATTGTAAATTCTTTCGGTCCGTCAATGGATTCCATTGCCCGTTTTACAAGATAAAGTACAATCTCATCCTTATCATGGAACTGCACATGGAAAACATGGGAAACCACATCTGTAATTGTATGTACAAGCTTCGGTTCCAGTTCCCGCATCTGTTCCAGATAAGAATCCTGCAGCTGCTGTTCCCTTTTTCCAATGCTCTCTAACTTTGCATCATAAACCGCAGCACCTTCCTGCATTCCCTGTTCCAAACCTTCTGCCTGTCCCTGTTCCTGTGCCTGCTTACGAATTTCGTCTGCTTCCTCCCGGGCTGCTTTTCGGATTTCGTCTGCTTCGGCATTTGCCTGTGCTAAAATTTCTTCTGCTTTTTCCTTTGCCTCTGCTTCATAATCAATTGTTTCCACCTGCGGTGCAGCAATTCCTTCTACAAATCCACCTGACTCTGCCTGTGGCTGTTCCGGTTCTCTTGTCTTTGCAAGAGCCCGGGACTGTTCTTCTAAAATACGATACGCCAGCGTATTGGAATTAATCACGCGGCTCTCAGATTCATTCGTGATAAAACGCTGTTTATATAAATTAGACAATAATCTCATCACCTCCGCCACGGGAAATTACAATTTCTGCGGAGTCTTCCAGTTTACGAATAATACCAACAATCTTCTGCTGTGCTTCTTCTACATCCTTCATTCTTACCGGACCCATGAATTCCATATCTTCACGAATCATGGCAGCAAGACGTTTGGACAGGTTCTTAAAGATAACATTTTGAACCTCTTCGTTGGCACCCTTCAGTGCAACAGCAAGGTCATTGTTGTCCACATCACGCAGCACACGCTGGATTGCACGGTCGTCCAGCAACAGGATGTCTTCGAACACAAACATCTTCTTGCGGATTTCGTCTGCAAGTTCCGGCTCTTCGATTTCTAAGGATTCCATAATATGTTTCTCTGTTCCACGGTCGACACTGTTCAAAATGCCAACAATTGCATCAATACCACCGACGATGGTGTAATCCTGATTTACAAGAGATGCAAGTTTCCGCTCCAGTACGCGTTCTACCTCCTTGATCACATCCGGAGAAGTACGATCCATAGTTGCAATACGTTTTGCAACATCAGCCTGTTTTTCCGGTGGCAGAGCTCCCAGTACCTGGGACGCCTGTGCCGGAGCCAGATACGAAAGGATCATCGCAATCGTCTGCGGATGTTCATCCTGTATAAAATTCAGCAGCTGTGCCGGATCTGTCTTTCGGATAAATTCGAACGGACGAACCTGAAGAGATGCTGTAAGTTTTGCAATAACTCCCTGTGCCTTGTCGTTTCCGAGTGCTTTTTCCAGAAGTTCTTTTGCGTATCCGATACCGCCTTCCGCAATATACTGCTGTGCGAGGCATACCTGATAAAACTCTTCCAGCACTTCCTCCTTGGTCTGTGGCGATACGCTTCTTGTATTCGCTATTTCCAGCGTTAATTCTTCAATCTCATCTTCCTTTAAATGTTTGAAAATGGTTGCCGCCTTTTCCGGTCCCAGCGTAATCAAAAGAATCGCTGCTTTCTGTACTCCAGTATATGAGTCGTTGTTCATAAATTACTCCCAATCATCATTTAACCAGTTGCGAAGCAGAAGTGCTGCCGCATCCGGATTTTCATCCACAAATTTTTCAATAAGTTTCCGGGTTTCTGATTTTTCCGAATACCCGATATCTTCCAGATTTTCATCGTCGTTATCTGAAGTAGCCGCCAGCAGGGCATCGACAGACAGTTCCGGCTCCGGCTCTTCCACTTTCTGTTTTCTGGTACTGCGGAATACAACATACCCCAGCAACGCAAAAATCAGCACCGCAAGCAGAATCTGTAAAATGTCGGTGAGTCCGAATCCCTTCTTCTGAGATTCCACAAACTGCGGTCTTTCATAACAGACCAGTTTGATTGCACTAGACTGAATTCCGGTAGCTTTTGCGATAAGGTCAATTTCATCCTGCGTTGCATCCACCTGTACCGGATCACTGTGTGCGCTCTTAAACTTTTCAAACGTTGTCCCTTTCAGCTGCCCGGAATCTTTCAATTCGTCCTCATCATAAACAACCCAGCGTGTGGCAGTCACGGCAATGGAACTGTTATCATAGTTGATCGCTCCACCGTTTGAAATAGTTTTTATAATTTCCTCATTCGGCGAATATTTTTTATCCACATCCGACACGGAAGATTCTGTAATCTCGCCATCCGGTGTCACATAGGTTGGCGTATCATCATTGGAATCCGTTCCCGGAGTTGCAGCCTGTCCACCTTTTGCCTCTGAATTATACTCAGAGCTTTCTGTCAGTTCTCCCTGATCCTGTCCATCATTGTGTGAATAATTGTGAACCGCCTTTTCCACCTTGGACATATCAATATCAAGGTTCGGTGCAACCTGCACGTCCGAATACATACCGGACTTGACCATTACATCCTTGATACCATTGACCACGGAATTCTTAATGCGGTCTTTGATGTCCAGACTGTCGGAAACAACCGTGGCATCATCATCCTGGTCTGCTCCCGAAAACAAGATTTTGGATGTCTTCTGATCCAGAATGGTAATCTTGTCTGTCGAATCATTTCCAAGGGCGGTTGCCACAAGGCGCGCCACCGAATACGCCTGATCCGAATCCATAGAACCATTCAGGGCAAGCGAAACGCTGGCAGAACTTTCCTGCATCCGTGAGATCAGTGTACCGTCATCGTCCGGAATATCCAGTGTGACCTTTGCGGAATCAATCAGGTCATTCGCAGCAAGCACATTCTCCAGTTTATCTTCCATATAGCTTTTGGCAAGTTTCTGTTTATCTGCCTCCGTGGTAGAAAAACTTCCATCGATATAATCCTTGATGTTCGGATCTGACAGGTCAAATCCCGTTGTATCAATATTATTGGATCCCAAAAGCCAGTTTGCCTTGTTCTCATCTTTTTTGTTTACTTCAAAATGTATGGTATCCGTTACCTTATAATCAATATCACCTTCGCCGTCTAACAGATCTTTTACCTGACTGGCTTCTTTTGCGTTCTGGCAGTCAATCAGTGTTGTATAACTCGGTCTTGATACAACAACTCCCAGTATCACCAGCGCAAGGATCACCACTGCGGTAAGGCTGATCAGCAGCATTCTTTGTTTATTGGAAAATTTTTTCCACCACTCAACCACACGGTCAA
>ENA-OYBY01000695-OYBY01000695.1-human-gut-metagenome-genome-assembly--contig:-NODE-695-length-11364-cov-3.945884_pt1 | contig 11364 bp, 10 predicted proteins | sample MGYA00244625_ERZ652863 | MGnify/ENA primary metagenome ERZ652863 (study PRJEB26926, sample SAMN06164696) | human gut metagenome | biome: ENVO:00009003; feature: ENVO:2100002; material: ENVO:00002003...
GAGATCTAGTACGGTCTCGTGGGCTCGGAGATGTGTATAAGAGACAGGTATTTTTCAATCATTTTCCCGGGAAACATCTTGTACAGCACCGGTCTTCCCAGACTTCTTGCTATTCCAAAAGCAATACAGGAACCCACACTGATTCCTATATAATTATAGAAAAATCCCGGCACCACTCCAAAGAGCAGCACTCCTGCCAGACAGCTGATGCCACCCGGTATGATGGGAAACACCACCTGAACGATCTGGATCAGCACGAAGATCAGTGCACCGATCATTCCGAAGCGGTTCACAAACTGCTGCATGGTCTCCACCGATTGGAAAATGCCGCTCTGATAGCCCCAGACTGCCAGTATTCCACAGAGGATCAGACTAACCCAGGATGCAATATTGATGGCCCTTTGCCAGGTGTTTTTCTCTTTCGACCTGTTTTTCTTCGATCTGTCGCTGGTATAGTTGCTCCATACTTCCCGCAAATCTTTTTTGGGAAAATATTTCTGCGGACTGTTTTGCATAACTGCACATTCCTCTGCGTTCATCGTCTTCTTTCTCCTTCCAGTTCTTCAGGTCTTTCAAGAATTCCTCTTCGGTCCGGTACTGCCAGCCGTTTTTTCCCTCTTCCACAACCGCCCGCAGGCATTGATCCCTTCTGCATAATAACGGTAATCCTGCTGCCAGTGCTTCCGCATAGGTAAGCCCCTGGGTCTCACTGGTGGAAGCGCTGACGAACAGATCTCCTGCCGGATAATAAGATGCTACTTCAGCGGGTGATACCATTCCGGTAAAAATAACGCTTCCCGTCACACCCAGCTCTGCTGCCTTTTTCCGTAAAGTCTCCAAATAAGGACCGCCGCCTACAATCATCAGTATTGTGCCGCTCTCCTGAACTTTCTGCTGGTACTCCAGCAATTCTTCCACATTCTTCTCTTTTGCCAGACGACCTACATATAAAAGCACTGTGGTCTTCCGGTCCATTTTATATTTTCTTCGGATTCTCTCCCGGGAATCCGTCCGGGTCTGCGCGTCATATTTACTCAGATCAATCCCCGATGGGATCACTGATACCGGACAATGAATGCCATAGTCTTTTAGTAATGTCTCTATTTTTGTGCTGGGAGCGATCATACTGTCCACCTTCTCGGAGATCTGTCGCGTCAGGAACTGTACCATATCCCTGCCCCATTTCTTGTAAGGGGAAAAATAGTGGGTATAATCTTCGTATACAGTATGGTAAGTATGCACCAGAGGGATCTTACATTCCTCTGCGATCTTTTTTGCCATGAAAAAGGTAGAAAATTCACACTGGGAATGTACAATATCCGGATTCCACTCTATAATCCCGCGATACAGTTCGCGTCCCGGGGACACCCGAAGTCTTGCTCCCGGATAAATATATCCGGCATTCACGGAACCCATATAGATCACACCCTCTTCTTCGTAGGAACGAGCTGTACGGGACAAGGTCAGGATCTTCACTTCATGTCCTCTTTGCTGTAATTCCTCCCGCAGATTGCATACCGAAGTAACAACTCCGTTGATGGCCGGCTTGTACCAGTCTGTTGTGATCAATACTTTCATCTTTTTTCTCCCTTCCGTTTATTTTCTCTGAATTGATCTCAGCATAACAGACACAGGTAAATTCCATCCGAATAAAATCAAAAGTTTTCCTAAAGTTTCTGTGAGTTTTTTCCAAAATGTGCACTAAAAAACAGCATTCTCCGGAAATTTCCGGAAAACGCCGTTTTTAATCGTCTTTCTATAAAATTATTATCTTTCTTCTCTGAAGTACGCCAGTCCCAGACTTGCGGGGGGCTGATTCTCTCTCTTGCTCCGCATACTGGTGATGACCAGTACCAGTAAGGTCACAACATAAGGGATCATCTTATACAGCTCCTGGTACTCCATATGCTCGATACCGGTGGGCAGATACAGATACAGGATATACAGTCCGCCGAAAAGGAAGGATGCGAATACGCTGATATTCGGTCTCCAGATGGTGAAGATGACCAGTGCGATGGCAAGCCAGCCTCTGTCACCAAAGGCATCGTTGGACCAGACACCGCAGGCATAGTCCATTACATAATACAGACCTCCCAGACCTGCGATCATACATCCCACACAGGTAGCAATGTATTTGTACCGGGATACGTTGATGCCAGCCGCATCTGCGGTATTGGGACCTTCACCGACCGCTCTCAAATGCAGACCGGTTCTGGTATGACTCAGAATATAAGATGCCGCAAACGCTATGATCACTGCCAGATACGCCAGGAATCCATAGGATAAAAACAACTTGCCGAACCATCCCAGCTTCACCGCAAAAGGAAGGGATTTGCTGAAATAGCTGCTGGTAGCGGACAATGCAATGGAAGGCACATCACTGTTTACCAGCTTGATCAGGGAGCCGCCGAAGAAGTTACCGAAGCCGACACCGAAGGTGGTCATGGCCAGACCGGTCACGTTCTGGTTCGCCCGCAGGGTAACGGTCAGAAAACAGTACAGCAGTCCCATCAGCAGGGAACCCAACAGACAACAAAGCATAGGAATCGCAATAGCGAGGAATCCGTTCATATTTGCCGCACCGCCTGCCGATCTCTCATAGAAGAAGGAGCCGATGACACCGCAGATACCTCCCACATACATAACGCCGGGGATTCCCAGATTCAGGTTACCGGATTTCTCCGTGATGATCTCACCGGTACTTCCGTATAACAGAGGAATTCCCTGTACAATAGCTCTCGGAATAAATGCAAGTAAAAATGTCCACATAATTACTGTTCCTCCTTTTCTGCCTTTTTACGGAACTGCAGGCGATAGGTAATGAAGAACTCACAGCCGATAATAAAGAACAGGATAATACCTGTCAGAATATCGGAGTAGGAATGATTCAGTCCAAAATTGGTAGAGATCTCACTGGCACCACGATCCATGAAAATGATCAGGAAGCTGGAAAACACCATGGTCAGAGGATTGAACTTGGACATCCAGGATACCAGTACAGCAGTAAATCCCTGTCCACCTGCAATGGTGGTGGTAACAGTATGGTTGATACCGCCTACCAGAAGCAAACCTACCAGTCCGCACAGCGCACCGGACAGAAGCATAGTACGGATGATTACCTTTTCTACCTTGATACCCACATATTTTGCGGTATTTTCACTCTCACCCACAACGGAGATCTCATATCCCTGCTTGCTATAGTTGAGATATACATACATGAAAATCGTAATCACTACTGCCACTACAATACTTAACAGATATTTGGAACCGAAGATCTGCGGCAGCCAGCCCACGTTGGTATTCTGGTTGATGATACCGATCTTACCGGATCCCTTGGGAACTTCCCATACAATGGTATAGAATGCCACAAGCTGGGTAGCTATGTAGTTCATCATCAGTGTAGACAGTGTCTCATTGGTATTCCATTTTGCCTTGAAAAATGCAGGAATGAAGCCCCAGATGGCTCCTGCTGCCAGGCTGGCCACGATCATGCACAGGATCACAACTGCACCCGGAAGCTTGTCCCCCAGGCAGATCATGCAGGCTGCGGATGCCAGACCCCCGATCAAGACCTGTCCCTCACCGCCGATATTCCAGAATTTCATCTTGAATGCCGGAGTCAGTGCCAATGCAATCAACAACAGGATCGCAATATTCTGAAAAGTAACCCAGGTCTTACGGACGGATCCGAAAGCTCCCAGAATAATAGACTGATATACCTGTAAAGGATTGATTCCCGTGGTGATCGTCGTAATGATACCGCACAGGATCAACGCCAACAGAATCGCTACGAAACGGATACCCAGAGATTTATACCAGGGGAGAGCATCTCTTTTTACGATATGAAACAAAGGCTCTTTATTCTTCTCCTTCATGTTCTTTGCCTCCTACTCTGGTCATCAGCATACCGACCTCATTTTTATCTGTCTTTCTCGCATCGAGGATACCGCTGACTTCTCCGCCGCACAGCACCATGATACGGTCGGACAACTCCATCAGCACATCCAGATCCTCACCGACGAAGATTACGGCAACGCCCTTTTTCTTCTGTTCATTGATCAGGTCATATATAGTATACGAAGAATTAATATCCAGTCCACGTACCACATAAGCCGTCAACAGTACGGTAGGTGCAGACGCAATCTCTCTTCCAACGAGAACCTTCTGTACATTACCACCGGACAATCTGCGTACCGGAGTGGTGATACCCGGGGTTACAACCTCCAGATTTTCTACCACATCAGTTGCAAGCTGTTTGGAAGGCTTTCGGTTCGTAAACGGTGTATGTCCCTGTCGGAAGGAACGTAACATCATATTATCGGTCAGATCCATATTGCCTACCAGGCCCATGCCAAGACGATCCTCCGGTACAAAAGAAAGCGATACACCCATCTCTGCGATCTTCAACGGATCCTTGCCGATCAGCATTTCCTTACTTCCATCATCTTCCACATAGCTGATTGTGCCGGCTTCTGTTACCTGCAGACCTGCAATGGCTTCCAAAAGCTCCTTCTGTCCACAGCCGGAGATACCGGCGATTCCCAGGATCTCACCACTATTGGCGGTAAAGGAGACGTCCTTCAGCTTAACGATACCTTCTTCGTTACGTACGGTCAGTCCCTGTACTTCGATACGGGGCTTCGGATTCACAGGTTCCGGTCTGACAATATTCAAAGTAACCGCATGTCCCACCATCATATTGGTCATTTCCGTAACGGTGGTATCCTTTGTCAGCATGCTTCCAATATACTGACCGTTACGAAGCACAGCCACCCTGTCGGACAGAGATTCCACTTCATGCATTTTATGGGTAATAATGACAATAGCCTTGCCGTCATCTCTCATTTTCCGGAGAACGTTAAAGAGCTTCTCTGTCTCCTGCGGTGTCAGTACAGCGGTAGGCTCATCCAGGATCAGGATATCCGCACCACGATACAGCACCTTTACAATCTCCACGGTCTGCTTCTGGGATACCGTCATATCATAGATTTTCTGCTTCGGATCTACTTCAAAACCGTATTTGTCACAGATCTCCTCTATTTTACGGGATGCCTCCTTGATATTAAGCCTGCCTTCCAGACCCAGGATGATATTCTCGGTAGCGGAAAGTACATCGATCAGCTTAAAATGCTGATGCACCATACCGATTCCCAGCCGTAACGCATCCTTGGGGGATTTGATGACCTCTTCCTTACCGTTAATAAAGATCTGTCCCTCATCCGGAAAATAAATACCGGAGAGCATATTCATCAGTGTCGTCTTACCGCTGCCGTTTTCCCCAAGCAGTGATAATATCTCACCCTTATAGATATCCAGATTTACCTTATCATTGGCAATCACGGATCCAAAAGTCTTGGTAATGTTTTTCATCGAAACCGCAGCTACTTTTGTCTCTTTTTCCATCCTAGTCACCTTTCCAATTTATCCATGACCTGCAATTTTCAGGTCTTTTAATACCTGGCATAAGCACACTGGCCGCCCCTTTTCTACCTCATCCATCCGCAAAAGCAAAAGATCCATAAGGTAGAAAAAGGGCGGCGCGGCAATAAACGCTGCGCCGTCCGGGCTATTTCAATAAGTCAATTAATACTGCTCATCCAACAGGTTGATTCCATCAATTCTTACATTGAAGTAAGGAGCGGAACGGAATGCAACATCGGACTCATGGAAGTATCCGTCACTTACTACCTCATGGTCGGGAGTATAATCAGGATCAGTATCAATATCAGCTTCATAGCTGTCCAGGGTCTTACCGTCTACAGTAAAGGTGGTGATATCATATACATGAGCCTTGCCTGCGATCAGATCAGCCTTTGCAGCTTCTACTGCTTCTGCGGTACCATCTGCTACAGCAGCACCAAGATCGCTCAGCTCTACAGAGCCGGTCTCCAGAGTACCACACCAATCGGTATCGATAGGAGTTCCATCTGCTACACATTTAATAGCATACTCAAAGTAAGGCTCCCAGTTAACTCTGGAAGATACCAGGAAGGTATTGGGGCAGGCTGCCTCAGTGCTTCCGTTGTAAGATACGTTGGGAACGCCTGCGGTCTCACATGCGGTAGGAGCACCCATGGAGTCTGCATGCTGGCTGATCAGTACACATCCGCCCTCGATCAGCTTGTTAGCTGCTTCCTTCTCAGCGGTCTCATCATACCAGGAACCGGTAAAGGTTACATCCATGGTAGCGCTGGGGCATACGGAACGAGCGCCCAGGAAGAAAGAGGTATAACCGGACATAACTTCAGCATAGGTATAAGCACCTACATAACCCATCTTAGCCTGATCCTCGGTGATATCACCGTTAGCGATCATCTCATTCAGCTTCATACCTGCAACGATACCTGCAAGATAACGGCCATCATAGATGGAAGCAAATGCATTGTGGAAGTTATCAAGGCCTTCTGTATGAGCCTTGGTTCCGGTTGCATGGCTGAACTGAACATCGGGATATTCCTTAGCGGCCTCGATGATGTAGTCCTCATGTCCGAAGCTGTCTGCGAAAATGAAATTACAACCTGCATCAGCAAGCTCACAAGCTGCTTCATAAGCTTCCTGTCCTTCAGGAATGTTGGTCTTGGTCATGTACTCAATACCAAGCTTCTCACAAGCTGCTTTTGCTGCATTCAGGAAGTTCAGATCATAAGTAGAGTTCTCATCATGCAGGAAAATGAAACCTGCCTTTACACCGGTAACAGCTTCACTGTCGGTTGCTGCTTCGGTAGTACCTGCTGCTTCGGTAGTACCTGCTGCCTCGGTGGTAGCTGCAACGGTTGCTGCATCTGTGCCGGTGGTAGCTGCATCATTGGATCCGCAGCCTGCCAGAGCAGTAACTGCGAGAGCCATAGCTGCGAGTAAACTTACGACTTTCTTTTTCATAATTCTCCTCTTTCTGCGCTGCTGCTTCGTTACAGATCCATGTAGCAGCGCGGGCACAGATCTGCAGATAAACCGGTGAGTCAACGCAAAAAGGGTGTATGACACCTTCATACAACCCCTTTATTGTACTCTCTCAACATTAGTCAGTATAAGCATTTGTCTGACTTCTTGTCAAGAGAAGTATTAAATTTTTATTAACTCGTTTGCGAATGTGGTTCTGAATAGTTATCTAACTTATCTAACTCTTAAGATCGAAATGTGATCTCTCCGGTCTTGTCATCCATGCTTTCCACAATAGCGAGCGACTCTACACGGATACCCTTGGAACGGATCAGGTCGCCGCCCTTCTGGAATCCCTTCTCAACGGCAATGCCGACACCCTCTACAGAAGCTCCCGCTTTATTGACAATGTCGATCAGACCCTCCAGTGCGCATCCGTTGGCCAGAAAATCATCAATGATCAGAATATGATCTTCCGGATGCAGGAATTTTTTGGAAACGATCACGTCATATACTCTCTTGTGCGTAAAGGATTCGATCTTGGTGGAATATACTTCACCGTCAATATTTACGGACTGGGACTTTTTTGCAAATACCACAGGCACATGAAAATGCTGGGCTGCCACACAGGCGATACCGATACCGGAAGCCTCCACAGTCAGAATCTTCGTAATCTTACGGTCTGCAAACAGATGCGCCCACTCTTTTCCCATTTCATTGAACAGATCAATGTCCATCTGATGATTCAGAAAAGAATCTACTTTTAATACATTCCCTGCTTTTACCGTACCGTCTTTGCGAATGCGCTCTTCGAGTAATTTCATTGTATGTCTCCTCTTTTGTTTCTTCTTAATATATTTTAATGATGTCGGGGTCAAAAGCCCCCGACTTTGATACCTACGAATTGCTTCGTGCTACGCACTACCACAATTCTACCCAATATTCGCATATCGTGGAATTATCATCCCACTTTTATGCTCTTATGTCTTTTATTATACGCAGGATATTAGTCCTTTTTCAATAGAAGAACTATATTTCTTGCTATTTTGACAACATTTTGCTATGTTAACCATGAGAATACTGAAATCACGAGGTGCCTTATGCCTATCAGAGGATATATCATAGAAAAATATAATACTATGACTAACGCTTATACCTGCAACCGCCTGGTACAGGAAGCTTCTGCCCTGGATATGGATCTGCAGATTGTAGGGATCCATGATACTGTGGTCTCTCCGCATGGTGTTATAAATCATGGTAAAATACTGGAACCCGTGGATTTTGTCATCAACCGCTATAAATGGGGACGGGAAAAGGATGCTATAAATGCACTTGCCACCCGAAGCTATAATCCATTAACTGCTTATAATATCTATATTAATAAATTTGAACAGGTACGAAGGCTTCATTCCAAAGCCTTTTTGATCCCAAAATATCTTCTGGGAACTTCACGGTTGCCTTTTTCTTCTATTGTAGAACAACTGGGCCTTCCCTTTGTCGGTAAAGGACTGGAAAGCTCCATGGGAGAAGAAATCGTCTGCATCCGGGATAAAGCTTCTTATGAGGAACTCTCTCTTAACTACCCTTCCTCCAAGGAATGGCTCTTCGAAGAATTTATCTCAGAAAGCTACGGCAGAGATCTGCGCTTTTACAGCATCCGCGGAGAAGCCGTTGCCTGTATGCAGCGCATATCCCAGGGGGATTTCCGTGCAAATGTAGCTCTGGGCGCTTCGGTAGAGCCTTACCCTGTCACTTCCGGCATCCGTACCATAGCCGCAGATATTTACGAGCAGACCGGACTGGATTTTCTGGGAATTGATCTGCTTTTTGGCAGAGAAAAACCTTATTTTTGCGAAATCAATGTCATGCCGGGACTGGAAGGTATTGAAAAGGCTTCCGGCATAAATGTTGCGGGAAAAATTATTGAGACGATACAATCTGACTTTACATAAAAGACTTAGTGTAAAAAATAGTTTTTTCATGCGCAAATATGTGCCTGCACAGTGTACGAAAATACATGATACTAAAGTATCTGGAAAATTGCAGGCTACAAAAAGGTATTTATATGAATAACACTTCCGAAACATCACTGCAATTTCATAAAATCACTACGCGTAAGGAGGCGGAAGACTTTGTCTATGCCTCTTATCTGCGAGCTGCCTCACATCAGGATTATGCTGCAAAGGACGCCAGAAAACGACACCCGGAACTGACCAGATCCCTGCTTTGGCAAAAATCCGTTACTCCCTGCATCGTTGTCACCGGAAGCAAGGGAAAAGGCTCCGTTTCCAACATGATCTCCCGAATCCTGCAGACAAGATTCTCTGTGGGACTGATGACCAGCCCTCATATCACGGACTTTCGCGAACGCTTCCGTGTCAATGATACGATGATCAGTGAATCTGACTTCTGCCGTCTGATGACAGAGATCCAGCCAGAGATTCTGAATATTGCCTCTGATCTGCCGGAGTCAGTATGTATCAGTCCCATGGGAATCCAGGCCGATCTGGCACTGGCTTATTTTTCGGAAAAACATACGGATTTCAATGTACTGGAATGCGGTAAAGGTGCAAAATACGATGATGTAAATAATGTACGTCACGATTATGCCGTGATCAACCGGATTTTTCTGGAGCATACGAGGGAACTGGGTGATACGCTGACTGCCATTGCGGAAGATAAATCCCACGTTATCACCGGAGAGCAGAAGTGTGTCTATTTTGCGGAGCAGGAACCGGAAGTTCTGGAAATTCTGCAGCGCCGTGCCGAAACTCTGCATATTCCCTATAAGATCTACGGTCGGGATTTTCATGCGGAAAACATCCGTTATACCTGCTTCGGAATGCAGTTTGATGTTGAAATCGGAGACAACATTTATGCGGATTTACAAATTCCGTTGCTGGGAGAACATCAGGCGAAAAACTGTGCTCTGGCACTTGCTGTGTGTGTGGATGTGCTGTCTGATCTGCGCAGGGAATCCGCAGTTTTTTCTTTGCCAGACATCCGGAAAAATCTGTCTCTGCTACACTGGCCGGGACGCATGGAAGTCCTGCGTTCCAAGCCGTTTGTTCTGCTGGATGCCTGTATCAATGCCACCAGCTGTGAGAATGTAAAGGAAGTCCTGCGACATCTGGGGGGTTGGAATTGCACTGTTATTGTGGGAATTCCGGAGGATAAGGATTATGCCGGTGTGGTCAGATCCATGAAAGGTATGGCAAACCGGATTATCCTCACCAGATCTGGGAATCCGCATTATCATTTTTCCCAAAAACAGCAGGAGACATTGGCAGAAGAAGATATTGGCACAATATGGACAGATTCCGTGAAACAGGCACTGACTCTGGCCGGTTCTTGTCCGGATCCCATTGTAATCTTGGGAACGACTTCGGTAATTTCCGAAGTAGAGCAGATTTTTCAGCAATCTTAACTTGCCCTCACCGGATACAGGTGCTACAATGAGGGCAAATAGAAGAGTAGCAAAACATTACGCAGAAAGGAGAAGTCCCATGACAGGTATTTACGGAATCAATTATTCTAATAATTATAGTCTGACCGGCAATTACGGATACGCTTATTCTACCGGTGCGGTATCTTCCGCACAGCCCGAAGAGAAGGGTATGGTGGTAAATCCCGGAAAATCCGATGTAGAAAAGCCTGGCAGAAAGTCTTCTCCCGCAGAATGCGAAACCTGCAAGAACCGGAAATATCAGGATGGTTCCAACGAAATGGTCTCCTTCAAATCTGCATCTCATATTTCACCACAGGCTTCCTCCTCCAGAGTTCGTGCCCACGAACAGGAGCATGTAACGAACGCTTACAACAAGGCCGCACAGAACAACGGCAAGGTTCTCTCCGCCACAGTGTCCCTGCGAACCGCGGTATGTCCCGAATGCGGCACCGTCTACACCGCCGGCGGCACCACCACGACCAAGATCAGTTACCGTGACGAGAGCAATCCTTACCAGCAGAACAAAAAATCTGCCGATGCCGCCATGCTGATTGGACGGAATCTGGATCTGAGTGCGTAAATGAAACATAATTTTTGACACGCGAAAGCCCCCACCTTTTATGATATGTGAGGGCTTTTTTATTTTCATTTTAATACGCCACATACCAGTCCCGGCAGGGCAGGAGAGCGAATCCATCGAATTTTTCCGCATCTGTATAGTAAATGATATATATCTTATTTCTGTCGATGTGCTCCCAGTCGATTCCCATGGTGAAGCGGATTCCTTTTCCCAGAAAATCCTTCGGCTTGGGAGGTACATCGCTTAAGTTCCTGTTGGCAAGGTATTCTGCAGCGTCAATCTCTCCGTAGAGCAAAACACTGGGATATTTGATGGCATCTTCGATCTCGATCTCACGACCGCTTTCCGCCGCAATCTCCATGGCTTTCTGTACAGCTTCCTCGCTGCCTTCCTGAAAATAGGCACTGACCAGCTCTTTATAAGCTGTCTCTTATACACATCTGACGCTGCCGACGAA
>ENA-OYBY01000699-OYBY01000699.1-human-gut-metagenome-genome-assembly--contig:-NODE-699-length-11342-cov-3.559848_pt1 | contig 11342 bp, 9 predicted proteins | sample MGYA00244625_ERZ652863 | MGnify/ENA primary metagenome ERZ652863 (study PRJEB26926, sample SAMN06164696) | human gut metagenome | biome: ENVO:00009003; feature: ENVO:2100002; material: ENVO:00002003...
CACAAGGCTATTCGTCGGCAGCGTCAGATGTGTATAAGAGACAGAGATAATGAAATGCTACTTTAGAATAGCAAGTGTGAAAGGAGGTTTTATATGATTGGAATATATATCTGGATTCCGTTTGTAGGAACATTTTTAGGGGCGGCCTGTGTGCTGTTTATGGCTGGGGAGTTGAAGCCGCTGGTGCAGAAATCCCTGCTGGGATTTGCATCCGGAGTCATGGTGGCAGCGTCGGTATGGTCACTATTGATTCCGTCTTTGGAAATGTCAGAAGAAATGGGAAGGTTGTCATTTATTCCGGCAGCAGTTGGATTTGCCCTTGGAATTGCATTTTTGCTGATTTTGGATAGGATTATTCCGCATTTACATTTAAACAGTGATGAGCCGGAGGGAATTAAAGCACACCTAAAAAAAACAACCATGCTGGTACTAGCAGTTACCTTACATAATATTCCGGAAGGGATGGCAGTGGGTGTAGTATTCGCAGGATTTCTGATGGGCAGCGGAAATATTACTTTAGCAGGAGCACTTGCCCTGGCAATCGGTATTGCCATTCAGAATTTTCCGGAGGGAGCAATTATATCCTTGCCACTTCGCAGTGAAGGAACCGGAAAAGGAAAAGCATTTCTTTACGGTGCACTGTCTGGCATTGTAGAGCCGATAGCTGCAATTATAACCATTGCAGCAGCATCCATAGTGATTCCGATTCTGCCGTATCTGTTATCGTTTGCAGCAGGTGCCATGATTTATGTGGTAATCGAGGAATTGCTGCCGGAGGCATCCACAGGCAGCCATTCGAATATTGCAACCATATGGTTTTCAGTAGGATTTCTGCTGATGATGATACTGGATGTGGCACTGGGATAGAAAATCCCGGATAGCTGATAATTTGAGGAATATCTCATTTTTATCAGCTATCCGGGATTTTTTTGCTGTCGGAAGATACCACTTTTAAGATAAATTCAATAATTTCTGTATTGCTTCCTGCATTTCCGGGTGCTTCCGGTATTGTAGAATCAATTCTTTTTCATGTCTGGTCAGAATAATTTTTTCGGAATCGTCATAACCGAAAGTTCCAAGAATGTCATTGATTTTATATATTTCGCATAAGAGCAAAAGCGTATCGGCATCCGGCTGGGTCTGACCGCTTTCCCAGCCATAAATGGTTTTTGGCGCTACCGGGACAGATTTCTCACTTAACTGGATGGAGACATCCGTTACGGAAAGCTGGTTGCGTTTGCGATATTCTTTTAATACTTTTGCGATGTTTGCATTTTTCATTTTTTCACCTCTTTTTTAATCATAAACTAACATATTTTGAACGTCAAACAATTCTCGGATAACAGGAAAAATGAATATTGATATTCTCTTTAAGAAAGAATATAATGCTATTTATAAGAAAATATTCCCGGAATCAGAGAATATTATGAGTTGGAATCTTTTAAAGAGAGAAAGAAAAATGGCAAAGACAATAACAGAAAAATTAGCAATATACATAGCAGATAATCATTTATCCGTAACACAGGTTGCACGGGATACCGCCATTTCGGAGGATAAACTGCAGGTGGGAGCAAAAGAAAGCCTGAACGCAACAGAGTTTCTGGAATTGTGTTCCTATTTGAATGTGAAACCGGAAGAATTGAAGAAATGGTGAGTTAAATGCAAAGATATCGATGCACGAAAGATAATATCATAACACAGACCAGCGTCTGCCCGGTATGCAAGGAACGGGCGGAACTGGAAAAATCCGACATTTACTGGTGTGATACCTGTAACATTCCTTTATATCAGAAAAAATGTTCCTGTGGCAGTAAGCCAAGGAGAATGGTATCGGATATCCGCCCGGTATTTCCGGAGGAAAGATTGCTGTTAGAAATTTTGCTGAAAAAGCCATTTGCATTTTTAAAAGATTCGGTATGGAACGGCTCCGGAAATAAATATTATGTCAATGGCAAACGAATTGACTTTTCTGTAAAAGATTTAATAGAAGTAGACGCAGAAGAAGTGCGTAAGCAGTATGAGGATTTGAGAGAACAGAATACCTATCAGTATTTTGATTCCTATATAAAAAGATTCTTAGAGGAGAACCGGGAGCGTTATGAAGAGATAACCACAGAAGCGACCGGTTATATCAGAGAGAGCACGAAGAATTATAAGATTCAGGATATGTTTGTCTCTTTTTCCGGTGGAAAGGATTCAACGGTGGTATCCAGTCTTGTAATGCGGGCGTTATCAGAACCGAAGATACTTCATATTTTCGGGGATACTACATTGGAATTTCCGGAAACCATGCACTATGTGGAGCGGTTTAAGAAAGAGCATCCGAAGACACCGGTTCTGTCATCGAGAAATAAAGAAAAGAATTTTGAAGAACTGTGTGAACTGATGGGACCGCCAAGCCGTGTCATGCGCTGGTGCTGTACTATTTTTAAAACGGGAGCAATTCAGCGGAAGATAAAAGCGTTGTTTGGTGATAAAGATAAAATAATTACATTCTATGGAATCCGGAGAAGTGAGTCTGCCAGCAGAAGCAAATATGAGCGGGAGACAGAAGGCTCGAAGATTACGAAGCAGATTACGATTTCGCCGATTATTGACTGGATGGACTTTGATATCTGGCTGTATCTTCTGACTACAAAGACAGATTTCAATGACGCATATCGCTGGGGTTATACCAGAGTAGGCTGCTGGTGCTGCCCGAATAACAGTGCCTGGTCAGAATTTTTATCAAGAATTTATATGCCGGAGCAGTCAAAGCACTGGCAGGAATTATTGGTTGATTTCGCAAGACGGATTGGTAAGCCGGATGCAGAAAGTTATATCCGGGATGGCAAATGGAAAGCCAGACAGGGCGGCAATGGCGTGGAATATGCCAATAAAGCAGTGGTGTCATTTAAACCCTGTGTATTGGAAGAAAACAGCTTTAATTATGAATTGCAGCGGCCGATTTCAGAAGAATTATACGAGCTATTCCGGCCGTTTGGATATATCAATAAGAATCTTGGAAATGAGCGTTTGGGAGAAGTGTTTATTACCACAAAAAATGGAAATCCGAGGATAAAATTGCAGGGACGGATTGGTAAGACTACTCTGAAGGTGACAATTTATGATATGCATCTGGATGGAGCAAAAAATCTGGAAACAGCGGAAGATAAGATAAAATGCCAGCTGACCAAATATCAGCTCTGCATGGGCTGTAAGGCCTGTGAAAGTATCTGTAAGCACAATGCGATTGTTATCCGGGATGAAAAGGACGGAAGCATTTCCTATCATATTCTGGATGAAAAATGTGTCCGCTGTGGAGAGTGCGTCAACCATTATGTAGGTGGCTGCTATATTAGAAAAGTGCTGGCAACAAAACGAGGAAAAAGGGAAGAGTAAGAAGAATGGGAGCAATGATAAAAAAGATTCGACTGAAAGGTCATGAGACATTTATATTGCGGGAAGGCTGGCTGACAAAGGGACTGGCAGCAGCAGAAAAGGATGGAACGGTATTCAGTAAAAACTCCGGGGCAGATGCTTTGGGAGTCGGAACCAATATGGCAAAGGCAATCCGTTACTGGATGCAGTCGGCCGGATTCATTGGAAAAACTGAAAACAGGGCAGCCGTAAAACTGGAATCACTTGGTCAATTAGTATATCAGAAGGACCCGTATTTTGAGGATGATTTTTCCTATTGGCTGGTACATATGAATCTGGTGACAAATGCCGAGGCAGTTACAAGCTGGTATCTTTTCTTTAATACGCTGCAGGCAGAAGAATTTACAAGAACAGAACTGGAAGATTATATGATGCGGGAATATGCAGTGGAAACGGGACGGACAGAGATACCAAGACGTTCGCTGGCAGATGATTGCAGTGCCATACTCCGGATGTATAGCAGGGATCATGTGGAGGATTACGACCCGGAGGATAAGAGCATCAGTCCTTTTGCGCACCTTGGATTATTAAAGCTGGATAGTGGGAAATACCGGAAGAGCCAGCCGAATTTAAACCGGCTCAGCCCATTTGCAGTCTGGTATCTTATCGAAAAGATGTGGGAAGAAAATAAAACGAACAGCATCAGTATTGCAAGCCTTTTGGAAGATGCAAAAGGTCCGGGAAAAATTCTGCAGTTAAAGAGGGCGGCATTGAATGAATATCTGGATAAACTGGATAACTATGGCTATATCCGGCTGAACCGGACGGCAGGACTGGATATGGTATACAAAAATGAAGAGAAAGATTGGGGACCGTATGAAGTTGCGGAACTATATTATGAAAAATAAAGGAAACAATGAAGATGAAGAGACTGAAAGATTTCGTTGAGATAGATAAAAGATTTCAAAATTCCATAAATTTACAACTGGATTTGCAGGATGATACCAAGCTGGAAAGTTATATTCCAACCAAATCATCTTTATTGATTCTGCAAAAATATCTGAAATCTGTAATGGGACAGGAACAGGAAAAAGCAACGATTCTGATTGGACCTTATGGAAAAGGAAAATCACATTTACTGCTGGTATTGTTGCAGATTCTTTCTGCACCGGAAAATGAAAAGGTAAATGACCTGGTTCAAAGAATCAGCAAATTAGATGCAGAAACAGCAGAATTAGTGGAACAGTACCGGAGTCAGAAGAAAAAATTTCTTCCGGTTATTGTATCCAGTTCGAATATGAATCTTTCGGATGCCTTCGTCTTAGGACTGACAGAAGCATTGCAGTATGCAGGACTTAGCGACATTGTTCCGGACAGCTATTATAAGGAAGCAGAAAAGGCAGCGGATAACTGGATGGAAAATTATCCCAAGACTTATCAGAAGTTTGCAGAACTGATGCATTCAGAGCATGGTCGCTCCATTGAACAGTGGAGAAAACAGATGGATAAAATGCAGGAAGATGCCTTAGAAGCATTCCGGGAAATTTATCCGAAAGTGACTTCCGGCAGCCAGTTCCAGCCGATTGTAAATATTGAAACCATGAAGGTCTATGAGGGCATCAATCGTATTTTATGTGAAAAATACGGTTATGCAGGCATTTTCCTTGTATTTGATGAGTTCAGCAAGTATGTGGAGGGTCATGAAGAGGCAACCTTTGCAAGAGATATGAAGGTATTGCAGGACATGTGTGAGCTGGCAAATTCCGGCAAAGAGGAAATTCATATCGTATGTGTTGCCCACAAGAGTATTAAGGAATATGGACATCAGTTATCAAAAAATATAAAGGATGCTTTTGATGGAGTAGAAGGAAGATTAAAAGAAGTCCGGTTCGTAGTATCTGCGAAGAATAATTTTGAACTGGTGATGGACGCCATTCATAAGGATATAGAGGAATGCAGACGTGTGGCAGCAAAAAATGCAGAGTGGAAAAAGGTGTTAGAAGATACCTATCAACTGCCTTGTATTTCTGCACTTTTTGAACAGGAAGAGTATGACACAGTAGTAAAGGAAGGCTGTTTTCCTTTGCTGCCGCTTACCGTTTATCTGTTATTAGGAGTCAGCGAAAAAGTGGCACAGAATGAACGCAGCGTGTTTACGTTTCTTGCAAATAATGAGCCGGGTTCACTGGTACGCCTGATTGAAGAAGATGAAAAGGAAGCCCATGGAATCGGTGCGGCAGTCGTTTATGATTATTTTTCCAGATTATTCCGGGAAAATACAGACCTTATCCATATTCATGCGGAATGGCTGAAAGCAGAGTATGCCCTTGGAAAGGCAGAGTATGAGGAAGAAAAAAACATTATCAAAGTAATGGCATTGCTTAAGATGATGGGAAATGAAGAAGAACTTCCGGTAAATGATGAAAGCATCTATCTGGCAAGCGGACTGGAATATGGAATTGTAAAAGAAAAATTAGAACAGTTAAAAGAAGCACAATTAATACAGTGGAGAAACCGGACTGCTTCTTATGATTTTAAAAATAATGTCGGTGTAGATATCGAAAAAAAGATTCAGGAAGAAATACAGAAACAGAAAAAAGTAAATATCGAAAAAGTGTTAGGTGAAATTGCAGAATTAGATTATGTCCTGCCAAAGCAGTATAATCAGGAATTCACCATGACCAGATATTTTCATTATGAATATAAAAAGTTAGAGCAGTTTCTTGCATTAAAGAAGGCAGAATATCTTTTTGAAGAGAAACCCGCAGACGGAAAGATTATCGCATTGACGGATGCAGATAAGACAACAGATATGGAAAAAGTCCGGCAGCATCTGAAGGAGTTAAAGGACGAGCGAATCGTAGTCCTCATTCCGCGAGAACCGTTAATGGAAGAAGAAAATATCCGGCGTCTGATAGCAGTCCGGCAGTTAAAAGAAGATAAGACATTTTTAGAAGAAAATGCAGTATTGCAGCAGGAATTGCAGCTATATGAAGAAGATTTGATTTATGAAATCAATGCGGCATTAGAAAAGCGTTATCTTCCGGAAAATGGAAACTGCACAGTATTATGTGGAATTGTATCCCGGAACAAGAGTAAATCAGTAGGTGAATTTAACCGTACGCTCAGTAGAATCTGTGAGGAATATTATAATCTGACTCCGAAAATTAATAATGAAATGATTAACCGCAGAAAGGTGTCGTCCCAGACAAAACGTGCCAGAAGAACCATTGTAGATGCTGTTTTAAATGGAAAAGAAATGGCACAGTGGGAGAACGGTTCGGCGGCAGAAGCAACCATTTACCGGGCAACCTTACGGGTACTGGATGAAGGAAGAGCAGAAGAGGGAAGCCAGCAGGTATTACAGGAAATCATGGAATATATCAACCGCTGTGCCGGGAAAAAACACAGTTTTTCCGAACTTTATGAAAGCCTTTCCGGAAAAGGCTATGGAGTAAGAGAAGGTATCATTCCAATTTATATCGCAAGGCAGATTGCGGAACTTGAGGATACACCGGTCATTCTTTTGCAGGAGCGTGAGGTGGAGATTACGCCGGAAATATTTGACAACATAGAAGAACATCCGGAGAATTACAGCCTCTATGTGGAAAAGGAAACGGTAAATAAAGAGAAGTATATTAAGCAGTTAGAAGAAATTTTTTGCGGACAGGATACCTATCAGAGTATTGGAAAACGAAACCGGCTTTATGAACTGGTGCGAGCAATGCAAAGATGGTACAGAAGTCTGCCGCAGATTGCTGTTTCCTTCCAGACATGTCCGGAAGGCATGGATGAGGAAGCTTATGCATTTATCAAAGGGCTTCGTAAGATTCTTAAAAATATGGAGCCGAACCCAAGAGAAATGCTGTTCGAACAACTTCCGGGACTGGTAGAGAAAAAGAATTTAAAAGAAACGTCACGGCAAATCAAAGAGGGAAAAGAATATTTAGATACCTTCCTTTTTAAGAAAAATGAGCAGGCAATAGAAGTCACAAAGAAAATCTATGGCGCAGCAAAAGAAGACAGCCTTTCCGGCGTCTTAAAGGCATGGTATGAGGAGCAGGGAAAGGCGGCAAAGAGTTTTTTGGCCAGCAATCAGGTGACGGCATTGATGGGCTATTTATCCAGAATGCAGACCCACAATGAACAGGAAATTGTAGAACATCTTTCCAAGGCAGTCCTTGATATTTATATGGAAGACTGGCGGGATGAGTCCTTGAAGCAGTATGAAGAAGAACTTGCCCGGTTAAAGGCAGAGATTGAACACATCGGAATGGAACAGAGTGAGTCCGGCAGCAGGCAGATGATAGAATTTACCGGAAGTGATGGAAAAAAGGTAAAGAAATTCTATGAAGCAGAGGATGACAGCACCAGTTATTTCCTGAAAAATGCCATGGAAGAAGCTATGGAGGAATTCGGAGACAGTCTGGAAGTGAACCAGAAGGTAGCAGTACTGGTTCAGATGATAGAGAAACTGACGAAGTAGCAAGGAGTTGTAGTTATGAATACAGAAGAAATTATTTATCTTGACAATGCAGCAACAACATATCCAAAACCGGAAACGGTATATACAGAAATGGACCGGGTCAACCGCAGCCTTGCATTTAATGCTGGGAGGGGTTCTTATGCCCTTGCAAAAGAGGCAGATGAAATTATCGCAGAAACAAGAGAAGCGCTGCTTGATTTAGTGCATGCAAAAGAGGAAGCAGAGGTGGTTTTATCCGCCTCTGCTACTGTTGCTTTCAATCAGATCATTGGCGGAATGGACTGGAAGGAATCGGATGTGGTTTATGTCAGCCCTTATGAGCATAATGCAGTGGTTCGCCCGCTGGATTTATGGAAAGAGCGGATTGGATTTACCATAATAGAGCTTCCACTGGAAAAAGAATCCTTAAAAATTGATTTGGAAAAAATGGAATATCTTTTTACGGAGCAGCCGCCAACTCACATCTTTCTGTCACAGGTCAGCAATGTGACAGGTTATATACTCCCCATCGAAGAAATATGCAAAATTGCAAAGAAATATGAAGCAGTCACAGTAATCGATGCATCCCAGTCCCTTGGACTGACAGAGCTTGATATGCGAAAAGTTCCGGCAGATATTGTAGCATTTGCTGGTCATAAAAATCTTTATGGTCCATTCGGAACAGGAGGATTTTTCTTAAGACATGGCATAAAGCTGAAGGTTTTTCTGGCAGGCGGAACCGGCAGTGATTCCTTGAATCCGAAGATGCCATTGGAAAGCCCTGCCCGTTATGAGGCAGCCAGTCCGAATATTGTAGCAATAGCAGGACTTCGTGCAGCTCTCATGGAAATAAAGGCAGCCGGAACAGCAAACTGGCTGGCGCATGAACAACAGTTGACTGATAAATTAATTGCGCAGCTAAAACGGATTCCCGGCGTGAAATTATATGGAGATTTCGGGCAGGACAAAGTCGGAATTGTTCCCTTTCATATCCGGGGTTATCAGGCAGCCGAGGTGGGCATGCTTTTGGACACAGACTATGGAATTGCCGTAAGAACCGGCTATCACTGTGCACCACTGATACATAAGCATTTAAAGGATGAAGCTTCCGGCGGCGTCGTCCGGGTCGGAATCGGAAGATATACCACGGAGAAAGAGATAGATACACTGGTTGCCGCCGTCGGGGAACTGGCGGAGTAGGAGGAAGAAGATGGAGAATGAAAGATATATTTCATATTTAAATTCATTACACAATTATAGTGCACAAAATTCAAATGCATATGGGGAAAAGAATGTTGAAAATGTATTTTTTCAGAAAGTTGAAGTTCCAAGTGGCGTTAGTAAGTATATTAAGGAAAAACTAATGCATGAAGAACCGCATGTTTTGATTTTGACAGGTCATGCTGGGGATGGAAAAACCAGTATTATGTATCAGGTGTTAAAGGAATTTGATGCAAAATTTGATGTGGAAAGTAAAATGAGTGAAATAGTTTTACCAAATGGTAAGACTTGTTGCTGTGTAAAAGATTTTAGTGAATTAAATGATGACCAGAAGAAAATTGAGTTGAAAAAGTATATGGATTATCCGGCAGATGGAAAATATGTATTTATGGTTTCAAATACCGGACCACTCATCAATACTTTTGGCAAATTATTTGATGAGGAGCAATCCGAAAAGGCTAAAGTAGAATTGATAGAGGCAATGGATAAGAATACTGGAGAGATAAATGAAATAGGTGATTATAGAATTTGTATCATAAATGTTGCTACTATTGATAATACAGGGTTTGTTGTTGAATTTGTAAAGAATCTTATAAAGGATAATCTTTGGGGAAAATGTGATTTATGTGAAAAAAAGGAATACTGTCATATCCTTAATAATAAGAAACTAATCGAAAAAAATCAGCAGAGAGTTTTTGAATTTTTAAAAGAACATTATATTTGGCTGGTGGAACATGGAATACGATTAACAATAAGAAGTATGACAGAACAGTTGGCATATATGATTACTGGCGGAATACAATGCGAAGAAGTTGTTCAAAAAGATAAAAATCAACTTTTGTTCTTTAATTTATTTTTTGGATATATTGGATTAAAGAATAATAGAAGTGCTGATACAATAGTAGCTATTCGCGAAGCTAAAAAATGCAGATATGATTCTAAAAGAATGCGTGCAGATGAAAAATTGATGATAGACTGCGACTATTCCATATCATTTGGAACAGATATGGAAAATATTTTGGTTGAATCACAAAAGAAAGATGGTCATATATCAGGGTGGTCAGAATTTGTAAGAAGAGCATATATGTTTACGAATATAGAAACAGACCAGAAGAAAAAGTCGGAAGATATGGAAGATATTTTTTCGAGACAATTTGAAAGATATATAAAATTAAGAAATGGAGAAATTATACCATCGAAAGCAGAAGTGAGTCTGATTATAGATGCTTTATCGATGGTTTATATGGGAAAAGTATCAGATAATACTAAAAATGGAATTTCTATTACACTGAATAAAAATTCTGGTTTAATGCAGAATGTTCAGCTAGTAATGGGGGAAATACCTACAAGACAAATGAAATTGATTCAGGAAAAAACCAAGGATGGTATATTTGATGAAAAAAAAGAGAGATATGTGCTGAAGTTATGCATAGATAAGAAAAATATAGATGTAGCAATCACCTTGCCAATGTTGGATTATTTTGAAGAATTGAGAAATGGTGTTATAGAAACAAATATTGATCCACAATTGTCTCATGGTGTAGAGAGCTTAAAAGCACAACTGACGAAACAATATAAGGATGAGGAAGAAAATGAGATAGAGATTATAGTTATGAAAAATAGCGAAAATAAGAATTATCAATTCGAAATTACAAGTGAAAATAAAATAATAGTAAATAGTTAGGAGTAAAAATTATGGAAAATACATATCCGGCAAGCGTTGATGATATTGAAAAACATTTAAAAAGTGTTTCTACAAGAATTTTTGGTAATCGTTTTAAATCCGAACAGACATTGTATGAATATTTAATTGAATTTCTGCTAGTATTTGTTTCAGCAAAAAAAAGCGATAGAAAAACTGGGAAAATGCAGTTTCATGATGATACATCGGGGAAATTGGAATATTGGATAGAGCCTAGAATGGGCTTGAGAAGATTCATTTTCTATGATAAAACGAAGAAAAATAAGTTTGTACCAGTTGATGAAAAGGCATATAGAGAAATAATAGAAATGCTGGAAAATAAAATAGAGACTGATTCAAATGAAGAAAAGAAAGAGATAGTAGAAGCAATACAGGACTTATTGCATGGATATGCTGTTGTAATAAAAAGTAGAAACTGGTGTGCACAGAATGTAATGCCGCTATGTCCGGAAATGGTATTTTGCGATGCAATGCCGAAGCAGAAATATAGAGAAAAAATAAAGTGGGAAGATGATAAGAAAAAAATAGATTCCAGCTTTGATTTTGATAAAAGAAATTTTAAAATTTTAAAGTTTGAATAGCTTTAATGCACTT
>ENA-OYBY01000704-OYBY01000704.1-human-gut-metagenome-genome-assembly--contig:-NODE-704-length-11281-cov-6.830216_pt1 | contig 11281 bp, 7 predicted proteins | sample MGYA00244625_ERZ652863 | MGnify/ENA primary metagenome ERZ652863 (study PRJEB26926, sample SAMN06164696) | human gut metagenome | biome: ENVO:00009003; feature: ENVO:2100002; material: ENVO:00002003...
TACGAGATCTAGTACGGTCTCGTGGGCTCGGAGATGTGTATAAGAGACAGTGCCTGCACCATATCCTGTTGGATTTCCGAAGGCTTGACCACCACCGTCTCAAATTTTGCATCAGGCACCGGGAGATGAAGCTGGTCGCTGGTCTTGATATCTGCTGCTTCTTTGAACATCGCCATCAGTTCAGGCAAGTTGAAGAACTTTGCAAAACGAGTGCGCGCACGGTATCCGGTGCCTTCTGGGGCAAGTTCGATGGCAGTAGTAGTTTCACCAAAAGTAGAAGCCCACGCATCAAAATGGGTCAATCCTTTCTGCTGCAAGGTGTTGTACTGGAGGTAGCGCATGAGGGTGTACATCTCGGTCATACTGTTGCTCAGGGGTGTACCCGTTGCAAAAATCACGCCACGGCCACCAGTGATTTCATCCAGATAGCGACACTTGCCGAACATATCGCTGGATTTTTGTGCCTCGCTCGTACTCAAACCTGCGACATTACGCATTTTCGTGTACAAGTAGAATGTGCAGCACCTCTGCGGCTGCGAAGCAGTCCGCAGAGTAGTCTGCTTTGTTGTGATAGGTAACTTTTTGAAGTAATCTCCAAGTTTTCCCCCACCTCACGCCGGGCGTGCACCTTTCAGCGCACCCGGCGTACCATCAAATCGATTTACTTTCTTCCTTCAGATTTCAACACTGCTGTGTTCTCACGGACACAGAGTGGTTGTAAATTTCACAGTTTAAGTTTTTCGCGGTATTTCATGATTTTGCCTACCGTCTTTGCATCAAGTTCAGGCGGTATTGGACTGTTGTGAACCATGCGGTGGCATGGTTCACACAGCCAAACCAGATTTGGCACTTTATTGATTCTATCAAGTGGAAGCTTGTTTTTAACGTGGTGACAATGCTTTTGAAGCACGGGTGAGAAGGCATTTCCACAGCATTTACATTTTCCTTTGTCCCTGCTGTAAGCATACTCCCGGTTCATATAATACTCAAAATTCATCCTTCCCTTTGCGTATGCTGACATTGCAATATCGTTCGGGGAGTTAACGGATGGACGGTCACATGGCAGTGGCTTGTGCTTAGCACGATAGCTCACATACCGTCTGCGCCCTTCCACTGTATACGGCGTCATTTTCTGGTCAAATGGCTTGGGTTCATAGTGACTATGCGTGATGAACGCATAAGTTATACCAAACCATTTTCCTTCGACCCATACAGCAAATGTCTTACTGTCGTAGCCCTTGTGTCGGTCAGGAAGATTGCAAAGCACCTTCAGCGGCACCTGCATGGAGTTGTACCGTTTGGGGTACAGCTTTTTCCATACAGTCAGTGCAGCGTTGTTTACTCTGCGGTCTATCGCATGGTAGGCATGAGAGCAGATGGATGTCTGCAAGTACTGTGCCATACCCATAATGACAGAGTTGACGTACTGAATTTGCGCAGCCTGCACATTGACTTTTTGACAAAGTTCTATGCGGTGCACTTCTTCGAGCAGTTTCTTAATCTTCTTTCCTAACCGTTCCATATCCGGCAGCGGCTTTCCAACCAGATGTTTCGTCCATGTTGCCGGGTCAGGAGTTTTCCGTTTTCGTTCGGCCTTTACCACAAAGCCAAGAAAGTGTATACCGTTTGTCCGCAGGTCTGTTACATAGGTCTTTTCCTGCGACAATTCGAGTTTCATTCTGTTCCGAAAATATTTTGTCAAGACACGTTTCAAGCGGAGTGCTTCCTTCTCCGTTGACGTCAGAATCACCCAATCATCGGCGTAGCGATAATTGTACTTTGGCGTTACACCAGCCCATTTCAAACGCCTTGTGTCGTTGCCTTTATGCTTGCACTGTCTGTGCGGCTCCATATACATACGACCAACATACCAATCGAAATCGTTGAGATAAACATTGGATAAAAGCGGTGAGAGGATTCCTCCCTGCGGTGTACCAAGCTCTGTTGCATGAAACAGGTCATTTTCCATATATCCAGCTTTTAGCATCTGACTGATAATTTTCAGCACACGCTTGTCATGGATACCGATTCTCCAGAGTTTTTGGAGCAGCAGGCGGTGATTGATATTGTCGAAGCATCCCTTGATGTCACCCTCAATAGCCCACACGGGTTGGTCGGGCGATTTACATCCAGCATTTATGACATTGATGATACCCCGGATTGCGTGTTTCTGTGCCCGATAGGGGCGAAAGCCGTAGCTTTGCGGATAAAATCTTGCTTCACAGATCGGCTCGATAATGATACGCACGCACTCCTGTATGATCCTGTCCAATACAGTGGGGATACCCAGCGGTCTTTTCTTGCCGTTACTCTTTTCGATATATTCACGGCGGGCTGGTTTGGGGCGGTAGTTGCGAAAACTCGATTGAATCAATAAAATAAGCTCATCTTTGGGCATTTGAAGGTATTTGTCCATTTTTATCTTATCCACGCCAGCAGTTCTGCTGCCTTTGTTGGACTTGATATTGTGGACGGCAGTTACAATGGTCACTTCATTAGCCATCGCTTCCACCAGACCGGTGAACGATACTCCTTGACCGGACTTCTCATAGAGAAAATCCTGAATCTTTTTAAGTTCCGTTTCCGTTGAAAATCTGACGTTCAAATGCACAAGGTTTTCACCTCGCAGTTCGTCACCCATCTTTCAGGGAGTTATAGGATTTTCGTTTTGTGAAATTTACAAATCGATTTGACTCGTATCCTTCGCCATGGAATATTTCAATTCCGTATGACTGGCATTACCCAGCCCAGACTACTATGATACGGCTGACTTCCTGTTGTTTTCAATGCGCTGTAACGCTCCAACAATAGGCTCTCAAACGTTCCCTAATCTCTATCCTTATTCTGAAACCCTTAGGCCGCTACCTTACACCGGGAAAATCTAACCGTGCTTTGAACCACAGTTGCTGCACGGTTCCTGATGGGGATTTCATCCCACAGGGCGTGTACGGAAAAACCAGCCACACACACTTTTTCCAAGGTTCACCCTTTCGGATGGAGTCAACTCTTACGATGCTGCATAGCTTTCCCTAACGGATAGCCATGGGTTTCGGAAGCCCGCACCATTATTGTCCATGCCTCTTTGCAGAGGTTTAGGTTTTCAGGTTACGCCTTCACCACGCTCTGTACAATGCACACTTACAGGTGGCAACGCACAGTGGAGTATTAGCTCTCGTACTGTCTTGAATTTTGACCTATTCTCTGGAACTTTGTTCCTCGACATTGGTTCTGTACGGCAGAGGAATTTCACCCCTGATTTTGAGATTAAAGTTCTCTGTGATATTTTCTTATTGCTAAGTGCAATCACATGGTGCTTTTCGTCCTTGCTGTCAACAAGGGCTTATGCACAACGTTTCGCACGGTTCTTAAACGCTTGGCTCTCATCCACAAACAACCTGTCTACGCCCAATTGTTCAAACGTAACCACATCATCTTTACGGTCTGCGCCTTGCAGCTTTTCCAGTTTCTGTTTCAGAGACTTGCGCAACTTTTCCAGCTGCTTTACTGTGAAATGCTCGCCAACCTGCGCTTTCGCTTCTTCGATGGCCTCCTCGATTTCATCCATCTGTTCCTGAATCAGACGCTCCTGTCGTTCTGCGGACAAGGGTATCTTTTCAAACTGGCTGTGCCCGATGATAACTGCATCGTAGTCGCCGGTCGCAATTCTCGCACAGAATTTTTTTCGATTACCGGGTTCAAAATCTTTCTTGCTGGTAACCAGCAGCTTCGCATTGGGGTACAGGCGTAAAAACTCGCTGGCCCATTGTTCCGTCAAATGGTTTGGCACGACAAAAAGACTTTTCTGGCACAAGCCCAGACGTTTCAGTTCCATAGCGGAAGCCGCCATCTCAAAACTCTTGCCGGCACCGACTTCGTGCGCCAAAAGGGTGTTGTACCCATACAGCACATGGGCAACCGCATTGCGCTGATGCTCTCGCAAATTGATCTCCGGGTTCATGCCCACAAAATGAATATGACTTCCGTCATACTCACGGGGTCGGGTGCTGTTAAAAAGCTCATTGTACCTCTTCACCAGCAGCGTCCGCCGCTGCGGATCTTTCCAGACCCAGCCAGCGAAAGCATCCTTGATGGCCTGCTGTTTCTGCTGGGCGAGGGTGGTTTCGTTTTGATTCAGCACACGCTTTTCTTTCCCATCCTCCACGATGGTATCATAGACGCGGCTGTCACGCAAATTCAAGGTATCCTCCAAAATCTTGTAAGCGTTGGCTCGGCGGGTACCGTAGGTTTCAGTGGCCATAATGTCACCAAAGCCAGTAGCAGATTTATTGCTGATTCGCCATTCGGAAGTGTAAGGGGAGTAGCGAACGGTGATGGCATTGTTGTAGCGGATACGATAGGGCGGCTGAAAAGTTTCCATCATAAACTGCTGCACGATGGAAGGGGCAAGCCAAGTGGCACCCAAACGCACATCAATTTCAGATGCCTCCAGATCTTTGGGCTGTGCCTTGGTCAGTGCGTCCACATTAACCTTGAACTCCGGGTGACTTTCCGCAGCAAGCTGTGCCATCCGCAGCTTATCGCGTACATTACCCGAAAGGTATTCGTCCGCAGTCTGCCAGCCTGCTTCCGGGTCGTCTGCATCGGCGGCAGGATCTTTGAAAATCACGCCGGAGAGTTCGGTGGTGATGCGCTCATAGTTGCCGGGAGTGCCCAGCAGTTCTGCCATATAAGGCAGGTCTACTTTGCCGTGTTCCCCGATGGACACCGCCAACGCTTCGCTGGGGGTATCCACGCTGGTGACAACACGCTCTGGCCGAATCGTCCGCTTGGTGAACATATCTGCCTTGGACTTGAGATTTTTATTCTCGTCCAGATTCTCCAGTGAGCAGAGCAGATAGTAGGAACTGTCATCATCGAACAGACGTGCGTTTTTCTTGTCGTTAATCAGGCCGTATTTTGCGGTAAAGGCATCATAGGCGGCATTCAACTTGGCCTGCGATGCCTTAATGTCCTCGTCCGGGTAGTCGTTCAACTGCTGCTGAATCAGTTCGTTGACGATCTGCCGCAACTCCACCATACCAGCTACACGGCCTTTGGCGTTGTCGGACAGTTCGATCTGCGTCATGATAGAGTTCTCTCGGTAGTAGATCTCGCCATCAACAACCGTATAGCTAAAATTCTTCACAGTCGGGTCTGCGGGCAGCGTTTTGCGCTGTGCTTCCGCATCTGCGACGTCCGGGGCAGCAATCTTCACCGCAGTGTAATTGCCCTCGATGTGCTGTACCGCCTCGGCAAGCTGGTCTGCAAGGCTGGTGCCCTCGATGGGTGCAACGGTCAGGTCCTCCCGTCCGTATTGGGTGCTTTCGGTGGTCAGCTCGCCCAGCACCATCTCCGGGTGGTCTACGAAATACTGGTTGATGGCAAAGCCATCCTCGGTCTTGCCCAACTGCACCCATGCAGGTTCGATGTCCGCAGGGCGGTCACGTTTTTGCAGGAAAATAATGTCGCTGACAACATCCGTACCAGCGTTAGCACGGAACGCATTATTCGGCAGACGGATAGCACCCAGCAAATCGGCCCGTTCTGCCATGTGCTTACGGGCGGTGCTGTCCTTGCTGTCCATAGTATAGCGGCTGGTGACGAACGCCACGATGCCGCCCGGTCGCACTTGGTCGATAGTCTTGGCGAAAAAGTAGTTGTGGATAGAAAGCCCCAGCTTGTTGTACGCTTTATCGTTGACTTTGTAATTGCCAAACGGTACGTTGCCGACCGCTAAATCGTAGAAATCCCGCCTATCCGTGGTTTCAAATCCGGCCACCTTGATGTTGGCCTCCGGGTACAGCTTTTGGGCAATCCGGCCCGTGATACTGTCCAGTTCCACACCATACAGACGGCTGTCAGCCATGCCAGAGGGCAGCATACCGAAAAAGTTGCCAATACCCATGGAAGGCTCCAAGATATTTCCAGACTGGAAGCCCATCTTTTCCACAGCATCATAGATGGCGCGAATTACCACCGGAGAGGTATAGTGTGCATTCAGAGTGGAAGCGCGGGCGGCGGCATACTCCTCTTCGGTGAGCAACCCTTTCAGTTGGGTGTACTCGGCAGACCAGTTTTCCTTGTTGGGGTCAAAGACATCTGCAAGACCGCCCCAGCCTACATACTGCGAAAGCACCTGCTGCTCCTCGGCGGTGGCACCGCGATGCTCCTGCTCCAAAGTGCGCAAGGTCTGGATGGCTTCAATATTGCGGGCGAATTTCTGCTTGGGGCCTCCGACACCCAAATTATCATCCGTGATGTGAAAATTTCCTGCGGCTTCCGGCATCGGTTCAGCGTTCAGGGCTTCGTCTGCGGCAGCAGCATCCGGAAAGGTCTGCCACTCGCCATTGACCTCCACAGAGATAGGCAACTTGTCCAGTTCCTCATCAGGTGTAGGCTCATCCCGTCGCAGACTGTCCTCGAACTGCTGTTTGTTCAGCACCTCGTTATCCCACGACTGCCCATGCGCACTGGTGTCGATGCGCACATCGGTTTCGCCAACATAGCCGATTTTGCCTTCGATGGTTCGGGTGGGAAGGTCAACAACAACTTCGTCACCGACCTTGTAATCAACAGCCTTTTCAGGAGAAACGTCAATAATTTCATCCTGCTGCTGTTCATACAGTTCCCGGATATTGGGCAACCGTTCAACCCGGAAGATGGGCTGTCCGCTGTTGGTCAAGTCCATGTCCTGCAAGCTGACGGATTTGAACATGAAGTTGACGTGATCCACACGGAAATCCCGGCCATCTAGCTTGATGATGATGCCGATCGGCAGATAATCTTCCTCTCGCAGATATTTTGTCTGATGGTGGGTACCATCTCCGCCCTGTCCGGCTAGATAGATGCTGTTGCCCTCGGCCCACAGCTTCTGCGATTTTGCTACCCACTCTCTGCGCAAAAAGCCGGTCACTTTGACTTTTCCCAGCGCATTTTCCTGTGACAGCAAATTAGAACGAAAAACTTCCTTTACAGTGATTGCATCTTTGTCATAGAACAGAAAATATCCGCCCAGTTCAAAGCCAATCAGGGTATTGGGGTACTGCTCTTTCAGAGCATTGTATTCGGCAGCGGCATCACCATCCAGCATTGGGAGCTGTCGTTCCGCTTCCTGCACGGCGGCACGATGCTCTTTTTCCTTATCGGTCAGGTAGCGGTCAGACTGAATCATCAGGTCGATGTATTTCTCGACCTGTGTCCAGCTTAACGTAACCTTTTGATGATCCGGGTAGTGGTCAAATTCAAGTCCTTTTCCATCATGATTTACAAAACCGCTGCTGCCATCCAGAAAATCCTGCGAATGTCCGCCGATGCCGTACTCTTTCGCCAATGCTTTAGCGCGGAGTTTGCGGTCGGGCTGTGTCTGGTACAGTTCGATGATCCGCTGCTTGCCATCCTGAAAACCGGAACCATGCTTGCGCAGTTCATTCTCAATTTCAGCCTGTGACAAAACAAAAGCGGAGGGCGATTTTTCGCTCTCCGCTCGGTCGATATGTTCAATTTGCTGGGCTTCGGTGGGGATGACGGCATCCAGAAAACTTAGCTGTAGATCAGTTCCGTCCGAATCACTTCCTCGACCTGCTCCTGTAGGCTGTTCATGTGCTGTACCCACGCCATCTGATTCTTCTCCTTGTCCGGGGCCGGGTTCTTCGCCAGCAGATCGGCCATCAGTTGCTTCTTCATCGCTGCTGCGGTCTGCTCCAGTTCGGTCAGGGTCGGGTACAGGCTCCCGTTCAGGAGCATCGTGTGGTACAGAACCGGGTGCTGCTGTTTCAGAAAGTTCAGGCGCATCCTGCCGTACTTGCCCAGCGGGTTCTTCGGCTGGCTGAGGGTCAGGTTCGGGAGCTGGTAATCCCCGATCTTCGTGTAATTCAGACTGCTGCTCATATTCTTCCATCCTTTCTACGTTTCGGCGGCGGGTCGTGGTTTTCACCGTCCGCTCGATTTTGCGTAAGACCTCGCGGCTGATGTCGCTGGTAGCGGCACCCAGCGCATAGACTGCATCGGGTGTGGAAAAGGTGTGGATGGCCTGAAAGTCATCCTTGTCAAAGTAGCCTTCCGGTTCAAACCCGCATCGTTCTAATAGAGTGTAGGTGACGCTCATTGTCGCAGCGGCCTTGAACTGAAGTTCCTTTCCACTACTATCATAATCATCAAAGAAAGAGCCGTCAACGATGTTGAGGATGTCGCCGCTGTTGTTGTCCCAATAATCGTTCACCAGCTTCTCCGCAATATTTACGAGCTGCTGGCTGAGCCGTTCATGGCTGATGCCGTATTCTGCGGTCAGCATCTCAGACACCGGCTTGAAAAGGTCGTCATTCATTTCCCATCGTTCCGGGCCGCGAGAATTGCGCCGTACTCCGGTGTCCGACACATCAAACACATAGTGCAGACGCGGGTATCCGCTGGATTCGTCCAACAGGGCGATGCCCTTGGAGCCACGCCGGACATACCGGTTCATGCGGTTGTTCCAGATGTCGTAATCGGCGCAGGCTGTGGCATCGGGTCGCTGAGCGTAGATCATCAACTGGTCGGGAAAGCTGTACTTGTACAGCCGGGATGCTGTGGTCAGATAGTCCGTCCAGCTTTCCCAGTACCGCGTCAAGCCGTTTGCCGTGCGCTGGGCAAGGGCGAGATATTCTTCGGTTTTGCTTGGCATTTTGGCCTCCTTCTTCAGATTTTAGGGTATAAAAATAGCGGGCAACCGTTTTGAGGGTCGCCCGCAAGGGATGTAATAAAAATCGATTATTGAATATTGTTGTCCTTTATGAATTTCATGATGCAGCAGCCCATCACGATGACGGGAAGCACGGTTCGTAAACCGAGGTCGCCGACCCGCACATTTACATCAATCACAAGCCCTGCAAACCATGCCGCTAAAGTGAAAACAGTTGCCCATCCGTAATTCATAGAACTGTACTCCTTCATATGTGAATATTCAAAACTCTCTTCTCAGCTTCAGCTTTCATAGCTGCCCGCAAGGAACTTACATTTATTCGACTCGAATGTTTACCGGATTCAGTGTAAGGTTGCCTCCGCCCGCCACCTTATACCATTTGCCTCTTTCGAGTTTGATTCTTTCCGTTACGCCCTGTGTAATATATCCGATTCTGTATTTTTCTCCAGTCTCTACATCGGTAAAGACCACCTCAGTATCACAATCACCGCTCACTTTTACAGTTCCCCAAAGTGGCTGTATTTGTTCTGTCTTTATGGTGCCTTCATCGTTTGAAAGGGTGAAAGTATGGCTTCTCTGAATATTGATATAAATCGCCACCAGAAAAACCGCTGCCAGACATAAAGCAAACTTTCTTGTTTTCATCGAAACACCTCCTGTAAATTCGGTTTTATCGAGTCATATCACATAAGTGGATGCTTCAAACTTACAGCTCAGTTTCCACTGCAAGCTGCTCCTGCTTCTCTTTTTCATCAGCGATTTGGACATCAACATCTTCGCGCATCTTTTTCAGAAGTGCAAGGACTCTCTTGATTTGATCCTTGGTATTCTCCACTCTGCTCTGTGCCTGATTGATGTGATCCAGAACTGCCCAGTCTGCAAAGAGGCCGTCAAAGAAGAAATCTGCAAATTTCAGAAAGCTGTCCACCGTAACCTGAAGGTCTGCGGTGATCTCAACATCAGCAAGCTCAGTTTTGAACCGCCGCAGTTCCACTTGAAGCTGTTCGATTTGTTTCTGCGCATCGTCCAGTTCCTCATACTTGGCAAGATCGGCCATCAAACCGCCGCCCATTACGTCCCATGTACTCCAGCCCTCGGCATTGTGGAGGGTTTCGAGAACTTCGTTGACCGTATGCAGGGCAGTCTTTCCTGCGTTGATGGCTTCCAGCAGCTCCCGCTTTTGAACTTTCAGTGCGGCAATGCGGCTTTCGCTTTTCGCAATCTGCTGTGCGGCAGGGTGGGCAGAGACTTTGATGCCTTTGATTTTTTCGGAAAGAGCAGCTTGATACTGACTTTCGCAATCGGACAGCCGTGCCAGTCTATTTTGAATCTGCTTCAAGTCGGCATCAACGGAAGAAAGATCATGGAGAGCCGCATCGTACTTGACGCGGGCTGCATAGGCTTCCTGCCGTTCTTTGTCCAGCTTTTCATCCATTTTTCCAATCACTTGATAGAAAAATGCGGCAAGGCTGTGTCCCTCCAGACGGTCCACATCAGCCTGCTCTGCCAGCTTGGATTTTTCCAGCTTTTTCAGGCAATCAGCAAGCGTATCTCTCTGGGCGGTCAGTTCTTTCTGTTTTGCTTCGCAGCTTTTCTTTTCAGCGACCTGCTGCCAAAGCTCTTTCAACGTAGAATCACTCATATGGAATGTCCTTTCCCGGCATTACGTTTCTTCGTTCAGAAGCTGGTTCAAAAAATGCTGCCGATTATTTACAAATGTTTTGGTGATAACGTAGCTGTCCGTATCTTCATACTGACAAGGATGAATCGTGCCATTGTCGAAGCTAAAAATCTCAGCATCAGGCATTCCGAGGAGAATGGGTGAATGTGATACGATAATGAATTGCGCCCCTTCTTGGGCACACCGATAAATGTTGATCAGTAACGTGAGCTGCCGCTGCGGGGATAAAGCGGCTTCCGGCTCGTCAAAAATATAGACTCCATCTGCACCCATGTAGTCCTGCGCAATGGCGAGGAAACTTTCACCGTGTGATTTTTGGTGATAGCCTTTGGAGGGATGATCGTCATCGGAATAGTCGATTTCCTTGGTGGCTACATTATAGAAACTCTCTGCTCGGAGAAAATACCCGAACTTTGGTCTGCGATACCCCTTGGAAATCGTCATAGCCTCACATAGTTCCGAATGGGAGTTGTATGTGGAAAATGAATAGTTCTTCGTTCCACCCTCTGCGTTGAAGCCGTAAGCAACAGCGATTGCTTCCAGAAGCGTAGATTTTCCACTTCCATTTTCGCCAACAAAGAACGTAATGGGCTTATGGAATGTAAAAGTGTCGATTCCACTGATGGCAGGAATCTGACGAACATAATTGTATGGGCGAACTCTGTTCCAGTCGATGGTCAGCCCTTGGATAAACAAATCGTTCATACAGCACTCCATACTATATAATGTAAGAAACACTTAGCTCCGCTCAAACCCAAGATAGCGGGTGCCCTGAAAACTCAGCTTTCCGATGTCGCCCTGCACGAGCAGACCATAATCGCTTCCGTCCACTTCAAATTCCATCCGGTCGCCGCTCTCCACCTGAAAAGTCACATAGTACGATGTAAATGTGCTAGTGTCGTATCCGTGCGCACCGGACATAT
>ENA-OYBY01000718-OYBY01000718.1-human-gut-metagenome-genome-assembly--contig:-NODE-718-length-11082-cov-4.408724_pt1 | contig 11082 bp, 8 predicted proteins | sample MGYA00244625_ERZ652863 | MGnify/ENA primary metagenome ERZ652863 (study PRJEB26926, sample SAMN06164696) | human gut metagenome | biome: ENVO:00009003; feature: ENVO:2100002; material: ENVO:00002003...
ACGAGATCTAGTACGGTCTCGTGGGCTCGGAGATGTGTATAAGAGACAGATGTATCATTGAGAGCTTCTTTGCCTTCCTTAACGGCATCAAGTTCTGTACGTAACTGGGCGTATTCGCTCTCGTTGGCTGCTTTGACTGCAAAACCTCTGCTGTTTACAACCGGAAGTCCTGTGTATGTATAATCTTCTATCTTTTCTATAGACTCTATCTTCTTATTTCTTACAGTAACCGCTACTCTGTCCCTGAATACTAGTACATCAAAGCTGTCAGGATAGTTGTAAGAGTCACCACTTACACTGATTTCCTGTCCTACTGTATAGTTCTTTCCGGCAGGACTTACCTTTGTAACTGTGGCACTTTCAAGATTGTAATAATATTCTTCAAATAAATCTGCATTACCCTTGATATTGCCATTTACAAATGCACACTTGACTTCCTTCTTGTCATATACACTTGTGTCAGTAACAACACCGCAGGCAGATGTCATGTTGCTTATTCTGTCTATAAGTATAAGCTCACCAAGTGTCTTATGTTTAGCGAATTCATCTATGACAACAGGCTCCTGTAGTCCGATATCGCATACTGCGATTTCATTCTTGCTAAGTCCGTTAGCCTCAATAAACTTACCTGTATTAACATCTATCTTGTACTGGATATTCTTTAATACACCAAGCACCTGCTTAGTTCCTATCTTTACGATATAATCCTTACCAACTGTAAGTTCTTCATCATCCATCCATAGCATTGTAGCTGTGAAAGACTTGATAACTGGAAGTGTTGTCTTTGCTGCAAGAACGCATCCTCTTGATACATCAACTTCCTTATCCAGCTGGATAGTAACAGGCTGTCCTGCCTGTGCACTCTGGCTGTTTTTATCTCCTATAAGAATACTCTTTACATTGGCAGTTTCACCACTTGGAAGAGTTGTTATCTCATCACCTACAGATACTACACCAGACTCTATCTGACCCTGGAAGCCTCTGAATGTATGGTCTGGACGGCATACTCTCTGAACTGGCATATAGAAGCCTTCTTCCTGCTTCTTCTGACTTACATCAACATTTTCAAGATAAGTAAGAAGTGCTTCACCATCATACCATGGTGTGTTATCTGACTTCTTAGTAATATTATCGCCCTCTGTAGCTGAAACAGGGATAATCTTTACACTGGCAAGTCCTAATTCCTTAGATAATTCATCTATCTGTGCTGTAATCTCATCAAATCTTTCCTTAGAATAGCCAACTAGATCCATCTTATTAACTGCAAATACAAAATACTTGATACCCATAAGTGAGCATATTCTTGCATGTCTTTTTGTCTGCACAAGTACACCCTGCTTTGCATCTACAAGAATGATCGCAATGTCTGCAAATGATGCACCAACCGCCATATTTCTTGTATATTCTTCGTGTCCCGGTGTATCTGCCACGATAAAACTTCTCTTATCTGTTGTAAAGTATCTGTATGCAACATCAATTGTGATACCCTGTTCTCTTTCTGCCATAAGTCCATCAAGAAGAAGTGAGTAATCAATAGCACCACCACGGCTTCCTACTTTACTGTCAAGCTCTAAAGCCTTTTCCTGATCAGCATATAAAAGCTTTGAATCATATAATATATGTCCTATTAATGTAGACTTTCCATCATCCACGCTTCCGCATGTTATAAACTTTAATAATCCTATCATCTTAGAAATACCCCTCTCTCTTTCTTCTTTCCATACTTCCTGCTGCTTCGTTATCGATAACTCTTGTTGTTCTCTCAGAAGATACAGCACTGAGTGTTTCATCGATTATCTCATCAAGAGTTGTAGCATTTGACTCTATGCCACCAGTTAAAGGATAGCAGCCAAGAGTTCTAAAGCGTACATTTCTGTATTCTATCTTTTCGCCTTCCTTTAACTTGAAACGGTCATCATCAACCATTATAAGCATGCCATCTCTTTCAACTACAGGACGCTTAGCTGCATAGTAAAGAGGTACAATATCAATATTCTCTCTTTTAATATACTGCCATATATCTGTTTCAGTCCAGTTTGATATAGGGAATACTCTTATGCTCTCACCCTTATTGATACGTGAGTTGTAAAGCTTCCACATTTCAGGCCGCTGGTTTTTAGGATCCCATGCCTGGTTTTCGTTTCTGAATGAGAATATTCTTTCTTTAGCCCTTGACTTTTCCTCATCTCTTCTGCCACCGCCAAATGCTGCTGTAAAACCATACTTGTTAAGAGCCTGCTTTAAAGCCTGTGTCTTCATAATATCTGTATACACTGAACCATAGTCAAAAGGATTAATTCCCTTCTTAACACCATCTTCATTGATATATTCTAACATTTCGATGCCAAGCTTCTTAGCTGTTTCATCCCTGAACTTAATCATTTCCTTGAACTTCCAGGTTGTATTAACGTGAAGAAATGGAAATGGTGGCTTCTCTGGATAAAATGCTTTCATAGCAAGATGAAGCATTACTGAGCTGTCCTTTCCTATAGAATAAAGCATAACCGGCTTTTCACACTCCGCCGCTACCTCTCTTATTATATATATTGCCTCCGCTTCAAGCTGATCAAGATGCGATAATTCTGCCATTGTTTTATCCGTCCTTTCATTATGTATTACTTTAGAACAATTATCTACTTTCATAGTATGTTTATATGTTTATATGCTAATAATCATTTAAGTTAAATAAACTAATTTTTTATTACAAACATCAGTTATTCAATATAATATAATCCTTCTAATACCTTTTACAGCATTAATCTTACATCAGTACTTATTAGATTCTTTCTTATTAATAACTATCGTTTCCCTGCTGCCATCTGTTTTATCTATGTTCCAGTTAAGGTAGTCACCTTTGGTAGTAACACTCATCTTACTTCCCATACCACCCATATCTGCTCCAAGATACAGTGCAATAGCTTCAAACTTACATTCCTTAAGACATGATGAACATCCCCAGCAGTCCTTAGGATACTTTATATATGCCTTTTTGTCCTCACCCATCTTTATAAGACTTCCTGGACAGACGATACTGCATTGTCCACATCCAGCACATCTGCTTTTATCTATCACTATGCTCATATGTCTCACCTCTTCCTACAAGATTTCTGAATATAACTTCTATGTTATCACCATTCTTTCTGGTGTTGACATACTTAAGCCACTCATCTGACTTATCAGGATAATCAAGATTTTCAGCAAAGCTGTGCCATCTTGTTTCTTTTCTTGCCTTTAAATGCTCTATAAGCACCTGACAGACTGTAAGTCTTTCCTTAAGCTCATACACAAACATAAGTCCATGGTAATCTGCTGCTGACACATTTCCTGAAAGTGTGATAATCTGTTCTATCTTCTGCTTGGCAAGCTCAAGCTGCTTTTCATTAAACTGATAGTGGCTTCCAATACCACCAGCATAAGTATCCATAACCTTCTGCATAGCTTCTTCAAGCTGTTCTGTAGAAAAGACCTCATCCTGTCTTTCAAGATATGCATTGTATTCTAAAAGCTTCTTATTTACAAATTCATCAGCGAAGCTTTCTAAAGCTTTATAATCATCTTTAATATCATGACAGCCATAAACGGCATCCTGTGAACTAAATGTATCTGTCAGCTCTGCCTCTTCTTTAAGTGCCTTAACAATATCTATAGCAGCTATCTCACCCTCTGCCATAGCACCTGTTACATACTTCTGAGGACATCCACCTGCAACATCACCTGCCGCATACAGTCCATCTATGGTAGTTCTTCTGTTAGTATCTACCCAGTAACCACTGGCTGTATGTCCACCTACGATATAAGGTTCTGTTCCTTCTATCTCGACATTCTGCTCACTTGGATTCTTTCCTGACTCTATCCACTTAAGTGTCTGACTTGGTGCCATATTAAGATAAGCCTTCTTTAAAGATTCATCCTGTTCGCTGCTTATTCCTTCTGTTCTTAAGTAACATGGGCCTCTTCCTTCGATATTCTCTCTTACAGTTCCATATACTCTCTGAGAAGTTGTAAGACCATATTTATCTTCATACACTTCTCCCTTTGAGTTAATCTGCTTAGCCCCGACTCCCTGAGCTATAGTTCCTGTTGGTGCTATAGTATCTTTACAACGTAATGCTATGAATCTCATCTCAAATGTTGTCATCTCAGCCCCGGCATTAATCCCCATTGCATATCCAGCTCCGGTATTAAACGGTGGATACCACATCTTATGCCTTGAAAATCCTGGATTGTTAGGCTTATAAAGTCCAGCCGCCCCTCCTGTTGCACATAAAACTTTCTTTGCCTTTATCTCATATGCATATCCATCATCAATGTTAAAACCTATAGCACCAAGAATTTTATTATCCTTAACTATATAATCTGTTATATTAAGTCTGTTTATAACTGTCACTCCATCAAGTGCTTCAACTGCCGATGCAAGTATAGGCTTGATATTCTCACCATTTATCTTAATATTACGATTGCCTCTTGCAACATACTTTCCATTCTCATCCTTAAGTATGACAAGACCAAGCTTTTCCATCTTTGCTGTAACTTCATTAAGTTTTTCTGACATAGTAAGAAGCAGATCCTCTCTTACTATATCATCAGCATCATTTTTAGCATAATCAACATAATCTTCTGGCTTTCTGCCTTCTACTATATATGCATTGATAGCATTAACACCTGCTGCAAGACATCCACTTCGTTTTATATTAGCTTTCTCCGCTATAATGATACTTGCTGTATCTGACTGCTCTTTTATAGTAAGTGCCGCATAACAGCCCGCTGTACCACCACCTATTATAAGAACATCCGTTGTAAGCTTCTTTAATCCATTTATCTTCATAAGCACTCCTTTTTGAAGTAAAGTAATTTCTATTTTACTACTATCACCTTAAAGATTTCACAATACTATAATAATACACCATCAGATATAGAATACGTCATCTGACTTCATACCCTTATTCTCACACAGATAAGTTTTCTCACTGTCAACCGCATATATTCTGTATATAAGCACATGGACCTTCTCACCTACCGCAAGAGGTTCCTTTTCCAGCGACCACTCACCTGTTATCCTTGTACATCCGATATTAACTGTGACATCCAGATGATTGCCCCTGAATAATATATCTTCAACATATCCTTCTTCTGATGCACTGTTGAACTGCTGAAGCTTTCCATACTTTGATATTTTTACAAACTCTGGTCTTATGAAAGCCATGTCAGCCCCATTAACTTCATCAAAGCCCTTAAGTCTTGAATAATCACTAACCTCTGATGCCTTTCCTATGAACTCAACAACAAAAGGCGTTGCCGGACTTTTATATATATCTATCGGACTACCCATCTGTTCTATTCTGCCATGATTAGTTATGATAATCTCATCAGCAACCTCAACAGCCTCATCCTGATCATGTGTTACAAATATACTTGTTATTCCAAGCTTTGTAACCATGCTTCTAAGCCATGTTCTAAGCTCTGTCCTTACCTTGGCATCTATCGCAGCAAAGGGTTCATCTAAAAGAAGCACCTGTGGGTTAGGTGCAAGCGCTCTTGCGAACGCAACTCTCTGACGCTGCCCGCCTGATAACTGGTTAGGATATCTTTTCTCAAGTCCTGCAAGTCCAGTTATCTCAAGAAGCTCTGTAACTCTTTTCCTTATCTCATCCCTTGGCACCTTCTGAAGCTTAAGACCAAAGGCTATATTTTCATATACTGTCATATGACGGAACAATGCATAATTCTGGAATACAAAGCCTATACCTCTCTTGCTGGCTGGTATATCATTAACCCTCTTTCCATCTATGTATATATCTCCAAAGCTTGGAGTTTCAAGTCCTGCGATCATTCTTAATATAGTTGTTTTACCACTTCCCGAAGGACCAAGCAGTGCAACCAGCTTTCCTTTTTCGATAGCAAAGTTTACATTATCCGATGCCCTGAAGCTTCCATATTGCTTAAATATATTTCTCATCTCAACATACATTACTTAACTCCTCCCTTCTTAGCATTCTTCTGTCTGTATTCAAACACATTCTTAAGTATAAGTACTATGACTGCTATTATTACAAGTATTGATGACACAGCAAATGCAGCTGTTATAGATGAATCTGTCCCAGACATATACAGTGCATCTATCTCAAGAGGAAGTGTAAATGTCTCTCCCCTTGTCTTTGACAATGCATTTACCGCACCAAACTCTCCAAGTGCCCTAGATGTACACAATATAATTCCATATATAAGAGACCACTTTATATTTGGAAGTGTAATCTTAAAGAATATTGTAAAGCCATCCGCACCCATAAGTGCTGCTGCTTCCTCCTCATCCTTTCCAAGTGAATTAAGCACCGGTATTATTTCTCTTGACACATAAGGAAATGTAACAAATATCGTTGCAAGCACAACACCCGGAACTGCAAAAGCAATCCTTATATTTGTTCCAAATATCTCATTAAACCATCTTATAACAGGATAAAAGAAACCAAGTCTTCCAAATGTCATAAGAAATGCAAGTCCAACTATAACAGGTGATATTGAAAATGGTATATCTATAAGTGTTGCAAGCACCTGCTTTCCTTTAAAATCAAACCTTGTAAGTACCCAGGCTGCTATTATTCCAAATAAGGTATTAATAACAAGAGCCACAAAAGTTGCTATAAATGTAACCTTAAGTGCACTTAACACATAAGAAGTCGTTACTGCCTTTATATAAAAGCCTACTCCCTCTTTAAGTGAACTTACTATAATAGAGAACAGGGGAAGTATAAGCATCACGATGATAAAAACCACTGTAATAAGCACACATATATTTCTTGTTGTTCTTTTTCTTTTTTCAAGCTTATCATTTCCGCTCATGCTTACCTCCATTCTGTTAAGCTTCTTAATTAATCTTTCATTAAGCTCTTATCAGCTTCCTGTTAATTTATATGTTAGTTATTGTTAATAATCCAAATATTTTAATAGCTTGATGTATTGCTTAAGATGTTCTTGCTGCCACTCTCATCTGTATAATATTTATGATAAGTAATATAAGAAATGATATAACAAGCATCACAAGTGCAATAGCTGTAGCAGAGGCATAATCAATATAATTGAGCTTCTGCATTATCACATAAGAAACAACCTGTGTATGTTCCTTGGCACTGTTACCCGATATATATATAACACTTCCATACTCTCCTATACCTCTTGCAAATGCCAGCCCAAAGCCTGTAAGAAGTGCCGGACTTATCTCTGGAAGTATTACCTTAAAAAATGTTTTTGCCGGACCTGCTCCTAAAATATAGGCTGCTTCCTCATACTGTGAATCCATCTTTTCAAGAACTGGTGTTACAGCTCTTACTACAAAAGGTATACCAACGAATACTAAGGCAATAACAAGTCCGATATGTGTATATGAAACCTTTATTCCAAGCGATGCAAGAGGCTTTCCTAACATTCCTGTCTCTGAATACAGCTTTGAAAGTGTTATGCCTGCAACTGCTGTTGGAAGTGCAAAAGGAAGCTCAATAAGTCCATCAAGTATCCTTTTACATGTGAAATCATATTTAACAAACGTCCATGCAAGTATTGTCCCGAATATACAGTTAATAACTGCTGCTATAAAGGAACAGCTTATACTTGTTATAAATGCATTTACAACATTTTTCTTAGTCACAAGTGCCATAAACTCGCCGGGCGAAAGCTTTAACGAATAAACCATAACCGATGCCAGTGGTATAAGCACTATAAGCGATAACATTGTCACTGTTATTCCTAATGTAAGATGAAATCCAGGAATAACCCTTACCTTCCTGTCCTTTACTTTTTTTCCGTTGAATTCAGGTTCTTTATTAGTTTTATCAGTTGTCGTATATTTCATCGAACCATCCTCCATCATCAAAATATATCCTGTAAGCTTCATCCCATCCACCATAATCTTCTATTGATGTAAGCCGTACATTCAAATCAAATTCATCACCATATTCAGATAATATATTCTTATCTGATGGCCTGTAGCCATATTTTGCTGCCAGTCTTTGTGCGCTCTCAGAATACAGATATGAAAGATATGCTCTTGCAAGCTCTTCTGACCTGTTAACTTTAACATTATCATCAACAACTGCCACACTAGGCTGTGCAAGTATACTGACTGAAGGTGTTACTATCTCGTATTCATCAGGATAAGAATTCATCGAGTTAATCGCTTCGTTTTCCCATGCTATAAGCACATCACCTTTTTTATTCTCAACAAATGTTGTTGTTGAACCTCTTGCTCCTGAATCAAGCACTGAAACATTGGAATATAATTTTCTTAAAAATTCTTTCTTAGAACTCTCATCCGTATATTTTTCTTCTGCAAAGCTTAATGCCGCAAGAAAATTCCAACATGCACCACCACTGCTCTTAGGATCAGGTGTTATTATCTCAACTCCATCGGCAGTAAGATCATCCCAGTCCTTTATTCCAAATGGATTGCCTTTTCTTACTAAGAACACAATCGTTGATGTATATGGTGCTGAATCTTTATCATACTCATCCTTCCATCCAGCAGCTATCAGTCCGGTATTTTCTATAAGCGTTATATCATGCTCAAGTGCCAGTGTCACAACATCAGCATTGCAACCTTCAACCACTGATCTTGCCTGGCTTCCTGAACCCCCATGTGACTGTATCACCTTTATCTGTTTTCCATAATGGTTCATATAATAATCAGCAAATATGTCGTTATACTCCTCATAAAACTCTCTTGTTGGATCATATGAAACATTAGTTATTGTAAGTCCATCTCTCTTATTTGCGCATCCGGAAAGAAAAAATACTGATAATGTCATACATGCCATACCAACCGCTTTTATTGTTTTAATTTTATTATTAAGCTTACTGATATTTATTGTCTTCATTATTCATATCTCCTTTCCTTATTTTGTATAGCTGTTATTTAATGTTAATTTTAAACCCGTTTTCATATATACATAGTTTGTTAGTATGTTTATTGATTAAAAAATATTGCCAGGCTTCTTTGAGTTGCCTGGCAACCTTTGGAAATTGTATTGTTATATTATACCTATTTCCCTACAAAGTCAATATGTTTATGTGTTTTATTTTAATTTTATTTAATTTCTGATATTTTGCGTACCATAAATTCTATCATAAGCTTATATATTCATGTTAACAGTATCACCTGTAACAATAACAGCAGGTGACTGTATACCTTCTTTAGCAGTTTTTTCTACTATGTCTTTAAGTGTACCTCTCACTGCCTTATATGTACCATCAAATCCTCCACTTATAACAGCAGCCGGTGTGTTTTCTGATTTTCCTTCTTTCATAAGGGTATCTGCTATCTCTTTAAGATGTGTAAGTCCCATCAGATATACACATGTTCCATCCATGGCAGCAGAATTTCTGATATCAGCATGCAATGTTTTTTCACCATCTTTCACATCACCTGATGTATGTCCTGTTATAATTGAAAAGCTTCTGCTTACATCTCTGTGTGTAACTGGTATTCCTGCCATTGCAGGAACTGCTATCGCTGAACTTATGCCCGGTATTTCCTCTGTTTCTATACCTGCTGCCTTAAGATACTGTATCTCTTCAGCACCCCTTCCAAACACATAAGGATCACCGCCTTTAAGCCGTACCACATATTTTCCTTCATTTGCTTTGGCAAGAAGAATCTCATTGATATTCTGCTGTGGTGTTGAATGTCTTTCATTTCTTTTACCAACGTATATCTTCTCACAGCTCTCTAAGGCATATTCTAACAGTCTTTCATCTATCAGGTCATCATATACAAGAACCTCTGCTGCCTTGATTGCATTAAGTGCTCTTACGGTTATCAGGTCATATGCACCACAGCCAGCTCCTGCTATCACAACTCTGCCTTTCTTTGTTTCATCAGCCTTGTTTTCTTTAACAGAGGCTATTATTTCATCAAGTTCATCATCATCCAGCTTTCTTCCAAGAACCATGCACCTTCTTGCTGATGCTTTAAATATAGCAGCTCTCTTAGATGATTCTTCCACCTTAGCTTTTATATTTTCCCTTATTGAACACAGATAATCAAGTATCTGCTCTATATCAGGCGGAAGCTCTGATGCAATACGATTTTTTATATCAGCAGCTATATATGGGCTGGCTCCCTGTGTCGATATGCCTATAGACAGATTTCCAGCTTTATACACAGATGGGAACAGAAACTGACAATTATCCTTATCATCTACAACATTTATCAAAATATGATATTTTCTGCATACACCAGCAACATATGCATTAAATTTTTTATCATCCGTTGCTGCTATACAGAATGAACATCCTTCAAGATCCGAATTAACGAATTCTCTTTCGATGAACTTAACACCCTCTATGCTCTTTATACTGTCACTTATCTTTGTTGCAACCACAGTTACATCAGGCTCATATGCAAGAATCTTTCTTAGCTTATGCTCTGCAATCCTGCCTCCACCTATGATTAATCCTTTTTTTCCTTTAATGTCAATAAAAAACGGAAAATATCCCATTTATTTATCCTCCTATAACATTCTGAATTTATTATGTATTATACTTTAACCTTACAACATGTTATTGCTTTAGAATATCTGCAAGCTGCTTGTATGCTGTTCCCCATCTGGCATTAGGTTTAATGTTATATAACTTTTTATCCAGCACATAATATTTTCCTTCTTTCACAGCCCTTAGTGAATTCCATGCTGCATTATCTGTCAATAGATTATTAATACTCTTCATAGCTGCCTGGGTATCATTACCCTGCGTTGTAACAAATATATAGTCTGGATCAGCCGCCACTATACCCTCAAGACTTAAATCGTCCAGCATACTTTTATCCGAATCTGCTATATTGACACAGCCAAGATCTGATAGCATCTCACCACACACAGAGCCTGTACTTCCCTTTGCTTTAACACTGCTGGCAGCTGTTCTTATAAAAAGCACCTTTGGATGATTATTACCCATTGTACTTTTTATTTCATCTATCTGCTGCTTCACATCCTCACCATTAGTCTTATATAGATCTCTTCTCCCAGTGATCATTGTACAGTGATCAAGCATATTAAGATACCTGTCTCTTATACACATCTGACGCTGCCGACGAAT
>ENA-OYBY01000754-OYBY01000754.1-human-gut-metagenome-genome-assembly--contig:-NODE-754-length-10673-cov-5.775947_pt1 | contig 10673 bp, 9 predicted proteins | sample MGYA00244625_ERZ652863 | MGnify/ENA primary metagenome ERZ652863 (study PRJEB26926, sample SAMN06164696) | human gut metagenome | biome: ENVO:00009003; feature: ENVO:2100002; material: ENVO:00002003...
ATCATCACCGCTGCCAATGACCGCGTCCGTGCCGAGGCCGAGCAGAAACGGCTTGAGGCGGCTGTGACGCAGTCGGAAGCTGCTCTTGCAGGCCGTCAGGACGAGATGGAGCGGTGGAAGGTCCAGCTGGAAGCCGCCCGCGCCCGGGCCGACGAGGCAGAAAAGCAGGAAGCGGCCTTCGCCGCCGACATCGACGCCCGCACGGCAGAGCTGGAACGCATCGCCGAGGGCGACGACGCCTTCCTTGCCCGGCAGCGGAGCCTCGCCGAGCGGCTGAGTGCCAAGCGGATGGAGCAGCTGGCCCGCCAGAAGGACGCCGAGCTGGCCCGCAGCCAGATCGAGGCGCTGGAAAAGCAGGCCAAGGACGCCGAGAGCCGCCGCGCTGCGCTGGAAGAGAGCCTCACCGCCCTTGCTGCCCGCAGCGGGGCTTGTCAGGAGGAGATCGAAGCCATCCGGCGGGCCAAGGTGGACAGCACCGGACTCATCGCCGAGAAGGAGGCGGAGATCCGTGCCGCCACCGAGAAGCGGCTGCTCTGTCAGAAGAGCGAGACCGAGGCGCTGGCCAAGGGCCGTGCCGCCTCCGACGAGCGGGAAGAGATGGGCCGGGAGATGGCCCGTCTGGCCGAGCGGAAGGCCGCCGCCGAGAGCGAATACGACCAGATGGCCGCAAAGCTCTGGGACGAGTACCAGCTGACCCTCTCGCAGGCCGAGGCGCTCTGTGTGGAGTTCGAGAACATCAACGCCCTCCGGGCACAGGTGGCCGACCTGCGCGGAAAGATCCGCGCACTGGGCAGCGTCAACGTCAGCGCCATCGAGGAATATCAGGAGGTCAAAGCCCGCTACGATGCCCTCCGGGCACAGGTGGAGGATGTTGAGGGCAGCAAAAACGAGCTGACCCGGATGATAAACGGTCTGTCAAACCAGATGAGGGACATCTTCACCGACAGCTTCCGTGCCATCAACGAGAACTTCGGGCGGGTCTTTACGGAGCTGTTCGGCGGCGGCGAGGCCAGCCTCGTCCTCGAGGACGAGAGCGATGTGCTCGCCTGCGGCATCGGCATCCGGGTGGCCCCGCCGGGCAAGGTCATCAAGAATCTGGAGGCACTGTCCGGCGGCGAGCAGGCGCTGGTGGCCATCAGCATCTACTTCGCCATCCTTGCCGTCAACCCTGCGCCCTTCTGCATCCTCGATGAGATCGAAGCCGCGCTGGACGACGCCAACGTCGTCCGCTTTGCCCAGTATCTCCGCCGGGTGAGCGACAAGACCCAGTTCATCGTCATCACCCACCGCCGCGGCACGATGGAGGCCGCCAATGTCCTCTACGGCGTCACCATGCAGGAGGACGGCGTCTCCAAGCTGCTCAAGCTCGACCTTGAACAGGTTGACGCGGAGATGGTTTCGTAGGTATAATAAAAGTAGCCCTCTCAGGCGCTCCGCGCCAGCTCCCCCAGAGGGGGAGCCATTGGCAGACCGGGAAACTTTGAGCTGGCCGCTGAAAGTCTGACTGGGCATAAAATGCCGGGCCTTGCTACAGAGGTTAGCATCCGTTGACCTTGACAACAGGGCACTACTGTTTCCGATACAAAAAACTTCTCTCGTCCCGCGTGAGCCTGACCGGCACGCCAGAGCCTCTCCCTCTGGGAGAGGTGGCTGCGAAGCAGACGGAGAGGGCAACAAAACATATTAAGGAGAGAACCAATGGGACTCTTTGGATTTGGCAAAAAAGAAAAGGACAAAATGAAGGATGGCCTCGAAAAGACCCGCACGGGCTTTTGGGGCAGCATCATGAACACCCTCACCGGCAGCAAGATCGACGACGACCTTTACGATGAGCTGGAAGAGCAGCTCATCCTCGCCGACGTGGGCGGCGATGTGGCCATCAAGCTGGTGGATGCGCTCCGCGACCGGGTGCAGGAAAAGGGCCTCAAGACCGGCGAACAGGCGGCCGACGCTCTGCGCGGCCTCATCGCCGACGAGATGCGCCCGGAGGCCGAGATGGCGCTGGACGGCCACCCCGCCGTCATCCTCGTCATCGGCGTCAACGGCGTGGGCAAGACCACCAGCATCGCCAAGCTGGCCGACTACTACACCCGTCAGGGCAAAAAGGTCATGCTGGCCGCAGGCGACACCTTCCGCGCCGCCGCCAGCGAGCAGCTGGAGATCTGGGCCGGTCGGGCCGGAGTGCCCATCGTCAAGGCAGGCGAGGGCGCGGACCCTGCCGCTGTCATCTTTGACACCGTGAAGTCCGCCGCCGCCCGGGGCTATGACATGGTCATCGCCGACACCGCAGGCCGTCTGCACAACAAGTCGAACCTGATGAATGAGCTGTCCAAGATCAGCCGGAGCGTCAAGAAGGCCGCGCCCGAGGCCAGTCTCGAGACGCTGCTGGTGCTGGACGCCATCACGGGCCAGAACGCCATCAGTCAGGCCAAGGAATTCTGCAAGGCCGCCGACGCCACCGGCATCATCCTCACCAAGCTCGACGGCACGGCGAAGGGCGGCTGCGTGGTGGCCGTCAAGCAGCGCCTCGGCCTGCCGGTGCGGTTCATCGGCGTGGGCGAGGGCATCGACGACCTCATCCCCTTCACCCCGGAGGGCTTTGTGGAAGAGCTGATCCCCCGCACGGGATGGAAGCATTGAGCCCTCTCCGTCACCTGCGGTGACACCTCTCCCCAAGAGGGGCAACGACGACGACCGCCGCCAGTGGCGGAAACAGGGAGGAGTTGTTGGGGCAGCGGCCAGCAGGATGCGAGCGACAGTGAAGCAGACGCTGGGTGCCGCAACCCGGGTGCGAAGCACCACTGGCGTGCCGGGCAGGCCGACGCTGGACGAGCAAGGCTCGATGCCCCGGAGACAGTAGTGCCCTGCTGCCGAGGGCAGGGGGAAACAGACATAGAAAGGGAGCAACCCGATGAGAATTTGTGCAGCCACCGGCAACGCCGGAAAGCTCCGCGAGCTGCGGCGCATCCTCGAGGCACAGGGCCACGAGGTGGTCAGCCAGAAGGAGCTTGGCATCACCATCGAGCCGGACGAGACCGGCACCACCTTTGAGGAGAATGCCCTCATCAAGGCCGAGACCATCTGCAAGGCCAGCGGCCTGCCCACCATCGCCGACGACTCCGGCCTCTGCGTGGACGCGCTGGGCGGTGCGCCCGGCGTCTACAGCGCCCGCTACTGCGGCCATCACGGCGACGACGAGGCCAACAACGACAAGCTCCTCGAGGAGATGAAGGACGTCCCGGCGGAGCAGCGCGGCGCGAAGTTCGTGGCAGCGGTCTGCTTCATCCTGCCCACCGGCCAGCATCTCACCTGCCGGGGCGAGTGCCCGGGCCGGGTGGCCTTCGAGCGGCTGGCCGGGGACTACGGCTTCGGCTACGACCCGCTGTTCATCCCGGCCGAGTGCGGCGTGGGCAGGACCGGAAAGCGCCCCAACACCGAGGGCCGCAGCTACGCCCAGCTCACCCCCGACGAGAAGGACGCCATCAGCCACCGCGGCAATGCGCTGGCCCAGATGGAGAAGCAGCTGCCGGAATTTTTGAAAAAGGCGCAGTAATGTTCTCTTTTGCCGCCAAAAGAGAACCAGAAAACCGCCAGCGATTTCGACGCGCTGGAACCGACGGGTTGCGGCTCCCAGCGTCTGCTTCGCTGCCGCTCGCATCCTGCTGGCCGCTGCCCCAACAGCTCCTCCCTGTATCCGCCGCAGGCGGCGGTCGTCGCCGTTGCAAGAAAGGGGCTGCTCGCCCCTTTCAGACCCCAAAGGAGTAGTCGAAACGGAAAAAAGCTAGCCGCTTCGCTAAACGCTTTTTTCTCGTTTTTCCGATTTGAAGTCGCTGCGCGACGGATGTTCCTTTTTTGCAACCAATACTGAATATTAAAATAAAACGAATCACAAAGGAGAAACTATTATGCTGACGAGCAAACAGCGCGCGATCCTGCGCGGCAAGGCAAACACCATGGACCCCGTATTCATCGTGGGTAAGGGCGAAATCGACGAGACCATGATCCAGGGCGTCAAGGACTGCCTCGAGGCCCGCGAACTCATCAAGCTGAAGGTGCTGGAGAGCAGCATGTACAACGCCCGTGAGGCTTCCGTCAAGCTGGCGGAGGCCACCGGCGCCGACTGTGTGCAGGTCATCGGCTCCAAGTTCGTGCTCTACCTCCAGAAAAAGAAGGACAGCGCCTACGCCGACCTGCTGAAGTAATGCGGGTCCTGCTTTACGGCGGCTCCTTCGACCCCCCTCACTACGGCCATATGAACAACCTCCGCGCCGCCGCCGCCCGGGTAAGGCCCGACCGCGTGGTGGTCATGCCGGCGGGCGTCTCGCCCTTCAAGCAGGGCACGACCGCCTCCGGCCCGCTCCGGGTGGAAATGTGCGGGTGCTTTGCCGCGCTGGCCCGGGAGCTGGGCTTCGGCCTCGAAGTCAGCGGCTGGGAGGTGGAGCAGGCCGCGCTGGGCAGGAAAAATTACAGCGTACTCACGCTGGAAAAGCTGGCCCGGGAGAACCCCGGCGATGAGCTGTATCTGGCCATCGGCAGCGATATGCTGCTCAGCTTCGACGGGTGGTGCCGCTGGGAGGACATCCTAAAGCTGGCCCGTCTGGTGGTCACGAGCCGGAACGTCGGCGACGACCCGGCGCTCCACGCAAAGGCCCGCCAGCTGGACGAAAGTGGGAGCCGCATCCTGTTCGCGCCGGTGGAAGCTCTGCCCATGGCATCCAGCGCCCTCCGCGCACGGCTCGCGGCCGGAGAGGAATGCGAAAAAGAGCTTCCGGCCTCGGTGCGCCGGGTCATCCGGCGCGAGGGGCTTTACACCAAAAGAGAAGAAGTCACAAATGAACCAGAAACAGGCAAAAGAGCTTGTGCGCAGCCGGTTGAGTGACAAGCGCTACGAGCACACCCTGAATGTGAAAAAGATGGCCGTCAAGCTGGCCAAGCGCCACGGCGTGGATGAGGACAGGGCCGCGCTGGCTGCGCTGCTCCATGACGCTGCGAAAGAGATCTCCAAAGACGAGATGCGCGCGCTGATGCGTCAGTATCCCCAGTACGCCGAGGGCGGAGAGGCCCGGCCCACCCCGGTCTGGCACGGCATCTGTGCCGCCATCCTCGCCCGCACCCAGTGGGGCGTGGAGGACGAAGCCATCCTCTCCGCCATCGCCTGCCACACGGCGGGCAAGGCGGGGATGTCCAAGCTGGATAAGGTGGTCTATCTGGCCGACATGACCAGCAAAGAGCGAGACTGGCCCGGCGTGGGCAAGCTGCGGAAGCTGGAGCTGAAGGACCTCGACGCTGCTATGCTGGCGGCCCTCCGGCAGACCAACGATTTCGTCCTCTCGCAGGGCAAGCCGCTGGACCCTGAATCCGCTGCTGCCTACGAGGACATCCTGAACCATCAGAAAAAAGAATGCTGATTGCGAATCGTGGGGAAGAATGGTATACTAAAAAGAGCACAGGAGCTTTGGCCGACGGCCGACCTGCTCCCTAAAACGCTTGGAAGGAATAAGATGGAATGAGTCAGAATCCGCGTCATATCAAGACAGACCGTTCACTCAACCGCCCGACGGAACGGCGGGCCGAAAAAGCCACCGCGTCCCGGCCTGTGCAGCCTGCCCAGCCGGACTTCTTTGCAGAGGAAGGACCCGCAGAGCCGCTGCGCCGCGCAGGCGCAGGCGGCGGCGCAAAGCCGCCCCGTGCCCCGTCTCCCGCAGGCAGAAGCGAGCCGCCCCGCCGCCGCAAAAAGAAGAAAAAGACCCCGCTCTGGCTCCCGCTGGTCGTGACGCTGGCGGTGCTGGCCGTCATCTCAGGCGTGGTGGTGTATGCCGCCAGCATGGTGAACCGGGTGGAGGAGAATATCCGCCCGGAGGAGGATGCTCCCTCCATCATCGAGGAGATCCAGACCCTCGAGGAATACAAGGGCGATGTGGTGAACATCCTCGTCTGCGGCATCGACTACGAGGAGGGCCGCAACTACTCCAACGACCCCACCTCCAACGATGGCATGACGGACATGATCCTCTACTGCCAGTTCGACATCAAGGGCGGTGCGCTGCGGATGCTGCAGATCCCCCGCAACAGCCTCGTGACCGCCAAGAGCCGCAAGGTCGCCCTTTCGAACGGCAAGACCTACGCCGCCACCAACTATCAGATCAACTCCGTGGCCCTGTCCAACGGCGGCAGCATCGCCGCACTGGCCGAGGTCATCTATGACCAGTACAAGCTGCCCATCGACTACTATGTGACGGTGGATATGCAGGCGCTGGTGGAGATGGTGGACAACTTCGGCGGCATCGAGGTCTATATCCCCCACGATATGTCCTTTGCAGGCAGCGCTCTCAAGAAGGGCTACCGCAATCTGGATGGCACATCGGCGGAGTTCTTCGTCCGCTGCCGCCACGGTCAGGGCTACTCCAACTCGGACATCGACCGCCTGAATATGCAGCGCTACTTCTACGCCGGCCTGTTCAAGCGGGTGCGCAGCATGGGCATCACTGACGTGCTCAACCAGCTGCCGCTGGTCTTCAACAACTATATCCACACGGATATGGATCTGACCACCATCGCCAAGATGCTGGTGTCCTTCACCCGCATCGACAGCGCCAACATCATGCTGGCGCAGACCCCTGTTTTCATGGGCGTGCCCAATGTGGGCGCGACCGAGAGCTTTGACGGCTACTCCTGTGTGGTGCCGGACGCCGGTTCCATCGCAGAGCTGCTCAACACCTATTTCCGCAATTATACCGGCCCGGTGAGTGCCGACGAGCTGAACCTCGTGACGGACAGCTGGCCCCACGGCACCGCCTCCACCAGCGCCAACGTCCAGTTCGTGGGCCAGCTGGATAAGGAGTCGGACGACGCCATCCTCAGCGGCGACACCGATGTGGCAGGCGCGACCACCACCGACGGTCAGCCGGTCGGACAATGATAAGGAGAAATATCTATGGATAAGAACATCGACAGCAAGACTCTTGCCATTGAGATCGCAAAGATCCTCGACAAGAAGAAGGCGCAGGACGTGCGGGTGCTCAAGGTGGACAGCCTGACTGTCCTCACCGACTACTTCGTCATCGCCTCCGGTACGTCCACCACGCAGGTCGGCTCTCTGGCCGATGAGGTGGAGTACGAGCTTTCCCAGAGCGGCATCGAGCCGCACACCACCGAGGGCTTCGACTCCAAGAACTGGGTGCTGCTGGACTATTCCAGCGTCATCGTCCATGTCTTCGTGCCCAACACCCGCACCTACTACGACCTCGAGCACCTGTGGGCCGACGGCGAACCCATCGACATCTCGGAGTATCTGACCCCGGATAACAGTCTGTAAGGCAAACGGCTCGGGTGTGGAGATAACCTCTTCGTCACGCCTGCGGCGTGCCACCTCCCCTATCGAGGGGAGGCTTTGGCATTTCGTAAAGCTTAATCTCTTCGCCAGAGGCTCCCCTCGGTAGGGGAGCTGTCGAGCGAAGCGAGACTGAGAGGTTAAAATGTGCAACTGCCCTTTTGATATTTTGACATTAAATTACAGATGGGAGAGCGAAAGATGCTGAAAAACATCCTCATCGTCGGGCGGAAGCTGGCTTCGGCAGCGCTGAATTTCCTCATCGTGTACTTCGAGACCATTGCCCTCCCCATGAGCTGGGCGCTGGGCGGCACCATCATGTTCACCATGTACACCGAGCTGTCCAACATCTTCAACGGCGCGGTCTGCCTGCTGGTGGGGCTGTGGCAGCTGGGCTGCGTCTTCACCGGGCGGGAACTGCCCCTCTGGCTCAAGCGGCTCAAATTCATCTCCACCAGCTGCCTTGCCATGACCTTCCTGACGGTGGTCATCATTCTGGCCCCCATGTACGAGGACGGCAACGGCTGGTACATCATGCTCTTCACCGACTCGATGCTTTACCATCACTTCCTCAACCCGGTGCTGGCCATCCTGTCGCTGGTGCTCTTCGAGCGTCTGCCCCGCCTGTCGCTGGGACAGGTCTGGTGGGCGCTGGTCCCGACCGTCCTATACGGCCTGTATGATCTGCATGGGAATATTACAGGGACCATTGACGGCCCCTATCCCTTTATGCGGGTGTATGACCAGACCATCCCGGAGACGCTGACATGGTTCGCCATCATCCTTGGGACAGACCTTCTGTATGCCTTCCTGCTCTGGTGGCTGGGCGGCAACGGAAAGAAGAGCAAAGTGGGCTTGAAGTTTCGGACATAAAAAAAGGCCGCTGTACCTTGTCTGTGGGTACAGCGGCCTTTTTGGCCTCTCCAGCCACAAAAGCCTTACAGCAGCGGGATCCCTGCCTTTTCGCAGGCCTCGCGGGTGGCGGCGTCCCAGACGCTGGCCTGGACCTCACCGATGTGGGCGCTGCCCAGCAGCAGCATACACAGACGGCTCTGGCCGATGCCGCCGCCGATGGTGTAGGGCAGCTCGCCGTTCAGCACAGCCTTGTGGAAGGGGAGTGTGCGGCGGTCGTCGCAGCCTGCGGCGGTGAGCTGGCGGTCCATGCTCTCGGGGCTGACGCGGATGCCCATGCTGCTCAGCTCATAGCTGCACTGCAGCGGCTCGTTCCAGAACAGCAGGTCGCCGTTCAGATCCCAGTCGTCGTAGTCGGGTGCACGGCCATCGTGGGGCTTGCCGCTCTTGAGGGGGGCACCGATCTTCATCAGGAAGGTGGTGCCGTTCTCCTTGACAAAGGCGTTCTCCCTCTCCTTCGGGGTCAGGTCGGGGTACTTATCCTCCAGCTCCTGTGAGGTGATGAAGGTGACGTTGGGGGTGTGGAGCGGCAGGTCCTGCAGCTGGGGGAACATGGCGTGCAGGTTCATCTCGGTGGCGCAGACTGCCGACACGATGGAGCGCACGACGTTCTTCAGGTACGTCTCGTTCCGGTCCTCCTCGCGGATGACCTTCTCCCAGTCCCACTGGTCCACATAGATGGAGTGGAGGTTGTCCATGTCCTCGTCGCGGCGGATGGCGTTCATGTCGCAGTAGAGGCCCTTGCCGACCCGGAAGCCGTAGTCCTTCAGGGCTTTGCGCTTCCACTTGGCCAGCGACTGGACCACCTGCACCTCGATGCCGCTGTCCTTGGTGTCGAAGGTGACTTTCCGCTCGACGCCGTTCAGGTCGTCGTTCAGGCCGGTGGAGGCCTCGACGAAGAGCGGCGCCGACACGCGGTAGAGGTTCAGCGTGGCGCACAGGGTGTCGGCGAACAGCCGCTTCACCGTGCCGATGGCGCGCTGGGTGTCGTACAGGTTCAGCGCGGGCGTGTAGTTTGCCGGAATGATGATCTTGCTCATGGCAGTTTACCCCTCTCTGCTGTCCTGCGCCGCCGAAATGCCGCGCGAAGGACAGCTTCCCTTTAATAAAGTAAATTATGGCACAAGTCGGGGGAGATGTAAAGGGGAAAGCGCTGATTTTGCAGCGCGGTCAGGTCTTTTTGCGCAGAATAAACCTCGGCCCTTCCTCGCCCATCGTTCCCGTGGGCACGAAGCCCACCCGGCGGAGGACGGCCTGCGAGGCGGTGTTGCCGGGGTCGGTCTCGGCCTCGACGGCGGTGACGCCGGGCTGGCCGAAGGCCCAGCGGCAGGCGGCGCGAACGGCCTCGGTGGCGTAGCCCTGATGCTCGTACTCCGGCAGGAGGCCGTAGCCGATCTCGGGATGGCCATTTTCGGGCAGTCCCTTGAAGCAGAGGTCGCCCACCCAGTCGCCGGAGTCATTCTGATAGAGACCCCATGCGGTGTACCAGACCCACTGGTCGGGGTGGGCGAGGGAGAGATCCAGCATATCGGTGTAGGGCTGGACAAGCTCCGGGTCGGTGGTGCGGGCCAGAAGGGCGCGCATCCCGTCCGGACGCAGGGGAATGAGAAAAAGGCGTTCGGTGAGGAGCTGCATGACAAAAAACCTCCGGTCTGTGTTTTTGCCCAGTGTAGCACAGCCGGGAGAGGGAGTCAAACGCTTGACTTACGCCCCGGCGGCTATTATAATAAAGCTGTAAAAGGATAAATGCGTTTATCCGGGCAGAGTAGCGCCGCATCGTCTGGGCAGAGAAAACGGGCCGTTGGCTGGGAGCCTGTTTGCAGACCGCTGTGTGAAGTGCGCCCGGACAGCACGCTGCGGGAAATTTGAGTATCGCAGTGCGGATGGCCGCCGTTACCGGCCCTGAGCGACAAACCGGAGTGGAACCGCGATCTTGAAAAGAACCGCCTTCGATGCTGTGCCTTTTGGCGCAGCGTTGGAGGCTTTTGCTTTTTCAGGCAAGAGGGCATCGCGGCTCCGGCCTGTCCCACAAGAAGGAGTATTTCAGCTATGCAGATCTTCAACACCCTGACCCGCCAGAAGGAAGAGTTCGTGCCGCAGGTGCCCGGCGAGTACCGCATCTACGTCTGCGGCCCCACTGTCTACAACTATATCCACATCGGCAACGCCCGCCCGCTCATCGTCTTCGATACCCTGCGCCGCTACCTCGAGTACCGCGGTAACAAGGTCATCTACGTCTCCAATATCACCGACATCGACGATAAGCTCATCAAAAAGGGACAGGAAGAGGGCACCTCCATGAAGGAGGTCGCCCAGCGCTTTGAGGCCGAGTACCTCAAAGACGCCGCCGGTCTCAACTGCAAAAAGCCCACCGTCCAGCCCCGCGCCACCGAGCACATCTGTCTCTTATACACATCTGACGCTGCCGACG
>ENA-OYBY01000759-OYBY01000759.1-human-gut-metagenome-genome-assembly--contig:-NODE-759-length-10608-cov-3.906567_pt1 | contig 10608 bp, 6 predicted proteins | sample MGYA00244625_ERZ652863 | MGnify/ENA primary metagenome ERZ652863 (study PRJEB26926, sample SAMN06164696) | human gut metagenome | biome: ENVO:00009003; feature: ENVO:2100002; material: ENVO:00002003...
TCGGCAGCGTCAGATGTGTATAAGAGACAGAAGAATTGCTGTGCGGATATTCGGAAAAGGTTATAGGCTTGTCTGTAGAATCCTCCATAAGCTTAACAACGGCTTCTTTTCCGATTTTTGTTTCTAAAAGCTGCAACGCCATCATATCCTGCAGTCCGTCATAAAACACATTTAGCCTCAGGGAATTTAATGGCGTAAAGTTATCTCCCGGATAAACTACGAAAGAATCTCCCGAAGCAAAAGCTTTTCCGGCATCGGTCACCTTGTATGGGTCAATAGGCTTTCTGGAATACTGGCTGAAGTAAAAATTGTAGCCCCAGTGAAGAAATCCTTTGACTGAGTATTTGTACATTTGGTAACCGAGAATTCTGTTCCTGACAGACGGCATTGAAAAAAATCTGTTAGAAACATTTTTTGACGATTGTGCGCTGCAATAATATGTCCAAAGCTCTTCGGTTTTTCCTATAAAGCTATCAATATAGTCGTTAGCAGGTATCGGGTAGCGAACATTGCAAATTTTAGCAAGCGGATAAGAAGACATCGCATCTATTATTTTGTATTCCGGGAAAAGATGATGGATTATTCTGCTTGCTTTTTTATATGACATAAGACAACTGAACGGGGGCTCATCAGATACATGAACCAATACATTGTCTTCAAGATTTTCTTTTCGCAAAAAACTTTTTAACGCAAAGGCAAATTGACGTAAAAAGTGTTTGTATTCAATTCCGGTTGCTTTTGTGTTCCACCCGAAGATTTTCTCCTCTTTACCATTTACGCAAGCTTCTATTTTAGGCGCGTGTTTCGCTCCCCATTGTGTGAAGAAGTGTGACAACTCAAAGTATTCGATTCCACACTCTTTAGAGATGCTTATCCACTTTTTAAATAGCGAAAAATTAAAAGAGTAAGCACCGTTTCCGGCAGTATTTATCTTAACGAGTTGAACGGTAGGACGTTCCTTGCCGATTTCGGTATCTAGCGGCGGTGTGAAAATCGGTGTTAAAACGCAGTTCATACCGTATTTTACGGCTTTATTCAAATAATTACGCAATGTTTCCCAATATTCATCGGTAAATGCTTTGAAGCCGTAATACGTCATAAGGCAGTCGGTGTGAATCCAATTTGTGTAAATGAGAGTTTGCTTTGGCAAAAGAGCGTCAATTACTTCAACAGATAACTCTGTTTTATATGTGGTGCTTTTTGTCCTCGTTGTTATTGCGATATTGTGGTTGCCGCTCGGTAAAAGTTTTTCCCCGCTAGGAGAAATTTCAATCCAAAAGGCGAAGGTTCCTGAAGAGTCAAAAGAACAGCCTTCGGAAACAGGAAGTAAAAGATCTGGATATAGTCCCGGTACTTTTTTTATGTAAAAGTTATCGGTCCTTTTCGGTGCCGCCAAGTCGCTAGGCACGTTTTTGACAACCGAGATGTTAAGAAAATCATTTAGCGAGGAGGCTATATCAATATTTATAAATTCACTATCAGTTATATCTAAAGCTATTTGAAAAGACTTTTTTTCATTTTTCAGCATTGAAAAATGCTTTAACTCCGCGAGGTCCGATACATCTGAATCGATAAAAATTTTTTCAAGTGATGAGACTGCTTTAATTGATTTTAACAAAATTAACACATCCGGATACTTTTTTGTCTATTTTACAAAAAATTGAGTCGTTTGTAAAGCCGCAATTGTGTTATAATTTGCTTGCACATATTAAACAGTAATGGTAAAATATATGTCTGTGAAAAAATTTGTGAGGGTGAATAGTTTGAAATACAGAGAAAATCTCAGAAACGTAGCCATTATAGCTCACGTTGACCACGGTAAAACTACACTTGTGGATCAGCTCTTAAGACAGAGCGGTACATTTAGGGATAATGAGGTGGTTCAGGAGCGCGTTATGGATTCAAATGATATTGAACGCGAGCGCGGAATTACAATTCTTTCCAAAAATACATCTGTTCATTATAAAGGAATAAAAATCAATATTGTCGATACTCCCGGTCATGCCGATTTCGGCGGTGAGGTTGAACGTATACTCACAATGGTTGACGGTGTTCTTTTGCTTGTTGATGCCTTTGAGGGCTGTATGCCGCAGACAAGGTTTGTTTTAAAAAAGGCACTTGCACTTAATAAAAAAGTAGTAGTTGTTGTTAATAAGATTGACAGGCCGGGGGCTCGTCCTGCCGAAGTTATAGACGAGGTCCTTGATTTGTTTATTGAACTCGGCGCGAATGACGATCAGCTTGAGTTCCCGGTTATATATGCTTCCGCTAAAGACGGATATGCATCGCATAATCCCGATGACAGAAGCGGTGATATGCGACCGCTTTTTGAAGAAATTATCAGTGAAATTCAGCCGCCTGAGGGCGATGTTGACGATCCGCTTCAGTGTCTTTTCTCAAGCTTGGATTATGATGATTATATCGGACGTATAGGTGTCGGCAGAGTCCAGCGCGGCAGAATAACGGTTAATGATAAAGTCGTGCTTTGCAGAACCGACGGTACGCAGGAGAATGTTAAAATCTCTCGCCTTTATCAGTTTGAAGGCCTTAAAAGAGTTGAAGTCAATGAGGCGGCAGCAGGAGATATTATTTGTGTTTCCGGTATAGCGGACCTCAATATCGGGGAAACTATATGTGACCCCGAATGTGTAGAACCATTGCCTTTCGTTAAAATAGACGAGCCTACTCTTTCAATGAACTTTATGGTAAATGACAGTCCGTTTGCAGGAAGAGAAGGAAAATTTGTCACTTCTCGCAATCTTCGTGACAGATTGTTTAAAGAAGTTGAAACTAATGTCAGCATGAAGGTTGAGGAGACTGATTCCACAGACTGCTTTAAGGTTTCCGGCAGAGGCGAACTACATCTTTCTATTCTTATTGAGACAATGAGACGTCAGGGATATGAGTTTCAGGTTTCTCGTCCGCAGGTTATCACAAAGGTTGAAAACGGACAGCTTTTAGAGCCTATTGAACTTTTGATAATTGAGGTACCCGAGGAATATGTAGGGACTGTAATGCAGAAAATAGGCTCCAGAAGAGGCGAACTCGAGAATATGGGAACGCGCGACGGCGGTTCAACACATCTGGAATTTAAAATACCTGCAAGAGGTCTTATCGGTTATCGTTCCGAGTTTATGACAGATACCAACGGTAACGGCATTATGAATAACGTGTTTTCGGGATATGAGCCTTACAAGGGCGATATTGAAACCCGTGAGCGTGGTTCGATAATCGCTCATGAAACAGGCGAGAGCACAGGCTACGGTCTGTTTAATACGCAGGACAGAGGTCGACTTTTCATAGGTCCCGGTGTTGAAGTTTACGAGGGTATGATCGTTGGCGAAAGCTCACGAAACGAGGACATTGTTTGTAATGTTTGCAAAAAGAAGCAAATGACAAATACCCGTGCGGCAGGCTCTGACGATGCACTTCGTCTTGTTCCTCATACAGTGCTCAGCCTTGAACAGTGTATGGAGTTTATCAAAGATGATGAACTTTTGGAGGTCACTCCCGAGTCTTTAAGGCTCCGTAAACGTATACTCGCAAAGGATCAGCGACTTAAACAGCAATTCAGAAAGAAGTGATTGTTTGATTATAGATTTCCATACTCATGTTTTTCCCGACAAAGTTGCGGCTAAGGCACTTTCTAAGCTTGCTGCGGGTTCAGGTGGTATGGAGCCTGTTTATGATGCAACCGTTGACGGTCTTGAATCGTTTCTTAGTAAAAACGGTATAGACAAAGCGGTTGCCCTCAACATTTCTACTAATACGCATCAGCAAAAAAGTGTTAACGACTTTGCTGTTTCGCTTCTTAAAAGTGACAGAATAATTCCTTTCGGAAGCGTCCATCCCGACAGCCCCGATGTTTTCGACGAATTGGAAAGGTTAAAAGCGGCCGGTATAAAAGGAATTAAACTTCATCCCGACTATCAAGGCTTTTTCGTGGACGAAAAACGTATGCTGCCGATTTATAAAAAGATTTCGGAGCTGGGCTTTATTACCGTATTTCACGCCGGTGTTGACATAGGATTTCCGGAGCCGGTGCATTGCACACCTACGATGCTTTTGAGAGTCTTAGACGCTTTCGGTGACGCACCAGTTGTTGCCGCGCATTTCGGCGGATATCTTCTGTGGAAAGAAGTTTATGATGTTCTCTGCGGTACCGATATTTATCTTGATACCGCGTTTTCATCGGGCAAAATGCCTCCGCGATACGCAAAAGAAATTATCGACAAACATTCTCCCGATAGGATTTTGTTCGGCAGTGATATGCCTTGGAGTTCTTCTGTTAATGAAGTTAACTTTATTAAAAGTCTTGGATTAAATGCTCGGGATGAAGAGAAAATATTGTCGGGTAACGCTGAAAGGCTGTTAAATTTATAATAAATAAAATAACCTCTTGACTTATTTCGGTTAAGAGGTTACAATTATGCCATTACGCTTTAACAGATAAAAGCTTTAAAGCACAAAATCATTAAAGAGGAATGAAGAGATGGAAAATAACACCGTTTTATGGATTACCATTGCAGCATACATAATTTGTCTTGTTGTAATAGGTATTGTGGAAGGCAGAAAGGCAAAAAGCATTGCCGATTTGACGGTAGGCGGCAGAAATGCAGGCGCGTGGCTTTCGGCATTGTCTTACGGAACAGCTTATTTTTCGGCTGTAATGTTTGTAGGATATGCAGGCAAAACAGGTCTCAGCTTTGGACTTTGGGGCGTTCTTGCAGGTCTCGGAAATGCTGTTTTCGGCTCATTACTCGCATGGCTTGTATTAGCGAGAAGAACGCGCGAGATTTCCGGAAGACTTAAAATACATACAATGCCCGATTTCTTTGAAAAAAGATATAACAGCAGAGCCATGAGAATTTTTTCGGCTGTGGTTATCTTTGTATTTCTTATTCCGTATTCGGCATCAGTTTACAGCGGTCTTGCCAGCGTTGCTGATGTTTTACTCGGAATAGACGATACGATTTTCCTTATAATAATTGCCGTTCTTGCAATACTTTTGGTAACTCTCGGCGGCTATCTTGTACAGGCACGTGCCGATTTTGTGCAGGGTATTGTTATGATGTTCGGTGTTGTTTTCCTGATAGTTGCAATTGTAAGATGTGATAAGGTCGGCGGAATTGACGGCCTAATTGAATATGCGCATACAGACGCAGGTCTGCCGAAATTAAACGGTTCGCAATGGGTTTCGCTTATGGCAACGGTTCTTATGACGAGCTTCGGTACATGGGGTCTTCCGCAAATGATACAGAAATACTTTGGTATAAAGGACGACAAACAGGCGAAAAGGGGAGTTGTTATATCAACCTTTTTTGCATTGCTTGTTGCGGGCGGCGGATACTTTATCGGTTCGCTTTGCCATCGCTTCTTCACGGTAGGTGTAGATATGCCGTCAGCCGATTACATTGTACCTAATATGCTTAAAGCCGCTAATCTTTCTTCAATACTTCTCGGAATAATAGTTGTGCTTTTGCTGTCGGCTTCGGTTTCGACGCTTTGTTCCATAACTCTTTCGGCAAGCTCTACGCTTACCATTGATCTTGTTGCGACGAAAATAAAGCCTGATATTGACGATAAAGGAAAAAGCAGGCTTACAAAAATTTTATGCGTGCTGTTTATTATACTTTCTTACGTGGTCGCAAATACAAAGACCCCGATACTTGATATGATGAGTTATTCTTGGGGCATAATCTCCGGCTCGTTCCTTGCTCCGTATGTACTCGCTTTGTACAGTAAAAAGCTTAATAAGCAGGGCGCGTGGGCAGGCATTATAACCGGATTTGTAATTGCGATAATTCCTGCCGGATGCAAAATACTTAACCTCTGCGGTGTAAATAGCAGTCTTGTTTTAAAATTACTTGCACAAGGGCCGCTTTATGCGTGCATAGCTATGATAGCTTCAATAATTATGTGCCTTGTTGTAAGCTTTCTCACAAAAAACAAAACAGATAAAGAAAATGTCGAATTCTTTTATAATGGTGTTGTAGACAACGAATAATTATGCTATAATTAATTAAATTTATATATTCTGCCGCAGCTGATAACTGCGGCTTGTTGTCTGTATAAATTCAGAAGATTGGAAATGGTAAAATGTTTTTTCAAAAAGATGTCGAAACAATGAAAAGAAAGGATATTGAGGCTCTTCAGCTCGAAAAGCTTCGTCATATGGTAGATTATTGTTATCGTAATGTTCCTTTCTACACAAAAAAGCTTGATGAAGCTCATGTTACGGCTGATAAAATCAAGTCTCTTTCTGACATTAAGTACATACCTCCTACAACTAAGGCAGATTTGCGAGACAATTATCCGTTTGGGATGTTTGCAGTGCCCATGAGCGATATTGTCAGAATCCATGCTTCATCCGGCACTACCGGCAAACCGACCGTTGTAGGGTATACAAAAAAAGACCTTGATATGTGGTCGGATTGTGTTGCTCGTATCGCCGTAGCGGCGGGGGCAACAAAAGAAGATATAGTTCAGATTTCTTTCGGTTATGGTATGTTTACCGGTGCTCTTGGGCTTCATTGCGGTCTTGAAAAAATAGGATGTGCCGTTGTTCCGAATTCGAGCGGCAATACGGAAAAAGCTCTTATGTTTATGCGCGATTTTAAGACCACCGCGCTTGTAGCTACACCTTCGTATGCCCTTTATATGGCAGAAACCGCAAAAAAACTCGAATATCCAATGAGTGATTATCATCTGCGTCTCGGTCTTTTCGGTTCCGAAGGATGCACACCGGAAATGAGAACACAAATCGAAAAAGGCTGGGGACTTTTTGCAACCGATAACTACGGAATGAGTGAGCTTTTAGGTCCGGGTGTTTCGGGTGAATGTACCGAGAGATGCGGCCTTCACATTAACGAGGACCATTTCCTTGTTGAGGTTGTTGACCCGGAAACTCTTGAACCCGTTGACGAGGGTGAAGACGGTGAACTTATTGTAACGCCGCTTTCCAAGGAAGCTTTCCCGTTATTGAGGTACAGAACAAGAGACATTTCCAATGTTATATATGAACCTTGCAAATGCGGAAGAACATTTGCGAGGATGGAAAAAATTAAGGGCAGAAGCGACGATATGCTTAAAATACGCGGAGTTAACGTATTCCCGTCACAAATTGAGAGCGTACTTGTCGGAATGAAGAACGTCAGTCCGCATTATCAGCTTATCGTCAGAAGAGAAGGCTTTGCGGATACTCTTGAAGTTCAGGTTGAGCTTTCCGATAATTCTCTACTTGAAAGTTTCGGTATGATTCAGGATCTCCAGAATTCCATAAAACATAATCTTCATACGGTTCTCGGCATTCAGTGTAAGGTCAGTATTGTCGAGCCGATGACAATTGAGAGATTTGTCGGAAAAGCAAAAAGAGTGATAGATTTAAGACACGAAAAAGACTAATTTGGGGTGAAATAATGAGTAAAAAACTTTTAATCGGTAATGAGGCTGTTGCCCGCGGACTTTACGAGGGCGGCCTTAGGGTAGCTTCAAGTTATCCCGGTACGCCAAGCACAGAAATAACGGAATGCATCGCAAAATATGATGATGTTTACAGTGAATGGGCTCCTAACGAAAAAGTAGCCATGGAGGTTGCTGTCGGTTCATCTATCGCCGGCGCACGTTCTTTCTGCGGTATGAAACACGTTGGGCTTAATGTAGCTGCCGATCCGCTGTTTACCGCTTCATATACAGGTGTTAATGCTGGTATGGTTATAGCTGTTGCCGATGATCCGGGAATGCATTCCTCACAGAATGAACAGGACAGCCGCCACTATGCTAAGGCAGCTAAGATATTGATGCTTGAGCCGTCGGACTCCGAGGAATGTCTTGAGTATGCCAAAGCGGCTTATGAGCTTTCGGAAAAGTTTGATACTCCCGTCATATTAAGATTGACAACAAGAGTCGCCCATTCAAGAAGCATAGTTAATATCGGTGAAAGAAACGATATAGGCGTTAAGGAATATGTTAAAAATCCGGGTAAATATGTTATGATGCCTGCCATGGCAAAGAAAAGGCATATTGTTGTAGAGGACAGAATGGTTGCAGAGCGCGAATGGGCTGAAACCGCCTCTATAAATACCGTTGAATATAACGATAAGAAAATCGGTGTTATCTCTTCCGGTATTTGCTATCAATATGCAAAAGAGGCATTGGGCGACCGCGTTTCGTATCTTAAACTCGGCTGTGTAAATCCGCTTCCGATTGAACTTATTAAGAACTTTGCCGCTAACTGTGACAAGGTCTATGTTCTTGAAGAGCTTGACCCGTTTATTGAGGAGCATTGTAAGCAGATAGGAATAGATGTTATAGGTAAAGACGCTTTCACATTACAAGGTGAATACTCACAGAACCTTATAGCAAAAGTCATTTTCGGTGAAACAAAGCCGACTATGAAAGCGGATATTGATATTCCTGCACGTCCGCCCGTGCTCTGTGCCGGTTGTCCTCATAGAGGTCTTTATTATGCGCTGAAAAAGTTAAAATTGACGGTAAGCGGCGATATAGGCTGCTATACTCTCGGTGCACTTCCACCTATCGGTATGATGGATACCTGTGTTTGTATGGGTGCTTCTGTATCTGCGCTTCACGGCAGGAATAAGGCTGATGAAAACAACTGCAAGAACTCTGTAGCGGTTATCGGCGATTCAACGTTTATTCATTCCGGTATTACAGGACTTATTGATATTGCTTATAATCAAAGTAACTCAACCGTTATCATACTTGATAACAGCATTACGGGTATGACCGGTCACCAGGACAATCCGACTACAGGAAAGACAATTAAGGGCGATCCAACTACCGCAGTCAGCTTAGAGCTTCTTGCAAAGGCTGTCGGTATCGACAGAGTCAGAGTAGTGGACCCGTATAACCTTAAAGAGTGTGAAGATGTAATCCGTGAAGAAGTTGCCGCAGACGAGCCGTCGGTTGTAATTTCGAGAAGACCTTGTGCTCTTTTAAAATATGTTAAACATAATCCTCCGCTTAAGATAAACAAAGATAAATGCGTCGGTTGTAAAATGTGTATGAAGATAGGTTGCCCGGCTATCAGCATGAGAGACGGAAAGTCGGAGATTGATTTTACACAATGTGTCGGCTGTAATGTATGCAATCAGCTCTGCAAATTTGACGCAATAGAGGAGGGCAAATAACATGGAAACAAAAAGTATTATGATTGTCGGAGTCGGCGGACAGGGCACTCTTCTTGCCAGCAGAATACTTGGCGCGACGCTTATAAGTAACGGCTTCGACGTTAAGGTCTCAGAAGTACACGGTATGAGTCAGCGCGGCGGATCGGTTGTTACTTATGTAAAATACGGTTCAAAAGTTAATTCACCCATAGTTAATGAGGGCGAAGCCGATTTGATTCTTGCATTTGAGCAGCTTGAAGCCGCAAGATGGCTTCAGTATCTTAAAAAAGACGGAACACTTATAATAAACACACAAAAAATCGACCCGATGTCGGTAATAATCGGCAATTCGGTTTATCCTGATGGTGTACTTGATGCTATTAATAAAGCAGGAGCAAAAACTACAAATCTTGATGCACTTTCTCTGGCTGTCTCGGCAGGCTCTGCCAAAGCCGTAAATGTCGTTCTTATCGGTGTTATGGCCTCACATATGGATTTGAATCGTGATGTTTGGATTAACGCTATTAAGAATACTGTACCTGAGAAATTCCTTGAGATGAATCTCAAAGCATTTGACCTCGGTTACAATTATAATAAGTAAGAAAGAACGGAGATATTCAAATGCAAAACTATTTCACCCCGGACATTGAAACCGCTTCAAGAGATTATCTTACTGCTATACAGTCTGCAAGACTGATTAAAATGGTTGAAAACTGCTACAAGCATGTGCCCTTTTATAAGCAGAAGTTTGATGAGATCGGTCTTCTGCCCGGTGATATTAAATCAATAGCGGATATAACTAAGCTGCCTTTTACGATTAAACAGGATCTTCGCGATAATTATCCGTTCGGCCTTTTTGCCGTTCCAAAAGAAAAGCTTGTACGAGTTCACGCTTCTTCGGGAACAACAGGCAAACAGACTGTTGTGGGCTATACTAAGCATGATATTTCCATTTGGAGCGAAAGTGCTGCACGGGCTTTATCTGCAGCAGGTGCTACAAAAGGAGATTATATACATATATCTTATGGCTACGGCCTTTTTACGGGCGGCCTCGGACTGCATTATGCCGCTGAAAAACTCGGAGCAACCGCCATTCCCGTGTCATCCGGCAATACTAACAGACAAATGCAAATTTTGCAGGATTTCGGTTCAGACATTATTTGCTGTACTCCGTCGTATGCCATGTATATCGGCGAATCACTGAAAGCTGCCGGTGTCGATTCCACGAAGCTGCCTTTAAGAGTGGGGATTTTCGGTGCGGAAGCATGGAGTGAAAATATGCGCAAGGAAATCGAAAGGTCACTTAATATCAAAGCTTATGATATTTACGGCCTTTCAGAAATTGCAGGACCCGGCGTCGCTTTTGAATGCTCTGAGCAAAACGGTATGCATATTAACGAAGATTATTTTTATCCCGAGATTGTTGACCCTGTCTCTTATACACATCTCCGAGCCCACGAGACCGTACTAGATCTCG
>ENA-OYBY01000762-OYBY01000762.1-human-gut-metagenome-genome-assembly--contig:-NODE-762-length-10571-cov-3.827501_pt1 | contig 10571 bp, 9 predicted proteins | sample MGYA00244625_ERZ652863 | MGnify/ENA primary metagenome ERZ652863 (study PRJEB26926, sample SAMN06164696) | human gut metagenome | biome: ENVO:00009003; feature: ENVO:2100002; material: ENVO:00002003...
TTTTTTTCAAGCAGAAGACGGCATACGAGATCTAGTACGGTCTCGTGGGCTCGGTGATGTGTATAAGAGACAGGTCTTGTATTTGTCCGTAAAGGCAAATGGGTCTTCGGAAGTCCCTTCAACTGCGGACATTTTTCCAATCATCATATCACTGCTTAAGATATGGTGGTACAGCCAGCGTACCAGATAGGAAAGTAGTTCTTCGAAAGATGCTCTGGCAGCCTCTTTTGAAGACTTATCTAAAATAAAGGAATTGATTTTCTCAGCAAATTCAGCATGTTCCTTTTTCTGAAGAGGAAGCTCCGGGTCATGAATCTGTTCCATATAAGCCTCTTCATGGGCGAAATGTGTATTCGCATAATCCTTCAGATGAAGAAGCAGGCTCTGGGCAATTCCGGAAATATCTTCGGTTGTTTTAACAAGGGAAAGAGCATCATTTATTATCTGGAATAATTTGCGGTGTTCCTCATCTATTTGTGGAATATGAATCATACAATCTTCTGTAAATTCGTACATGGTATACATCTCCTTACATTATATCAATGATTTATGCTATGATGTATTATAAACCCTCAGAAGATAAGCCACAATAAAAAAAGAAAAATTTATAAAAATTTCACTGATAAACCAACTCCGACTGCTCAGGCAAATGGTTCATCTCATGGGTCATGCATCCGGCAGTGTCCGTGCACTGGCACTATCGGAAAGGTCATAAAGGAATATTTCTGGAAGTAATCAGCTTGCAGATAGGATTTCCCCTGGAAGAGAATTTCTCTTCGTATTCGGTCATGATATTGCCTTCATTCATGGCAGTATCATGGTGTAAATCCCTTGTAAATGCGTCCAGATTCCAGCCTGCAGCATCGATTTCTTCTAAGGAGAAGTCAAAAAGTCCTACGTTATCGGTCTTAAACTCAATCTGTCCGTCACCTTTTAAGACTTTGTCATAGCACTCTAAGAACTGGCGGGAGGTCAGTCTTCTTTTGGCATGGCGGTCCTTTGGCCATGGGTCGGAGAAATTAAGATAAATGCGGTCTAACTCGCCTTTTTCGAAAAAGTCCGGCAGAAGTGCCGCATCTTCACACAGAAGGCGTAAGTTTGGCAGTGGATTTTCTTCCAATTTCTGGAGTCCGCGGTACAATACGCTTTCGTAACGTTCCATGCCAAGATAGTTGATATCCGGATTCCGGGCAGCTAAGTCCATGATAAAGCGTCCCTTGCCCATGCCGATTTCAATGCGGATCGGGTGGTCATTTCCAAATATTTCATTCCAGTGTCCTTTATGGGAAGCGGCATCCTTGATACAGAGGTCACTGGCTTCTACAGCCGGCGCAGCCGCCGGGATATTGCGAAGTCTCATAATATGAAATCCTTTCTACTTATATATATCTTTCGAAAACAATTTATCATATTTATGGTTTAAAAGAAAGAGAATTGTGAATATTAATGGAAAGGTATTGCACCATGGAAATGGATTGATATATACTTAAAGGTAAGAATGATTTAGGAGCAGCAGAAAATGAAAAAGAAAAAGAGAATATTAAGCTTCGGACTGGCAGTGTGCTGTTTTGTCGGCTTATTGGGTATAAACACACAAAAGGTAAAGGCGGCAGAGTACTGGCCCCAGGAGCCGGAAACCGAATCACCCAATGCGATTGTGATGGAAGAGAGCACAGGAACGGTTCTTTATGATAAGAATTCCACGGAGCAGCATTGTCCGGCAAGTATCACGAAGATTATGACCACGCTTCTGGCACTGGAAAACTGTTCGCTGGATGAGACAGTAACATTTTCCAAAGAGGCGGTTTATAACACCCATGGTTCCGGAATCTCCAGGGATGTGGGAGAGCAGATGACCATGGAGGAATGCCTTTATGCAGTCATGCTGGAGTCTGCCAATGAATGTGCCTATGCGGTAGCGGAACATGTAGGCGGAACTGTTGAGAATTTCGTTCAGATGATGAATGACAAAGCGGCAGAGTTAGGTTGTGTGAATACACATTTTAACAATCCACACGGACTATCTGAGGGAGAGGATGCAACCCTTCACTACACCTGCTGTTATGATATGGCACTGATTGCAAAGGCGGCTTACCAGAATGAGACTTTCCGTGTGATTACATCAACTAAGACCTATCAGATTCCACCAACCAACAAGCATGATGAAATCACCTATCTGCAGAATCACAATGAGATGATTCATGCCTTTAAAACCAGAGGACAGTATCTCTATGAATATTGTGTTGGCGGCAAGACCGGATACACCACAGCGGCAAACAGTACGCTGGTTACCTATGCAGAAAAGGACGATATGACACTTATTTGTGTCATTATGAATGCCCAGTCGCCGGCGCAGTGGACAGATAGTATTGCATTGTATAATTATTATTTTGAGAACTTTTCGCTATATAATGTAGCTCAGAATGAGACAAGGCTTGAAAATGGAGAAATGGATATGGGAATGCTCAATACCAATTCCTCCTTTGTAAAGATAGACCCGGCGGGAAATATTGTTCTGCCAAAGAGTGCAGAATTCAGCGAAGCTACGCCAGCAGTAAGCTATGATAATACTTCGGATGATGTGTTGGCAAATATCAAATATACATTTGCAGGACATGATGTAGGCAGTGCGGATATCATTTCCACCGGAGTAAAAGCAGATACATTCTCCTTTGATAATGTAAAATCAGAAGAGATTTCTACGGAAGCAGGAACCAGAACCACCACGAAGCATAAGTTCCAGATAAATATCTGGAAAGTGTTATTGGGAATTCTCGGTGTCGCAGCTCTTGTGGTCATAGCATTTCTGATTCGGAGATTTGCGGATAATTTCTATATTATCAGACACAAATATTTCTCAAAGAGCAGACCGGATAAACGTTATAAAACCATAAAAAGAAACTATCGCAGCAAGAGAAGACGGCACAGAAGAAGAAAATAGTCTCGAAAATTGCAATAGAACAACTGAAAAAGACAAGAATAAAAAGAAACGACAATATTTAAATTTAAATATTGTCGTTTTACGTTATCTTGGACATTAACGTCAGGACGAGTTATATTCTGATAATTTGTGGATAAATCCATTATTATTCTGTTATTGTAGCAGAGTTATCCACACTATTTGGATAATTATCATCAATTTGTGGATAACAGAGTCTGGAGGTAGGAAAGGATACGGCTGCGCTCCCTGGTGTAGATAATGATGCCATTATAAGCCTTTACCATAGTATCATAATGTCCCTTTAAGCTGATGGAAGAACTTAAAGTATACATCAGATAATCGGCAAGCTCGGTTGGTACTTCAATCAGTACCGGTTCGGATTCCTCCAGACTTTTTAAAGAAGCTTCACCGGATTGCAGCAGGCGGCTGATTTCTTTGTCCTGCTCAAATTGCTCTGATGTTTTATTTACAATAAAGTAACCTCTCTCATCCCGGGGCATATCCATTGCCTTGATGGCACGCTGCACCTGTTTGGTCAGCGCATCGGAAGCAGGGTACAGGGACTGGAAATATCCCATAAAATCCGAAGCCTGACGGAAATGTTCATTGCAGCCCTTTTCTAATACTTCTGTGACCAGAATACGTTTGATAATCTTCTGGCAGGTTTCCCGGGAAGGGTTTTTTCGGGTAGTATTTTCTGTTTCCATAAATACCTCATTTATCAAAAACAAGCGTATATTCGAATAGACATATGCGACATTAAATATTGTTCCAAATAAATTATACGACAAGAAAATGACTTTTACAACGACAAATTAAAAAAATGGGACAAATTGCAACAGAAATTGACAAGCGGCAAAAATTAACTTATACTAGAAGAAAAATGCGAAGGAGCGATATCTATGAATGCGAAGCAGAAAGAGCAGACCATTGAAGAGATAAAGAAGCTTTTGGAAGAAAATAATGGCATTGTAAAAGCCGAAAAATTATATCCTTTGGGATTGACCTATAAAAGTATTCAGGGACTGGTGAAAGCCGGCATACTTGACCATGTAAAGAGTGGATATTATTCCATGGGGTATGAAGAGAAGCCGCAGGAAGAAATTATTCTGGGACTGTTTCCGGATGGAATCTTATGTATGGACAGCGCCCTTTACTATTACGGTTATATTGAGAAGCGTCCTTATGAATGGAGTATTGCCATTAGCAAGAATACTTCGAAGTCAAGGTTCCGCATGGAATATCCGGTGGTGAAACCATATTATACAGAGCCGGAAGTCATGGAGCTTGGCGTAACGGCCATTCCTTTTGCCGGTGGCGAGATGAAGATTTATGAAAAAGAGCGTCTTATCTGTGACTGCCTCAAGTACGAGGAACGTCTGGAGCGGGAGGATTTAAAGAAGGCGCTGCTGGCATTTATCAATGAGCCAAAGAAAGATATTGCAAAATTAATGGAATATGCCAGAGCCCGCAAGGTTGTGGCAAAGGTTCAGAGCAGAATTGGAGTGTGGCTGTAGTGGCAGAGTGCATACTGAGAGAATCATTGATCCGGCAGAGAAGTGAGGACTTGCAAATCCCTTTTGTGGACCTGCTTCCTTCTGCGGTAACCGAGTATTTTCTATATCAGATAAGTAAATCAACATTTGCAGAGAAGCTTTATCTTAGAAATGGCAGCAGCCTCGGTGTGGAGAATTATCGCCGGAAGAGAGTCTTTTCCCTTTCCTATTATTATCAGGTGGTAAAGGATGAGCATTTAACGGAAATGCAGTTAGGGCAGCTCATGAAAGAGGTGTTAAGCCGGAAGCCGGAGTATGTCTATCAGATAGAGAAAGAAAGGGCGGGCAGCTATCAGATAGAGGTGCTGGCAAAATCAAAGGAGCATGAAGTTCCCATTACCCTGCGTTTTCAGGAGCTTCGGGACGAGCAGATGCAGCCTGCCCATGGAGAATTGCCATTTTTCTTACAAGAGAATACGGTAATCCAGTTTCTGCAATATCCTTATGAGCAGGTTGTGGCAGAGAATTTTGTGGAAATCTTAGAGAAAATGGAATTAATCAACGACCTGTCCTGCTATGAAGAAATTTATGGAATCTTAAAGAAAGAGGCGTTAGATGGCAGAAAGGTTGAGCAGCAGATTATTGAAGTTGGAACAAAGAGAGAGCTGTTCTTTGGAAAAGACCGGCTGGATACTGTCCTTCACTATAAGGATTATACTTATATGAAACGGAAATGGACGGCATACTTAAAGAGGGAACGCAAAAAAGAGCCAGACTGGGTGGAAGTGATGATTCTTTTGGAAGCCTTCTTCCCACCGGTCTGGCGTGCAATTATCAGAGATGAAATTTTTATCGGAGACTGGATGCCGGAGCTGTGCCGTTTCCTGTAGATACTTAATGGCTATAGTCGCGGATCAGCGTCTTTAAGAAGCCAAGAAGTGACTTTGGCTTGCGGAAGTCAAAGCAAGGAACTTCTTCGCATTTGTAACCGAAATCACTGGCGATGGCAACAAGACCGGAAAGGGGATGCAGTGGAGTCTCATTTAACTCACTGCTCAAAAGTTCAATTTTAAAGCAGTCTTCATCCTCTAAATCACAGGTGAGGATGAGGTCTACATTCGTAATATTGGAAAAATCTTTTTCTGAATCAAAGATGGCAGCCTTAATGCCATCTTTTTTTAATGCCTCCAATAGCTGGATGCAGAAGGTCTTTTTATCAATGATGGAATCCCCCACCAGCGATACCACGGGAATAAAAGAAATAATATTGCCTGTTGCCGGAAGCTCTAGATTGCTGTCTTCATCAAAAAGCTCTCCCCGTTCAGAAAGCAGCTTTAAGGCATGATAATAATGGGTGCGGGTATTGATGTTAAAAAACTGTTCATTCAGTGGAACCGGACATACTTTAGCCAGTTCGTCTTCCGGGATATAGCCGGCATTGCATTTCTCATGAAGCCGGTTAAAGGAATATTGGTGAAAGAGCATGGCTTTTCCCACCTGCGGAATGCAGCTTTTGGAGTAGACAGCGGAGAGAGTCTCCAGCTGGTCATTGGCGCGCTCAATTGCCCAGATAGGATGTTCCTGTGGCTGTGACAGCAGGTAAAGCCCCAGTGCCGGTTCTACAAAAGGTGTATCCACGGAAATGAAGAAGGCACGTTCCTCAGAAATCATGGAAAGTGCGCTGAAGATACCGGACAGCGGACCGGCATTTCCATAGATGTCTCCAATGGTTGTCACCGGAAGATTCAGATGCGCATAATCATTTTTCTGCTGGACAGAAAGGTAGATTTTCGGAAAATCCGGCTGAAATTTCCGGACCAGATATTCAATCAGGCAGCAGTCCCCAAAAGGGAGCAAAGCCTTGTCCGTTCCAATTCTTGTACTTTTTCCACCACATAGTATAACCAGTGCATGACTCATAACATTTACCTCATGTAATATTTACCTTCTCAAAAGTTCTTCCATCATAACATAAATCAGTCTGACTGTAAAACAAACATATCATTTCTCATATGTACCCGTTCAATTTCATTACGGCGGTAGCTCTGAATCAGATAGTGATTTTTCTGGTCAAAGACCAGAGCAATCTTCTTCGTAAATATGGAAGTTCCCGGCGTATATTCAGTGATGTGCAGGGATGCACGGTATTGTTTCTTTATTTTCCAGATGTCCATAAGACCGATTCCGCTGCCGCCACTGTCCTTGTGGGTGGTGTGCCGGGTCTGACCAAAGTCCTCAAAGAGCTGCACATCAAAGGCATTCCCACTGTCAGAAATCTCCAGGGTGGAAGTATCTTCGTCATGACAAAGGCAGACAGAAAGACTGCGCACCTCATTATCACCAATGGCAATCATGGCATTTTCCAGCAAATCCGCCAGAAGGTGGGAAAGGTTTTCCCCGGAAATGATATCTTCCGTCATTTTTACAATATTGCCTGTGATATGCAGGGAAAAGTTGATATTTTGTGCCAGGGCACGCTGCTGCATATAGGTAAAAAGCGCATCTAAAACACAGACCCCGGTCACCGGAAGAGCGTGTTCATCATGGCGGTAGGAGTTCAGCGTACCTTTCCGATCCTGTGCCATGGTCTTTAACCCGCTGGCAAGCTGTTCGCCCTTCTTTCTGGTATCACCGTCTGTGGTCCCAGCCTCTAAATATTCGCAGACAGCCAGCTCCATTGCCGGAATCAGCTTGTTATCTTTATGAATAATTTTAGCCAGGGCATCATTATTTTCCTCTAATTTCCGGATGCGGTTATCTTTCTCAATGAGTTCATTCTGTAAAGCCTTAAGCTCCGCCTGCCGCAGCTTCTCCCGGTAGTCACGGGTAATCCGGAACCGCCACCAGCAATAAAGCAGAAGTCCAATCAGGAAAAGGGCGATGAGGAGAAAGAGGAACTGCATGTCAGGAATGGAATCATAAAAGCTGATTATGGTAACAATGAGCAGAATAAAACAGCTTAAGATGAAACCTGTGGCAGAAGAGCCGATTTGATAGAGAAATGGCATGCCACGACGGAGCCTTTTGATTTTGAAAAGAAGGAATATTAAGAGCAATTCAAGAAGTCCGCCTGAAATTTGAATCAGAGCATATGGCAGGTTGTAATTTCCATAAAAGAAGGGTAATAGTGTGAATCCTATAAGAACACCTGAAATTGCAAGAAAAATGAAATTTACACTAAGAGAAATGGTAAAGGATAGCAGACTTAATGTAAGCTGTATCTTAGTTACCAAAGTAAGTATAAAAGCATTTAAAAGGACAAAGACAGGGATTGCAAATAGAGGCAGACATGCATTGATAAAATTAAATAGGAAAGCTTCACCAATGAATATAAAAGAAAGAAGAATAGCATATTTCTTTTGCGAAAGTTTAAAATTTAATAATTTAAAATATAAATAGTAGCAACATAAAAGGTCAAAGAACCAACGAATTATATTTTGAATCATACAATACCTCATATAAATGTATTAAAAATCATATAAAAACCAACCCGATTTTAAACCTAAGAAATGTTCCGAATTTTTCTATAATCTCCTTACATTTTTGAAAAGGAGGAATAGAAATGGATTGGTTATTAGATTTTATCAAGCAGTTTATCAAACATTAACGTCCATCCGTAATCTTTTCCGCGTAAAAGTAAATGAACTCCTTAATGGTAGGCATTCCGCGGTCAGGATTAATGTGGGCAGTGTAGCAGTTAAGAAGAGTTTCGGTGTCATTGGAATTCCATGCGCGGTTAATGGCATTCTGCATGGCACGTTCCACACTGGAATTACTCTTCTTATACTTGTTACCAAGAATCTGGGAAATGTTTGTGGTCGGTCCATCAATTGTTATCATAATGGCATCGGTCAGATATTTGTAACCAACAACCTTTGGACTGATACCAATGAGCTCCAGTTCCCGGTGGATTCTGCGGATAAGTCCCTGCTCTAAATCTTTTTGATTATCTTTCATATAAGAAGTATTGGATGTGGATTCTGTCATTTCAATCATAGGAAGAAGCTGTTCGAGAAAATCAACAGCAGATTCCGGAGAATAAGAATCTTCATATTTGCCGATAATGAAATCAGCACCAAGTCTTCTGGCAGATTCCAGCGTGATTTTGCTGGAGTTGTAAGTAGTGACAAGAATATAAGGCTTTTTCTCTAAGCCCAGTTTATTTAAGTCAGAGAGGAAAAACAGTCCGTTTCCACCGCCGTGATGCAATTCCAGATCAAGAATAACAGCGTCAGGAAGCGTATTCTGTACATATTGAATGCCAACATAAGAATTATTGGTGACGCCGGCTAAATCCATATTATCTTTAGTTGCAATATAGTTTGAAATACGATTGCAGGTGTTCATATCATCTTCGATTAATAAAATGTGGAGCGTTTTTTCCATGTACAAGTCCTCCTGATTTACTCATATATCGTTTCAATAAAATAACATTTCACAAGGCATCTTTAAAATTAAGCTTATTATATCTCAAAAACCCCTTTAAAACAACAAAAAACAATACAAACCAACGAAAACCAACAACAACCAACAACAAAAGCGTAAAGTTTGTGTTGGAAAAAAGTGGTAAACTACCCAGTAAGGAGTATCGATAAAGAATTTGAGTTGTGTAAAGTTATCATATAGATTCGGGTGGCTGCTTTCAAAGCAGTCACCCGAAAGTCGTTTCTGGCGGGAAAAATCCCTTGTCTTTTCCCCTTTCAAGCCGTACTATAGAAATAGGTATATCAATTAGAAAATCAGCCATTATCCAAAGGGTATGAAAGTATAATAACAGGCCAGGTGAACCATGACATATATAAAAGATGAATTATGTAAACTTGCATCCTCTGATATGTATCCCCTTCATATGCCGGGACATAAGCGGAGACTGGATTGTGACATCAATCCTTATACATATGATATTACAGAAATAGATGGATTTGATAATCTGCATGCCGCAGAAGGAATCATAAAGGAAGCCGAGGAGCGGGCAGCCGCATTATGGGGCGCAAAGAGTTCTTTCTTTCTGGTAAATGGAAGTACCTGCGGTATTTTAGCAGCACTCAGTGCCGCATTACCGAAAAAGGGACATCTTCTGATGGCACGAAACAGCCATAAGGCAGCATATCATGCAGCATATTTAAGAGAGTTACAGGTGACATATCTCTATCCGGTATTTACAGAATTCGGGATACAGGGTGGAATACTGCCGGAGCAGGTGGAAGCTGCATTAGAAGCGGATGAAAGTATTGAGGCTGTGTTTCTTACATCACCAACCTATGATGGAATCGTATCAGATATAGAAAAAATAGCAGAAATTGCCCATCAGCATGGGATTCCGCTGATTGTGGACGAAGCTCATGGTGCGCATCTTGGCTTTCATCCGTATTTCCCAAAATCAGCTATTACGCTGGGAGCAGATGTGGTAATCCAGAGCCTGCATAAGACGCTTCCGGCACCTACACAGACTGCAATTCTGCATTGGAATTCTTCTTATATAAAGAAGGAACGGCTGGAGTGGTTCTTAAATATCTATGAAACCAGTTCTCCATCCTATTTATTCTTGGCCAGCATGGATGAATGTGTGCGTCTGCTGACGGAAGAGAAAGAGAAGTATTTTGATGCATATGAGAAGCATCTGAGGGACTTTTATGAAAAAGCATCCCATTTTTCTAATGTGGAAGTCATGGGAGAAGTGGATTTAAAAGAGACAGAAGGCTTTGCCAAAGACCCATCGAAGCTGGTACTCCGTGCCACGAAAGCCGGACTTTCCGGGGAAGAGCTGTATCAGCTGCTCAGGGAGAAATACCATTTGCAGTTAGAGATGTGTCAGGGAGACTATGCGCTGGCAATGACCAGTATCTTTGACCGCAAAGAAGGATTTGACCGGCTGTATGCGGCACTGGAAGAAATTGATAAAAAAGAAGCCGCAGCAAGAAGAACAATAACGCCGCAGTTTCTGACCGAAGTCTATGCAAAGCGGACGGTCCGCATATCCATTGCAGAAGCGCTGGATGCAAAGACAGTGGAAATGGGGCTGAAGGAAAGTGTTGGAAAGACGGCAGGAGCATTTGTCTATCTTTATCCGCCGGGTATCCCGATGCTGGTGCCGGGAGCTGTCTCTTATACACATCTCCGAGCCCACGAGACCG
>ENA-OYBY01000772-OYBY01000772.1-human-gut-metagenome-genome-assembly--contig:-NODE-772-length-10396-cov-3.901364_pt1 | contig 10396 bp, 5 predicted proteins | sample MGYA00244625_ERZ652863 | MGnify/ENA primary metagenome ERZ652863 (study PRJEB26926, sample SAMN06164696) | human gut metagenome | biome: ENVO:00009003; feature: ENVO:2100002; material: ENVO:00002003...
GGTAATTTCTGCTTCCATTTCTGTTTCATTCCCTACTCCTTTTTCCTCTTCCAGCTAAACCGCTGCCAAATCAAAAGTCCCAGTAAAATCCAGAACAGTAATATAATCGCAACTACAATTGCAACTGCAGAAGTATTGACAAGATATCCATCTGCCATCACATAGTTACCGCTTTCCTCCTGTGAAATCCGCTCACCCCTTACCAGCAGCCGGTGAGAATTGATTCCATATGGAGTGCAGGTCATTAATGTACAATAATCTTTTCCCTCTTCAATTGTAAGATCATTAATTTTCTGTGGTTCTACAATTTTAATCTGATCCACCTGATAAGTCAGTTTACGATCCAATACGGTAACGGTAAAGGTATCTCCTGCTTCCATTTTATCCAGATTTGTAAAAAGTCTTGCAGACGGAAGTCCTCTGTGTGCAGAAAGAACACTATGTGTGCCTTCTCCTCCAACCGGAAAACTACTGCCCTCTAAATGGCCTGCTGCAACCTGTAATACTCCTTCCGAAGTTCCATGATAAATCGGGAGTTCCACACCTAACTTTTCAATTGTAACATAACCCATGATGCCGGTGCCGGAAATATCAAGAATGCTGTTATAATCGCCTGCCTCTGCATAATTCAGAAATGGCCGGTTCACATCCTTTAATTTTTCATTGTAGGTATCAGCTTTTTTTAACATTGTGTCTTTTTCTTCTTCTGTCAGTGATTTTACGGCATTACTATAAGACGCAACGGCTCTTGACTGGACTTTTGAATTCCAGTAAGAACTAATTGGCGGATACAGCATCACGGAGAGACCTATGATAAAAACAAACACTAACATTACATTCAGTTTATCTTTCTTAAATAATTTCTTTAATGTCCTCTTCATAGATTTCTCCCTAATGCTGTCAAAGTCCCAGCGAGCGGGAATTTTCTTCCAGTCTCGTTCGTGTATAAACCGGCGGTTCACCGGGAATTCCCGGTGAATTACCGCCGTTCATCTTAAAATTCTAGTTTTTTGCAGTACGTTTTCTTGTGATTAACAATACAGCTGCTACAATCATGATAATTGCACCTACGGTATAGAAAATCTTAGTACCGATACCACCGGTTGCAGGAAGTTCAGTTCCACTTAAGTTCTGTACATCCGTGGATACAGCACCTGTTCTTAAAGTTGCTGTAAAGATTGCTTCTGTTCCTTCTGAAACAACCTTTCCAGAAGCATCTTTTACTACTAATGTCTTTAATTCCGGATTATCTGATGTTGTATCATAGGTTGCTTCTACTGAAAATACAAGATCATCTGCTTTATTATATCCTGCCGGAACAGTTGTCTCAACCAATTTATACTGGCCTGCATCTACACCTTTGAAATAGAAGGTTGTTACTCCTGTAATCTCATTTCCAACTGCAACATAATCACCTGTAGTGCTGTCTAATTTGTAAAGGGTAAATCCTGCACCCTCAAGAGGAGCATTGTTACCGTCTACCTTATTTGCAATTAAATTATATGTAAATACAATAACTTTATCTTCCGGAGTTACACCTGTGCCATCCCCATAAGGATTGTTGCTGTATTCCAGTTTGGATACGTTGGTGTTTCCACCTTCACCGGTTACTGCATTTTCATTCAGTTTTGCGGTGTAATTTACAACTACTTTACTTCCAGCTTTTACTGCTTTGATATTCTTTAAATCTGCAAAACGAACTTCAAAAGTGCAGCTATCCTCTAAATCTTCTGTAACTACTTCATAGCCGGTTGTTACTGCTGTTCCGTCCACTGTTACAGTTACAGAATCCGCATTGAAAGTAAGTCCGTCAGACATGGTATCATGGAATGCATAATAATAACTTCCATATTTATCATATTTTGCATCTACCGTACCGGTTAACTGGAATGGTACATCATCTCCGATATCATAATCTGCTGCATCCTGCCAGTCACTCTCTGCACCGGTAGAGTCATTTTTCTCTTTTACTTTCTTTTCAAGTTCCGGTCTGTCTTCCTTTGTTGTTACAGTTACGCTGTCATTTCCAGCTGTGTCTAACATAACAAGGGAATAGGTATCACCTTCATCACCTGTTTTTGTTTCTGCAATCAGGTAATAACCCTGATCAACACCGCTAAATTTATCATCGGATGTTTTTGCTTCCGGCTCTAATGTCTTGATTTTTGCAAATACTGCATCTGCAAATGCACGAATACCATCTGCATCTAATCCTGAAATGTAATTAATTACATCCTTATCTTCTGTTTTTCCTGTTACTTCTTTCAATGCTGCTGCATACTTATCATTTAATGTGTATGCAAATTTTCCTTCACCACCATCTGTAGCATTCAGCAATCTGTATGCCGCATATTCAGAACCTGCTGCGCCATTTGTGATTGTAATGTCTGCTGCATAAACAGTAACACCCATTGCGAATGCCATAACCATTGCAACCATTGCTGCAAAAAGTTTTTTCAATTTTTTCATCTTCTTTCTCCTTCTTTGACCTTTTAATATATTTGATACCTGAAACGTATTTCCTCAAAAGGGGGCTTTATATGCCTGCACCCCTTTCTCTTTTCCGTCTCATCCGGTATCCATACAACAGGGATGACATAAGCATAATTGCTGCACCACCTATAGTATAAACAGTAGTACCTGTTCCTCCCGTTGCCGGAAGTTCATAACCGTATTCCTGATTCTTAACCTGAATCGAAATACTATCAAGATTATCATAATAGGTAAAGGTATATTTATTTTCTTTGCTTAATTCTGTACCCTTCTGACCTATTCCAACTAACTCATAACCATTTACCAGTTTTTCTTTTACCGTGTAGACCTGACCATCTTCCAACGCTTTATTACCATTCTGGTCTGTAATGGTCTTCAATGCAACCGATCCACCCTGGCATACGGCAAATTCTGTAATATAATCAGATTCCTCCGTTGAGTCACCTTTATATAATACAAAAGTAAAGGTTTTCATCTGATCATACGGAAGTTCATTTCCATACGCATCCAGAACGTCTTTCTCAATTACCGGTTTCTTATAAATCTTTACTCCGACCTTCGGAGGCTCTGCCCGCAGTGTTTTTTCATTTCCGTTTACTTCTGCCGTATACTGGTATGCGAAGCTGTTCCATGCAGTCTCACCCGGGTTTGCATTCTCTCCTACTACTCCATTATATTTCATGGTAAGAATACAGCCCTTCTTTAATGCAAAGGTATCTGCCATCTTTATACGGAAGGACACATCATCTGACTGCCAGAATGAATGCCACTGTTCTGTTGAAGTACCCGACATATCAGCTTCCGTAAAGCTTACCAGATTTGAAAATTCCACAAAATAATCCGTGCCTTCTTCCAGCTGCCGTTTTGTGCCGCTCTCCTCCGTTACCCAGAGTTCCAGTCCTTCGGCATATGCAACAGAGAATTCACTGCCTCGTTTTTCTTTCTGGTTCAGTACTCCGGTATCATTTATATGTGGCATACTGTCTACAATAACCATCTGTGTAAAGGAGTTATTGCTGACGTTTTCAATATTGTTGGTGTAAATCACATCTTTTCCATCTTCATCCAGATAAATGTAATTCTTTCCCTCCAGTCCAAGATAGCCGCTTCCCCGGTTATCTGGATTACCGGTTTCTTCTACCGTTTTCCATGAGAATGAACCGTAATCACCCAATGCATAAACGCAATCCGAAGCTTTTACTCCAATATATTTTCCACTGTCATCCGTCACCAGTTCTCCCGTTTTTACACTGTTATCATCAAACGGATCATCCGGCAGCAGATATGCAGTATTTTCATAAATCTTGTTCTCATATACTATATTTCTGGTATATACCGTAAACTCCGCTTTTCCACCTGCAGGAATCTGATATTCTTTTCCCTCCAGATACAGTGAAAACTCGTGGGTCGCATTATCCGGTATCAGCTTCCATACTTCTTCAGACAAATCATACTTATGAAGTACATTATCATCCTCATCATAAATGGTCAGTACAAAAGCGTTTTTGTTAAGTCCCAGGTCAAGGGTTTCATTGGTTGCTTCTTCTTTCGACAATATATGGAACGGAGACTGAACAGAGTCTTTCATTGTATAATCGCAAATCGGAATGGTTCCATCGTTGCGTAACTCCAACAGCCACTTTGTCGTTACATTCGGCTGTATATTGTCCTTCTCTTCCAATTCAACAGCATCTTCCACATTTTTACCAGATGGTATATAGGACACTGCTTTCTTGGTAATTCCCGGAACAATTACATCCTTTGGTGTTATCATTACAGATGACGAAATAACACGCTTTTCTCCTACAATTCCTTTATCTTCCGATGTGCCGTTATTCTGTCTGGAATCATCCCTGGTTCCTCTCATTGTAATGTCATTCGGATTCTCACGATATTCCACATCCTTATCTACCAATAAATCCACGGTATTGGTAATTGGAACATCTAATTCCACGTCTTTACTTACCTTGCACATCACAAAGAATGAAAGATTCTTTCCTGCCGGCAAATCATAACCTTTGCCCTCGGCTCCAATCGTAAAGGTAACCATATGGTTTTCCTTATCATCATTGGTCATTGCAATGGTAACATCCCTTACCAGACTTCTGCCATCGATATTGGTTACCTGCGCCATGTTCCAGTCGTTTGACTTAATCGGTTCACTATAACTCTTTTCAATCTGAACCGGAAGCGTATATCCTAGGCTCGGACGTATTCCAACATATTCCAGACCATCCGCCATATGATCTTCCAATGTATCAATATGAACCGGATCTTCTCCTGTATTTGTTACTGTAATATTGTAAATCACATAATTTCCGAGATAATTTCCTTCATTTACACTCTTAGAGAATATGGACTTATCTTTTAACTGGCTGGTCTTCCACTGATGGAACTGATCCAGAATTGCCCACACACTCTTCTGCACATCCACTGCCTGATCCAGTTTCTTTTTTCCTTCCGGCTCCCCTTTTACCGTTACTGTATCCTTCATTCCGTTTACGGTTGCACTATTGGTATAAGTAAAGGTTCCCGTCTGTTCATTCTCTTTATCATCCATATAAATGTAAGCATTGAATTCTTTTTCAATCACTTCACCCGGTGACATGGTGCCAATCTTCCAGATTAAACGGATTCCTTTATGTGCACTGATATTTATTCCATTGCTCTTGCCAATCCAGTATCTCTTTATCTGCACATATTCACCATTTATCTTTGTATAATAAGTTCCCCAGTCAGATGTATTTTCTACATACTCTTTCCAGCTGATACCAGCCTCTACCAGTTCCTCATCATTCTTTGGATATCTGGAATTTAACGTTCCTGCCTGCTTTGCCTTATAAATCTTGTATTCATCCGAAGGAAAGACATGATATGGCATATCATCTGTCAATGACAGTCCGCCTTTCTTATATGCGGCATCTCCATCAGCATTTGTAATCGTTATGCTGTATTTAAATAATTCCTCTGCTTTAAAGGTTTCTCCACCTTCCCCGCCATTAACTTTCTTATCTACTATAATCGGATTTTCCACTTCAATGGTTTCTCCGGTGCTTTCGCCGGATGAGTTGCTGGTGATATGATTTACAAGGTCATAATCCGCTGCTTCCGGCAATTCATTCAGGTCTACCTTACATACATATTTAATCGTTACTTTCTCTTTGGCATTCAGTCTGCCCAAAGAAAATGTCAGCTTCTTGCCATCCACCTGAAGTCCTACATAGCGGCTGCCGCCTACTGCATTGGATGACTCTGCCACGAAGTCCGTTGCACTTTCGGTTACCTGATTTCCATTCTTATCTATGATATATTGGAACACCAGTCCCTTTGGCAGCGTATCCTCTAAAATCTGTTCAATGGTTTGATAGTCTTCTTTATTTTCGATAGTTACAGTATAAGTAACCAAATCGCCATTTTTTACATTTTTCTTATCACTGCTCTTGTCAATGGTAAGCTCCGGTTTCTTATAAATAACGGTAATGGTTGAATCTTTGCCTTTATAGGACGCTTTGTTGTGAATGGAGGTATTGTTTGGATATTTTGCCAGTTCCTCCTGGCTCTTCACATTAACCGCAAATGTAAATTCTGCTTTCTCACCGGCTTTCAATGTACCCGGTGCCCAGCTTATTGTGCGGGTTTCTTCGTCATATTCCGCGCCCTGATTCCGGATTGCCTGTATCTGCTCCGCAGTCAGCACCAGATGCTCCGGCAGTTTATCTGTCACCTTATAAACGCTTCCATCTGAAGCTTCTCCTTTAATCGGATTGTTTCCAGTATTTTCTACCGTAATCGTATAATTAATGGTATCACCGGCAATTACTTCTTTCTTATCTGCCGTCTTAACAATTTTAAAGTCCTCTTTTATTTCCGGTCTTGACTTTACATCTGCGGATAATTTTGTGTGATCATATTCTTTATAAGGAACAGATTCAAAATCAACATGATTTGTAATTACATCCTCTTTTACTTTTTCTGCGGCTACTGTAATGTAATTATCTGTTAATACTAATTTTGATACATCCAGACTTGCGCTTACATTCAGATGCTCCTGTTCTCTTGTTGGCACACCATCTGTCATATACTGGTTCGGCACACTAATCTTATATGTAACGGTTTTTCCATCCAATGTCAGGCTTGTAACGGTTCCTCCCTGAAGATCAGTAAACTGGAAAATCACATTTCCATTGCTATCCACAACGGAAACACCATCTTCACTGACCTTGGTTCCTTCCGGAAAGCTGATTCCATCCGGTAATGTCAATACATCGCTCAACTCTACATGGTCTGTCCAGATTGCTCCCGTATCACCAACGCCACATGGATTCATACTGTTTGCAGTGATTCTATAATCTAATGTTCCTTCCAGCTTATTGATCTTTCCATTCACCGGAATAATTTCCTTACTGACAGTTTTTTTCAAATCCTGCCAGAGATTCGTTCCATGCCAGATCAATTCTGCCGGTTCAGAAATCACATCATTGTCTTTCTGATCCGGAATCTCCGGTGTCAATGTTACCTTGGAATCTTTTTCCATAATTCCATTTAAGGAATTAAACTGCAAGTCGAAGGAAACGGTTGAACCTGCAGGCGGTTCAAACTCTATGTAAGTCTCATCATCCTCTTCTACCAGTTTTACTTCCAGTGTTTCTTCTGTTGTTTCACTGACCGCTTTATAGGTAACCTGCATAACATCACTTTCTTCAAAACCGGTCAATGTAACTCCTTCCGGTAAATCACTAATCCGGATACGAACCGGTACCAGCTCTGTATCTGTCGGATTTGAGTTGGTTGCACTCACGGTTGCATACAGAATCTGTCCATTTTTCCCATCATCCGGACTCTTCTGTGAAACGCTCAAGTTAATACGCTCACTAATCGTGCCTCCGGCTGACGTCTGCTCTGTTTCCTTATTTCCTGTTGCTGCAAGTCCCGGAAGAATCAGTCCCCAGACTACACCCACCGCCACAAGAACGCAACATATCCCCAGTAAAATTTTTGTTCTTCTGCGGATTTTTCTCTTTTCTTCTGCTTTCTTTACATGTTTTCTTACATTTTCCTGCATATCCCTATCTCTCCCTATTTAAGGAATCCCATTTTACTCAATGGCCAGAATCGAAAAGCCACCTTTCCAATTATCTGATCTTCTGCCACACACCCAATGGCTGAACTCCGGCTGTCAACCGATACTGAACGATGGTCTCCCATCACAAAATATTTGCCTTCCGGCACCTGATAAGGAAAATCAATATCACATTCCCCTAAATCTTTCTTTATTGCATATGGTTCATCTAATTTTTCACCATTTACATATACATTGCCGTCTTCGTCTATATCTATGTAATCACCTGCAGTTCCTATGACCCTTTTTACAAGAATCTTACTCTGATAGTAAAAGCCGATGATATCTCCCTGTTTGATTTTTGTGGTTTTCTTTATTACTACCAGTTCACCATTCTCTAATGCCGGTTCCATGCTCTTGCCCGAAACCTGCAATACCGGTACTAATCTTGTTGCAATCAATACTGAAATTGCTGCCACCACAAGCAGTATTCCGAGTGCACTGAAAAGATGCTGCTTCTTCTCTCTGTGAGCCTGTTCCGCCCGTATACTTTGAAGTGCCACATCTAATTCTATTTTCTTGTCCTTATTCCCGTCATTTTCTTCTGTAGTTTCCTGCAAATCCTTCTGGAGTCCCTCTATAATTTCAATCAACTCCCAGCGTTTCAGCTTGCGGAAATCCTTATCTGCCACAAACTGCACCCCCTGTTATTCTTTTGCTGCCCTTATTATGACCTTCCCCTGTCTTTTCATTCATGTGATTTTTCTTTTGTGTTGAATGTAAGTATATATATTTTTTGTATAGAATTATGTCATATTCTGGCATATAGATTTGATTTTTTCAAACGAAATAATCAGACTAATTTTCGTCTTGAAGATTATATTTTCTTTTTTTCAATGAGTCAATACTTTCTATCAAAAATGAACCAAAAGTACCACAAAATCTCTCAAAAATTGTGTCGTTTTCAGGATTTTTAATTTGATATCGTTCTTATAAAGTAAAAAAAGAGACGTAACTTACACTTCTGTAAATTACATCTCTTTTATTTTACCTAATCGTCAGATTCTTCTGTCCAATCAGCTAATCTTATTTGTAAAGTTCAACTAATCTTAACAGATGTTCATAACGAGCCTTTGCAGCTTCCTCAGATGCTTTGAACAGTTTTTCTGCTCTGTCTGGGAAGGAACGTGTTAATCTGCTGTAACGTGTCTCGTTATTTAAGAAATCCTGGTAAGATCCATCACCTGGCTTAGAAGTCAATGTGAATGGGTTCTTTCCTTCTGCTTTCAATGCCGGGTTGTATGAGAATAAGTTCCAGTAACCTGCTGCTACTGCTTTCTTCATCTCATCCTGGCAGTGGTTCATTCCACCCTTAACACCGTGTAACTCACATGGAGCATATCCGATGATAAGTGAAGGTCCGTTGTATGCTTCTGCTTCAGCAATTACCTTAACAGCATTTGCCATATTTGCACCAAGAGCGATCTGTGCTACATATACATAGCCGTAGCTCATAGCGATTTCTGCAAGGCTCTTCTTGCCAACTTCTTTACCAGAAGCAGCGAACTGACAAACCTCACCGATGTTAGAAGCTTTAGAAGCCTGTCCACCTGTATTAGAGTACATCTCTGTATCGAATACCATTACGTTTACGTTCTCACCGGAAGCAAGTACATGGTCTAATCCGCCGAAGCCGATATCGTAAGCCCATCCATCACCACCGAAGATCCATACAGACTTCTTAGCAAGGTAATCCTTCTTAGCTAATACCTGTGGAGCTGTTGGACAACCATCTGCAGCTGCCTTCTCTAACTCTGCAACAAGAGCTTCTGTAGCTGGTGTGTTAGCCTTAGTATCATCCTTAGTCTCGATGTACTTAGCTGCTGCTGCCTTAAACTCAGCAGATGCCTTATCAGATGCAGCCATCTCTTCGATCATCTCGATAGCCTGCTCTCTGATGTACTTCTGACCAATATACATACCTAAACCATGCTCAGCATTATCCTCGAATAATGAGTTACACCAAGCTGGACCCTTCTTAGAATCCTTGTTTACTGTATATGGTGAAGTAGCAGCTGGGTTACCCCAGATAGAAGAACAACCTGTAGCATTAGAAATGTACATCTGCTCACCGAATAACTGTGTAATTAATCTAGCATATGATGTCTCTGCGCATCCTGCACATGAACCTGAGAATTCAAGTAATGGCTGGTTGTACTGAGAACCGATTGGAGTTTCAACAAGTGCTGGCTTGATTTCCTTCTTACCAACGTTAGCAACGAGGTAATCAAATACAGGCTGCTCAGCTGACTGAGATTCCTGTGGAACCATCTTAATAGCTTCTCCTGCCTTAGGACATACAGTAACACACTCGCCACATCCCATACAATCTAAAGGAGATACAGACATTGTATACTTCATAGTTGTATCTACAGCATGCTTAGAATCTGCAAGCTTGATGTTTGCTGGAGCTGCTGTAACTTCATCAGCTGAAAGAATAAATGGTCTGATTGTTGCATGTGAACAAACAAATGCACAGCTGTTACACTGAACGCAGGCTGCTGGATCCCACTCAGGAACCATAACGGCTGTTCCTCTCTTCTCGTATGCAGAAGCACCTGTTTCGAACTGACCATCAGCGCAATCCTTGAATGCTGAAACTGGAAGGCTGTCACCATCCATCTTAGATATTGGCTCAAGAAGGTCGTTAACTAACTTAACAACTTCTGGACGTCCTGTCTTAGCTTCCTTAGGAGCATCAGCTTCTGGATTAGCCCAAGAATCTGGAACTTCTACCCTGTCTCTTATACACATCTCCGAGCCCACGAGACCGTACTAGATCTC
>ENA-OYBY01000781-OYBY01000781.1-human-gut-metagenome-genome-assembly--contig:-NODE-781-length-10259-cov-5.197668_pt1 | contig 10259 bp, 7 predicted proteins | sample MGYA00244625_ERZ652863 | MGnify/ENA primary metagenome ERZ652863 (study PRJEB26926, sample SAMN06164696) | human gut metagenome | biome: ENVO:00009003; feature: ENVO:2100002; material: ENVO:00002003...
GAGATCTAGTACGGTCTCGTGGGCTCGGAGATGTGTATAAGAGACAGGTACAAATCTTCCATTGAAGAAGAATGTTCTCGAGAATACTCCTTTTTATTATATATTCCTGATGTCAATCTTCTATGTTCAATTCTCTTATTTCCAAAACTTCTGACCAAATTATAGCCATAAATATATACATCTGGTGACGTATTCTCTTTTCTATATCTATTTATATCTCCATGTACCTGTTCTATAGCACTATCCTCAAAATAATCATCTGCATCACAAAACATTATATATTCACCCCTTGCAAGGTCAATTAACTTTTGTCTTGTATATGCAACCCCACGATTTTTCTGAGAGTAAACTCGAATTCTTGAATTAGTTCTTTCAAATTCTCTAGCTTTTTTTCACAACCATCTATTGAACCATCATTCAAAACTACTACCTCAGTAGTATTCCCACATTGCTTCAAAAGCTTTGTAAGACATTCTTCGATTGTAGTTTCTGCATTGTACATCGGCACAAGTATAGATATGATAATTTCATCCATAAATCATAGTTTCTCCATTTCTTTTAAATTATCGTTTACCTTCCTGAACTCAATTTTTTCTTTTCCTGCACACCACAGTAGATTAACACAAACACTTGAAGCAAAAACAAGTATAGGTAATATCCAATTCCATATTGGTTGGCCAGCTATTCCAAAGTATTTAGCTAACATACGAAAAATATCTCGTATTATTGGATGCAAAATATATACCCCGAACGAACACTTTTCTCCTATAATAGAAACAGCTTTAACAAGTTTATTATTTTGAAATATCGTTGGAAATTTGATACAATATACAAAACATACTATCATAAATGGAATGTTTGAAACAAACAACTGACTTGCATTCGTTAATACCCTTTCAATTAGATTAAGCAGTACTGATATAATGATAATAGTTATAATCGTGGATTCAGTTAGTATCCGAGTCATTTTTTCTTCATTTATTTTTATGTAATATCCTAATGCATAGCACGGAAATCCCAAAAGCCAAAAATTAGAGCACCAATACCATTCTGTTTTTATTCCCATAAAAGGCGCAAGTTCTCCCAAAAATACATTTAATAAAAGTAAAATTGGAATCAACGGAAATGTTTTCGTCCAAATATCTTTTTTAGCAATTGCAAATGTTACAATATAACACCATATTAATGCCACTAAAAACCAAGATACATCACCTATAACTGTTCGCTGAAAGACAATAAAATAAGAGCCAATCCATAGGTAGATTCCTTTATACTGTTCCGCAAAGAGTGCAGCCACACCTCGGCCAGCGCTTCAAAGGTCAGGTCGGTCCTTTTCAGGTTGTAGAAAACTGCCTCCGCTTTTTTCTGGATCAGCACCCGTTTGACCTCCGCATAGGCCGTACCATAAATATAGCCCCACTGGATTTTTCCTTCCGGCGTGCGTGCCTTGATGTATCGGCCTTCCCACCGGCCATCCTTGCGTTTATGTATGTTTTCGCCCCGTCGTGCCATTTCTGTTTCCTCCTGCAGCTTGGACACCCACCTGACCACTTATTTTGTCTACCTTCGTTTTCAACTGGATTTTTCATGAAAAACTGAGCAATTTGCAAAAAGTTTCGGCTTCTGCGAAGTTTTTTCTAAGGCTGGGTGGGATCATTCGTATGGATTTCTATTGAATTCCAGATATAACCATGATAAAATAATAGGAGAATGCAGACAATATTATTTAAAATTGGTATCCTCCATTTTCACTGTGGAGGATACTTTTTTGTTATCGCAATTTTCAAAAATAGTGCCTATCAAAACAGCATATTTGCGATATGCAGTTTGCGGATGTTGCTTGTGCATCAAAAACGCAAACTACTATAAATATATTCCTTGCCATTACGCAGCCGCGTATTCTTTGCATCATGAGGTACTTTTGCGTACGCAATTACTGCACGATCTTCTACACCTCATATTAGCAAGAATACAGCGATAATTCGTGCTTGACGAAAATCCAGTCATAGATTTTCGCTATACACACAAAAAAACACCGAGGACATCTCCCCAAAACGGGAAGAGTCCTCGGCGGTATTCGCTTATCAGGTCTGAGTTTTCTCGGTGGTGTCCTTTTCCTCTGCGAACTCCGCATCCAACACCTTGACCTTCGGCAGCTTTTGCAGTCCGGCTTCGTCAAAGGCAGCTTTTGCCGCCTTGTGCAGAGTGTTCTCCTCCCGGTGAGCCTCCAGAAAGGCTTTGCTGTACCCAGTTTTCCGATAAGCAGTGTACACCTCACGGGTCTTGGCATAGTTGATGATGTGGGTTTTTAGCACGGCGATTTCCGTCAACCTCGCTTCTGCAACCTTGAAGGATCATGCTGTTTTTCAACCGTCTATCCTAAAACGAACGTGATTCTCCGTGCGTGGGTGGATTTTTTTGCAACATAAATAACAGGCATTTTGAAAACTCACCTCCAGTCTTTCAGTTGGGATATGCGCAGAAAATCAACGCTATACCGTATATGTTTTGCAGTGCGTATACCGATTGCTATATTTTGTATAGAGCAACGCGATATTTGATAGCTTTTTAGGCATTTTCATCTTTGTTGGGTGCGTAGCTGTCAGCGCTGTTTTTGCCGATTTGTGCAATAAAAAAGAAACAGTCAGAAAAAATCCAACTGTTTCTCGTCAATTTTATTGCACAGGGGATATAATCCGAATCATCCCCATACGGTGCGTAATCCGCAAGAAGTATTCAGATGGTCGCCCGTTCAAATCACATCTGAAACGCATTGCTCCTGAAGTGTGACTTTTTTGCATTGAAGTAAAAATGGCAATTTTTTCTCGAAAGTAATGCTCGTCTGAAAACCCGCATTACGCCTATATTTTTTGCCATTTTCCAAAAGAAATGTTTTGTCCTTTGGGGGCTTCTTTAAGGTCCGCATGGGAGAGCGTTCGGTTCGCATCCGAAAGGTCAAGGGTTCGAATCCCTCTAGGTCCACTTTTAGCAGCAGCGTGATTTTAACGCTGCTGCTTTTCTTTTTGTGTGTACACAAACCACACGCTGGCTTTGGGATCTAGAGGGATTCGAACAGCACGGCCCTGCCGCAGGCAGGGTAAACAATCCGCCCTGTGGGCTGTTGCTTAGTGCGCGGGTTCCAACCAGTAGGAATGTCTACCGCGTTCAGAGTAATGGAAATCTCATAAAATGAACTGAAGAAAATCCTCCAAAATAAAAACGCAGCACACCCCCATTCTATGGACTGCACTGCGTCTGGCGTCTTGCTTGATTCAATTATTCTGCCGCCAATTTCAAGAATTTCTTGTCCGACTGGATGCTCTGGGTCACAAACTTCCCATTCCGGAACAATGCGTATGTTGTGACCGGTGCGGGCACATTCTGAGCCGTCTCTTTCTCTGTGATGTGGATGGCTTTGAACGGAATCCCATGTTCCTTTGCCGCCTCCTGCACCTTTGGCACCCAATAATAGGTGTAGGGGCACTGGTCGGTATAATAAAGGACAAAGCCATTTTCCTCCACCTTGGGGTGCTTGGCACAGGCCTTGAATTTTGGCGGCGGGGCACTCTCTGCAAGGGGCAGGCACATGAGGTTGATGCCGCAATCGGAGATGTCCGAAACCTTAAAGCCCTTATGGGTCAAAAAATTGGGGTCAGCGAGAAACTCCCGTTTGCGCCCCTCTGCACACAGAATACAAACACCGTTTTTGCCCTGCGCCTTGGCATCCCGAAGGCATTCTTCCAGCAGTTCGCTGGAATAGCCGTGCCCTTTCAAGGAACCGGAGACCCACAGACAGTTGATATAAAGCCAGCCTGCCGCATCAATGGGCACCCATGCGCTTTCTGCCGGGATGTACTCGATAAAGCATTTGCCCCGCTCTGCACTGCGGTAAAAGACAAGCCCCTCCTCAAAGCGCTGCTTAAGCCATTCCTTCTTGGCAAGGCTCTGTTTGCCGGACATGGCACAACAGATGTGTTCCTTGTCGATGTTTTCTTTGGTAACTCTGATATAATCCATCGAAGTGCTCTCCCCTCTCTTTATGCCTTCTCCGACACAGTGGCCTTTTCGTTTTTAGCTGCGGCTTATCGCATCCGTCCATCGCCGCCCATCAAGGCGGTCATTTCTTCAATATAGTCCAGAGGGAACGGCGTAGAGCACAGGGGCTTCATGGCAATGCTCATGAGCTTCATGGGATTGTCGTCTGCCGCCACCCGGTTGGAGCTGAGTTTTCCGCAGCGCTTGCAGCGGTGGATGATGGCCCACTCGCCGCCCTTGCGTACCCAGACGGCCACCGGCTCCATGATGCCGCCGCAGTCGGAGGCGCGGTCGCCGGGTTCTTCGTCCACATGAAGGCTGGACAGGCTCACAAAATCTTATGCAGCTCCTGCACAAGGTCGCCGATCACAATGGGCTTGGACAAAAAGCCGTTCATGCCGCTCTCCAATGCGTTGCGGCGGTCCTCGTCAAACGCATTGGCCGTCATGGCGAGGATCGGGACCTTTGCCCGAGCCGGGTCATCCAGTGCGCGGATCGTCCGGGTTGCGGTATAGCCATCCATCACCGGCATCTGCACGTCCATTAGGATCAGATCATAGCTGCCCGGCGCAGCAGCGCTGACCTTTTCCACCGCCACTGCGCCGTTTTCAGCTGTATCGACCCGGAAGCCGTACTCCCGCAGGATCTCCTGCGCGATCTCACGGTTCAGCTCATTGTCCTCCACCAGCAGGATGTGCTTGTCCTTGAAATCCGCATTCTCTTCGGGCAGGAGTTCCTGTTCTGCATCCGTCTGCCTCTGACCGAGGGCGCTCATCAGGGTCTCCCGCAGGTCGGACATGAACATGGGCTTGGAGCAGAAGGCGGTCACACCGGCCGCCTTTGCCTCCACCTCGATGTCCGACCAGTCGTAGGCGGTCAGGATGATGATAGGCGTATCGTCGTTCAGGCTGCGGATCTGGCGGGTGACTTCGATGCCGTTCATGTCCGGCAGCCGCCAGTCGATGATATAGGCATGGTAGGCGTCGCTCATCTCGATGGACTGCCGTGCGCGCAGCACTGCCTCCTTGCCGGAGAGCGTCCACTCCGCGCGCATCCCCACCTTGACCAGCATCTTCGTCACGCTGTCGCAGGTGTTGAAGTCGTCGTCCACCACCAGTGCCTTCAGGCCTTCCAGCTCGGTGATCTTTTCCACCGGACGGTGCTCCGCCTGCGGGCGCAGCGGCACACGGATGATAAACTCGGTACCCTTGCCCTGCTCCGTCTGGACTTCGATGGTGCCGCCCATCATATCCACGATGTTTTTGGTGATGGCCATGCCAAGTCCGGTGCCCTGTATCCTGCTTACTGTGGAGGTGCGCTCCCGCTCAAACGGCTCGAAGATCTTCTGGGCAAACTCCGGGCTCATGCCGATGCCGTTGTCCTTGATGCGAAACTCGTACTGCCCGCAGCCGCGCACCTTTCCGGCAAGCTGCCGGATGCGTACCGAGACCGTGCCGCCCGCCGGGGTAAACTTGATGGCGTTGGACAGCAGGTTCAGCAGGACCTGATTCAGCCGGGTCTTGTCGCAATAGACATCCTCGTCGGTCACATCCATGGCATCCATGTAGAGTTCCAGCTGCTTGGCGTAGATCTGCCCGCTGACGATGGTTTTCAGGTCGTGCAGCACATCGGACAGGTTGACCTCCACCTCTTCCAGATGGAGCTTTCCGCTTTCGATGCGGCTCATGTCCAGCACGTCGTTGATGAGGGAGAGCAGGTGCTTGCTGGAGGCAAGGGTCTTGGTGAGATAATCCTTCACCCGCTCCTTGTCGTCAATGTTGCTGACCGCCAGCGTGGTAAAGCCGATGATGGCGTTCATGGGGGTGCGGATGTCGTGGGACATATTGGAAAGGAAGGTGCTCTTGGCGCGATTGGCGGTCTCGGCGGCAGCCACTGCATCTGAAAGCGCCTGATTCACCTGCTTGTCGGCTGTGCGGTCGGACATGACGAGGATGTATTTGGCTCTGCCCTCCACCTCGCTGCCCATGGCGATGATGTGGAACCAGCGCTGCTCCCCGGTCTGCTGATGCAGATACTCAAAATCCCATTCGCGCTGTCCCCCGCTGCGAAGCCCATCCAGACAGACTTTGTCGTTTTTCGGGGCGTTTTTCGTGCGCAGCTTATCCAGAACATGGATATTCTGCCGGACTTCCCCTTCCGACACGCCCAGCAGACGCTCAATGTTCGGGCTGACGTAATCTACCTTGGAGGTCTTTGTGTCCAGCATCAGGAAGACGTCGTCCACGTTCAGCGAGAGCTTCTGGAACAGCTCGTCCCGATACAGGATCTCGGTGTTTTTCCGGCGCAGCGTATCGTGGTTTTTGCGCAGGAGGAGCAGGATGACCGTCGCTGCAAGGCAGAGGGCGATGCCTGTCACGATCTGCACCGTCCGGAACCAGAGCTTGTCCAGATTGGCATTGACGACCTTGACCGGGACAAGGCCCAGCATCGTCCAGCTCTGGACGGCTGTGCCCTCGTAGACCAGATAATAACTGGTGTCACCCAGCTTTACCTTCATGTTTCCGCTGCTGCCCTGCTCAAACGCATCCGAGAGGGCAAGGATCTGCTCCTCCGAAAGGTCGGAGTGGTCGCGCAGCACCGCGATAAAGTTGTAGACCGATTCTGTGGCGTTTGCAGAATTGTCGATGACCACCCGCCCGTCCGAGTAGACCACATAGTTGCTGGCGCTCCCCTGAAAAGCAGAATTGTCCAGCGCTTTCAGCACAGCATCGTTATAGTACGCGATGGCGATGGCATCGTAGTCGAAGTTCCGGTAGCTGCCCTGTATTTCGGGACAGATGAACACGAGCATCTGGGGTTTGCCGGGCAGTACCGCATTCATGACGATATCCTCGCCATCGGAGAGCTTTTCGTCCAGATTGGTCTGCAAGCCGAGGTAGCCCGTTTCGCCAGACACGGTCATATAGTTTCCGTCGTAGGAAAGAAAGTAAAAGTCGGCAAATCCGGTGTCCTGCTTTGCCTTCTCGACATACGCCTGAATTTCGCCTTCGTCTGAGGTATTTTTCAGAAAGCCGTTGTATAGATGCAGATAGGTCAGGTTCTTGCGCACCAGCTCCTTCAGCATATTGTTGGATTTATGCAGGACCTCTTCCAGATGCGACGTGCTCTCCTGATAGACCGTCTGCGACACATACGAGATGTACTGGCAGCTGACGCCGACCAGCAGCCCCAGCAGCAGGAGGGCGACGGCGGCGGCAGGGAGCCATTTCCGCCGGGAGCGGCCTTTTCGTTTGGGTTCGTGCATTTCGTCTGCCATTCCGCTCACCTCAGTGTCATGTAGTTTTCCGGCTCTGCAAGCGCTGCGCCGCCGCCGGAAACGTAATCGCGCCATGCGTCCTTTACCCACGTACCTTCGTCCGTGACGGCGCGGCCTTCGTCTGCAAACACCGCGGTCATCTGCTTTGTCGTGGCCAGACAGGTCACGGTGAGGGTGTCATCCTCCCGGAGCGGCTGGCCGTTCCGGGTGATGCCGGTCAGGGTATAGCTGCCGCCTGCCTCTTTTACCTCCATGGTGATGCCGCTGGCCACCGGCAGAGAGCCGCAGTTGAAGGGCACAAAGCCGCCCTCACAGCCCTCCACAAAGGCGCGGAGGGTCTCCTTCAGCTCTGCGCCGGTCATGGTGCGCTGGTAGGCCATCAGGCCGTTCGGCATGATCATGGAGACGGCCATCTTCTTGGTATAATCCGCCCGCAGCACACTGCCGGTAAAGCTGTTTGCTGCGGCGATGAGCACATCCGTGCCATACACGCCGCGCAGCGTGTTCGCCATGACGGAGAAGGAAGCGCTGCCGCCGTTTTTGTGGAAGACATTGGAATAGCTCTTCCCAGAGGTCAGCACCGTCTCGTCCGTGGTGGTCTTTTCCGTGAGGAGCTGGGCGTTGAAGTCCTGATACGCCTGCTTTGCCGTAAGCTTGCCCGCGATCATCCGGGAGACCACATCCTTGGAGATGGAGAAGAAATCGTTGGAGGCGATGCGGATGTACATATGGTTCTCTTCCACCACCGGGCGGATGTCCTTCATGTATTCGGTCAGGCGGAGGCTGACGTTCTGGCTGTAGCTCAGCAGATCCTGTCCGTCGGAGATGACGTGGTTCTGTCCCCCCTCGGAGAGCATGACGTTCAGCACCTTCATGGCCTTTTCGCGGCGTGCGCTGTCCTGCTCCAGCTCCCGGTTCAGGGCGATCTGGAAATAGGGGGTGGTCATGATCCACTTTTCGCCGTTCTGGCTAAAGAAGGGCAGAAAGGTCGTGTCGATGCCCTCCTCCTGAAACATCTTCACGCCGGCGGAGCTGCCAAAGTACATGGCCACTTTCCCGTTCCGGAACAGGTTCATCACGTCATCGTAAGTCAGCGCAAGGTCGTCCGCCGTGAGGTGGGTATCTTGAATGAACTGGGCCATCCGCTCGAATGCCCCCGGCCAGACAGTGTCGTCCAGACCCACCCGCTCGCTGTTGGCGGGGTCGCTGTAGGCGGTGCGCCACTTGCGCCCCTCCGTAGTGGTAAGCTCGGCAGCCGAAAGCCCCTGCAGCGTCTCCATGCAGGTGTAGTCGTAGGCATAATCGGCGGTAAAGCCGCGGATGCCTACCTTCTCGAAGGCCTGACAGGCCGCCACAAAGCTGTCGTAATCGGTAGGCAGCGGGATGTCGTACTGCTCGAACAGGCTGCGGTTGACCACGAATCCGTGGGCGTCGGCGCACACCGGCAGCCAGTTCACGCTGCCGTCCTCGTTTTTGAAGCTGTTGAGGTAGGCGTTGTAGACCGCGCCCGCCTCGTTGGTGGTCGCAAGGTTCATCAGGCTGTCCTTCAGGGGAGCTGCATCGTGCAGCGAGAAGCGGCAGCTGGTGATGATGTCCGGCAGGCCGCCGTTCTCCTGCAAGAATTTGTAAAAGTCCAGATCGTTGTTGCCCACGATGAACTCGATATTCACGTCCGGCAGCTGCGCCTGAACATAGGGGGCATAGGTTTCGTACAGGCTATTCGTCCACAGATACACCTGAATGGTCTCAGCGTCTTCCTGCATCTCCGCCCGTTCTGCCGCCTTTCCGCTGCATCCGGTCAGCAGGGATACCCCCAGCACCAGTGCCATAAGCAGGGAAAAAAGGCTGCGCAGTGTTTTCTTCTTCATCAAACGATTCACCTCATGGCCCGACGACAGCCTGCCGTCGCCCGGCAGGCTGTCGTCGGTCTTCTTGTCTGTTCCATCACGACTCACGGAAAGGACGCCGCAGTCTCTCTTTGTGTGCATCCTGTTTTACGCCCCCAATACCACAACGCCATTGGAAAGGCACGTCCACAGCAAAATGACGATACAAGAATATTCTATCATTATAACGCCGGGGTTTCAAGGAATTTTAACATTTTTTCAAAAACATCGACAAACAGCAGCCCCTTTGCGGCCTTTCGTTTTCTTTTTATTCCAACGCTCCCAAAAAATTGGGTAAAGCGCAGGAGCGGCCTGCACAAAAAAAGAAGCAGCTGACAAAAGCTCAGCTGCTTCTCCGGTGTGTTCAGGATTCCGCCGCCTTCTGTGCCCGGATGTCCTTTCCGACAAAGAGGCAGGGCAGGAAGGAGGCGAGGCGGCTGGAGATCTTTTCCGTATAGAGGCGTTCCAGCAGCGCGCTTTCGGTGATGTTGGTGGTGACGATGGTGGGCAGCTTTGCGCCCAGACGGTTGTTCAGCAGGCTGTAGAGGGTGCTGATGAGGAAGCTGGAGTTGAACTCCGAGCCGAGGTCGTCGAGGATGAGCAGGTCGGCCCCGGCAGCGGTGCGCAGGAGCGTCTCCTCTTCCCCGGCGGGATCTTGCCCGAAGTGCAGGGCTTCCAGCTTCGAGAAGAAATCGGGACTGGACACATAGATGACATCGAAGCCCTTTTCCAGCACCTCTCCGGCGATGGCCAGCGCGGCGTGGGTCTTGCCCAGACCGGCGTTGCCCAGAAGCACCAGACTGGGGCTGGTGCGGTCAAATTCGTCAGCGTAACCCTTCAGCTCGGCCAGCTGTCCGGCCATGTACCTGCGCGCCGACTCGCCGACATCGGCGTCCTTCTCGTCGGGGTAATAGCGCAGCTCCATGGTGTCGAAGCTGGAAATGGAGAGGCTGGACAGGGCCTCGATCTCCTCCCGGCGGAGCTGCTGCATCACCTTGTGGACGCAGCTGCAGGTGCGTCCGTCCACAATGCCGGTGTCTTCGCAGAGCCTGCAGGTGAAG
>ENA-OYBY01000794-OYBY01000794.1-human-gut-metagenome-genome-assembly--contig:-NODE-794-length-10156-cov-5.016632_pt1 | contig 10156 bp, 21 predicted proteins | sample MGYA00244625_ERZ652863 | MGnify/ENA primary metagenome ERZ652863 (study PRJEB26926, sample SAMN06164696) | human gut metagenome | biome: ENVO:00009003; feature: ENVO:2100002; material: ENVO:00002003...
CGAGATCTAGTACGGTCTCGTGGGCTCGGAGATGTGTATAAGAGACAGCATCATAATATAAGCCCTTCATTTATTATAATAATAAATGTGTTGCAACCCATCTCTTTGCGCTAACCAAAGATTTACATCTTACAAGTTTTGAAAAATCTCCAAGATAATCCACCTCTACTGCGAAATAATCACCAGTATCATTTATCCAACAATACTTACCATATTTACTATGGTTGATTTCTGCACTCCACAGAGTAGGATTTCCCGCATCATCATCACTGTCATGAATAATTTTCCAATTTAACTTTTGATTTGACATGATCTTTTAGTCCTCCATATACTTTTATTACAATCCATATTTAATTTAACCTCCCACCTTTCCTTGATATTTGATTGCTATATTAAGAATGTGGTAATTTTATGAAAATAAAAAATACAGCCGATAACGAGATCGACTGTATTCATATAAATTGCAATTATCATTTTAATTAAAATTCACCAATAAAAATAATTGAACTTATATTTCTCTCCTTGATAGGAATATAAACACCTTCTCCTAACTGGAAATAGCTATCATGTGCCAGTTCTTCCCAAAACTCTTTAGTATTAATAAAATGTTCTGTTTGAAACTCAAATCCTTTGTTTTCCATATTAACCATGTATCTCTTCATAACATTTTCCTCTCAATAATCTTAACTTATTGATTGTGATTGTATTCCTGGTTTAAATAATTACCTTATCAATTTCTTTTACAGTCTGCATTTTTCTCCTTTTTATTTGTGGTTTCATTAACATCTGACTCTCAATCCATAATTGAATTTCCGCCAATATAAACTCCATAGCAAATCTTAATCTCATGAATAAATTTAATCTCTCTTATATTGACATCATTACCTCTTTCTTCTACGTCTCCATAATTTTCTCCAAGACGTATGAATTTATAACTGCCAAGTTCCGGATTAAGATCAAGTTCATCCATTAAATTATTGATTTTCTTTACAAAATCAAAATCAGCATCCCATTTTTCAAAATTATTTCTAAACACTTCAATGTTGTCTATTTTAGCTGCGGTATAAACATATCCAGATAAAATACTTTTAACCTGCTCTGAAAGATTATCCGATACCGCTAAAGCAATTTCTTGTCTATATCCCATAATAGTCCTCCTTTTATACCATCATCCTGCAAACCATATATACTTAACCCATACTGGCGCATCAGATGTAATCATTTTGTAATCAATATAGATTGATACAATTATTAAAATAATTATAATGATCGTTAATAAGTGATTTTTTCTTTTCATAATATTCCTTTATCCTCAGCTATCTCAGGTGGTGCAATGATTAATCCATCCTTTTTCATATCATCATATGAGTCATAGCCATGTTGCATAGCCACAATATCATAGTAATCTTCCAATGGCATATTTCCCATGTTTGTTTCAACATGCTTTGCTTCATCACACCCAATAGACTGTAATTCTTCTCTCATTATAATATCTGTCCTCCTTTTTTACGCTATGAATAATGTTTTCATAGCTGGTCTCCATTACCAAATAAATACGGCTTCTGTTTCACTGTATCTACCATTCCAGTTTCCTTCATCATCATAACAGGATACAAATTCATAAGAAATTTGCAGCCGATCAAGGATTATTTGGGTTGGTTCAGTAAATCCAAGTTCATAAAATGATTCAACCTCGTCCTTGGTAAAATATTCACCATTCCATTCTTCCGGGGCAGTTGCGGCCAGCCATGCGTTCCAGCCTTCCTGCACAGCCTTTATAGCTGTTTCAACCTGATTGTCATTTTTAATTAGAATTTCAAATGATAAATCATTTGTAGATGTTACACATATGATTTTCATAGGCTATATCCTCCATCATCCCATTGAAAAGGTAAACCCCTATCGAAAAACCACTTTTCTGCATCTTCTTTATCCGTGAAAACAGCAACTGAACTTTTTCCATCATCATATTCACCCCATATATTATCTAACAGAGGTTCTTTATAAATGAAATGATCATCGTATATTGCTTTGATGATAGCTTCTGCACATCCAAATCCATCGATAGGGGTATCATCCCAACAGGAATATACTTTCATTCCTACCTTAATGTTTTCTCTTGTGACCAATGCCATAATTTTGTCCTCCACTTGATATATTGCAATCATTCAATATTTATTACTCCTTTCCTTCTCTCAAATTTGATTGCTATATATAGAATGACTTAAAGCAAATTAATTAAAAAAAAGCTTCCACGAATGGAAGTTTTTATATATTATTTTTTATCTAAGCAATAATTCCCCCTGTATTCATAGATGTTTTTCTTCTTGCCTTTCTTTTTAGGTTCAGCGTATTTGTGAATCAAAGCATCCATTTCGTTTAAGGACGATGCAAAGATTTCTGTTCCGACAAAAGCATTTTTCTCAGGAGCTGAAGCTGTATCCGCGAGGCTTCTTTCAGCTGCTCTCACATCCTCTAGGTACTGCTTTTCCTTTATCTTGATCGCATTCATCTGAAGCATAACCTGATGCTTGATATTCCTTAGTGGACCACTTTTTGATAGAGCCTGTTTTAGTTCATTTTGCATCTGTTTTCTTTCTTCTTCCGAAGTACACCTATCCTTATGCATTAACTCTCCTCTATCTGTTCTGATTTTTTGTTTCCTGAAATATTTTTTGTTTTTCTTGAACATGTACTTGATTTTCAAGATTCCGGTATATGTCACAAGCAATAAAATTTTATCCATATCAATCAACCTACCATCTCCCGTAATATCCTTTGTCATTCAGCCTTTTCATTAAAGCCTGCAACCGTCTGTATTCGTTAACTATATCTTTTGCCAGACGGGTTTTATTTTGTAATCCTAATTCGGAATATTTGGGTTTTGGTGGGAAGGTTGCATAACACGGCATTTTCTTTCCATTAGATGTTTCTCTGAGAAACCGTTGTGCTTCTTCATACTCTTCTGCGGTTGCAGTTTCCTCTTTATATAAACTAATCCGATATGACACTTCATCTGCCAAAAACTGCATGTCCGATCTTCCATCTCTTTCACGCTCCGGATAATTAGATATGCTTTCTTCCAGGTCAAGTGATCTCACTGTATTTAGTTCTCTTATTACTACCTTATCAGTTATTTTCATTCGAACGACTCCTTTCTTCAATATACATATATATTCATTTGCCGCGATCATTTCAAGATTATTCTTCTTATCATAAACAAATCTATTAATGTTATATTTTCAGCTGTGCCTCTGCACAATCTTATCTGATCTATTCCAAAATCAATGATTTTTCATTCCAATATGACATCCTCCGTTCTATAACCTCCAAATGTCTGTTTCATTGTAATTTTACTAAATCATAACTATTTACAGACATATCAATAATTTTTTTCCCATCCCATTGTACATAAACAAATCCGTCTGAAGAACAATTTATTCCTTTTACAACAGTTCCATCTATATAATCCGTTGTATGGTCATATCTGTTTTTATACTTTCTTACTCTGTTTCCCTTTCTTAAACACTTCCAGTCTTTGTTTTCTATCAAATCAACACATCCTCTCTTATATGAAAACAATCATTCAACTGCTACTCAACCCAATTGTTCTCTTCACAACAATTTATAACAGCATTCAGAATATTTTGAATATTCAGAATTTCTCCATTATCCAAATCTATAATATTATTTCCCTCGCTTTTTAATCGAAGAAATCATCGTTTCATGTCCAAATTTGCTTTAATCATTTCCATTGCGTTCTCTTTGATTTCGTTACGCACCTTTTGCAATTCATCCCATGTTATTTCTTTCATGCAACAATCGCCATAATTGCAGTACATGTATTCTGTGACTGTATCAATAATGTTCATAATTGTTTCGTCACTTGCTACAACCCCAATCTTTTTCATGGGCTCATTTAGTGACATCTCATAAATTTTATCATCCTGTATATGGTAAATTCCGTATAAGTCTTTATCGTTCGTGGTGGAAACTTTTTGATTATTCAATAATTCTTTTAGTGTTGGGGCTTTTTCCATAAATATCAATCCTTCACATTCATTTTTGCATTTCTTCGTCCATGATTCGTTCTTCTGCTTTTAATTCATCGACGATATCGTTTATTCGCTTCGTCCATTTATCCTGTTTAGAAATGAAAATACTACGTTCTAAGCCAGAAAGGATATTTTCTTCTTTCGCAATATCATATGTTGTGCGTTTATCGTGATTTGCTGCAATGAACGATTTTAATTTAGAGTCTGCTCTTTTATAAATTTTCTTGCTGATTCTGTAATTCATAATATTTCCTTCCCTAGCAAATCCTCATTTCATCAAATTTTATACTTTGCAACCGCATCTTCCCAATTAGCAATGATACAGATTTTGTCAATTTCTTCAGCAATTTGCTCTATTTGTTTTGCCGTATTACCAAACGTATCTTTAAGACCTCGACCGAAAGCTAGTTGTATATCATCCAAAGTCTTTTCCTTTTTTAATTTTAGATTGTATCGTCTGAGAAGATCTGGTAATTTTTCTTTATGGATAATTCCATAATGATTATCCCATTCCAACCATAAGGCTTCTGCAAATAATTCTTGTGGTAATCGCATATTATATCCTCCATTCTTCCAAAGAAACTCTTGTTTACTTGCCGCAATTCATCAGTATGATAAATCCCAATGTCATTCTTCATCTTCGGAAGCATTCGTAATTTTTTCAAAGTTCCCAGATTTTACACGAATATACCTTTCTGTTGATGTATAACCATCTTCCTGTAAGCCTTCTATTCTTATTTTCACAGTTTTCGCATCTTCGTTATAATCAACGATTGTTGCTTCAATTTTAACTTTGTCGCCAATGTTTACGTTCATATTACTCTCCAATCTACTTGAAACTCTTGTTTAGTTTTTAATTTTTTCGTTTTTCAGCACTTCAATAGATATTTTTGTTTACTTATTCAGGTTCATATTTACACTCCAGCTCTCTGCCTCCTGGTGTAAAATGTTTTATACGACTTATATCTTTATGTATATCTATAGTAAAGTAACTATTTACCACGCATAAATAATCAATGTCGTTATATCTGTTATTTCTCGGAATGGCTATACAGTGCTTACAGTTGTAACAACTTTTAATAATATTACCCATTTTGCCCTGCCTGTTTAATTTGCTCTTTTTTTTATTTAGTTGATAATATTGATGATTTTTTACCTGTTATTTTAATCATAATTCTTCTTGATACATTTTTTCTAACCACTGGTCCATATTTCTCTTTTCAAAATAGCTGACAAGAAATATTCTCACATAAAAACATTGTCTTTATATATCATATATAGTATGTCATATAATTGCGTTTTGTTTGAATTTTGGATGAAAAAAGGCACCCGGATGGATGCCTATGGAAGATTATAATAGTATATTGGACTGCTGCCACTGGTAAATTAAATATATTCAACATGAAAAAGTCCATACTACTCATCCAACCATGAATATGATGGGCTCTGGGCGTGAACATTATCTGATATATCAAAATCTTCTATATGGGAAAGAATGAACTTATCGAATATTTCCTTTCCGCAATCCCAAGATTCAAAGAAATATTCCTTTTTTTCATATATCAAATCATAATTTACTACTTCACATGTAATTTTGTCCCAGCCTAACCGGTTACACATATTTTTTTCTAAACCATCATGTATCTTGATTTTATATATATTAGATTTATCAAAAGAGACATCTACAATCTCAAAAAGTTCCGGATCTGTTTTGGGATCAAATTGGATTAACTTACCATTTTTGTACGGTCTAATTGCAACATCGATTGTAGCTCCACGTATAAGCTTGTCTCCAACTTTATCTCCACCAAAATAATTAAATAAATAGTTTGCTACATATGTTTTTGCCATCTTAACATTTTTCCTTTCTCGTTTTTTGTGCTATTCGAATAATCGGGGTTTATTAGGGAATATATCACGGCTGCTGCCTACATGTTTTGAATAATATATATTCCATAAAACTGCTGCCATCCGTTTCATGCTTCCTGAAAAAATCTGCTTCATCCTCATTTGAAAATGCTATTTGCTTGGTGATCTTTGCTTTATTGATGATATTACATGCTTTTGTTGCTTCCCCATATGTCCCAAATACATAATACCCACATACACCATCATTGACCACATTGTACTCTGGTCTGTTTTTGCTTTTTCGTGCAATCGTGTAGCTTTCTCCAATAAAAAATGGTTGATATTTTCGTTTTCCTGCTGCCATAATTACCTCTTGGTCTTTCTTTAATTCTGTTTCTTGGTCATGAAATGCATTACGGTCTCTTCCCATGTGATCCCATGATAGTCTTTATACCGCTGCGCATTTTCATATTTTATTCCCAATTTCTCACAACACTGTTTTTTGGATGAATATATAACCCCATTAACCGTTATTGACCGCGCTCCTCCATGCATGTATTGAATGATTGCATCTTTCATAGATATCTTTTTTCTCCGTGAATATTGCTGCACATTGACATAGTTGATATCTAATGCCTTACAACACTGTCTTGCAGATTTATATGTGGTTCCGTTTATTGTAATGGGATATGCATACATTTCTCTCATCCTCCTTATATCATCCTACTATTAGAATGTAATTTTTTTATTTTTTTTGAAATCATTTTATGTGTCCGGATTTATGTGGGATATATGGGAGACATGGGGATCTAAATAGGATATATAAGGATTTTTTTGATTACGAATCCTTTGGTAGCGCATCATTGAATACATAATATTCTATCTTCCAATATATTCCCTCTTTATCCTCCCATTTATGGGGTGTTTTAAGGGTTTATTATGGAAAATATGCTTCATTTGGTAGCAATGCATTGAGTAAATATATTCTCAATGGTTTGAGTGGAATATGCAGGATTTATAAGGTTGGATTCAGATGTGTGACTACATATTAGTTATATAAATGAGACATATGGCAGCAGCTTATTGACTGCATATTATACTTTATTTCATTATATCTTGTGTATTCTGCTACATTTGGTAGCACCTTACTGAAAACATGGTTTTCAGAAAAGATTTTATTGTTCCTTGTGGAAAATTAGGGGAAAATAGGGTTGCAAAACGACACTGAATAGCACTGAGTACATACACACAGGCAATAAAACTATGCTGAGTAAGTGTTTTGAGCCTATTTAAGCCTTTTTTGACTTTTTTTGGGTTTTTTGGCCTTTTTTTACCCTTTTAGTCCCTAAGAGGGGAGTTTTCTAAAAAACTATAAATACAATCATTTACATGGATTTTTGTATCAATAAAAAAACAGCCCAGCAGGGCTGCTTTTTCAAATATATTATACTTCCGGGAAGGAAAACTGGTATTTACCAAAATCTTCATCCTCCTCGTCTAAGCAAAGAGAAATGTTCGCATCGTATTTTCTTCCGCTGTTTTTGGATTTTAAGTTTTTTACTAATATAGTTTTTCCATCTAACAGCCTGCGTACCTCTGATTCTGTCGGTATGTAACCAGATATCTTACCTAAAGCGAATGTGCATCCTTCCCTGTAACCAGAACACCCGTATCCCCAATTCATTTTATTTAGTGTTTTGCCGCAAAGCAGACATTTCAAGTTCGTTTCTTTTGGGGAATTATCTTCAAACTCAAACGCAATCCCCTTTTTTTCTCTATCAACGACCAAATAAGCATCAAATTTATTACCCGATTTTGCAGTAAATCCTTTGATTAGTGATGTTTTTCCTTTAGTTAATAGATTTATCATTTCTTTGTCAGGAATTTTTTTCTTTGCTATTATGTCACTGATACGGAAAGGACAACTATCTTCCCCTTTTTCAGGATCGTTTCCTGAGCAGATATATCCCCAAAATACTTTTTTCATTTTTTTACGACAGATTGGACAATAATAATTGCCCGATGAATTGTTTGTGTTATTAAATGTTTTGTTTGTGTTCATAATATCCTCCGTCCATTTTCTTACTGCATTTTCTAAATCATTCATGAAATCCTCATATGTGTCTTTTCCATCCTCAATATCATCAAGCCTTTTTTCCCACTTAGCTGTCATTACAGGTGATTTGAGATCTTCCACTGGACACACCGCGATAAGTGTAAGTCCTTTTTTCGTTGGAACTATGCTTTTTTTCTGTTCTTCTATATATCCTCTGTCCTCCAATGTTTTAACAATGGATGCCTGTGATGATGGTCTGCCTAGTCCTCTTGGTTTCCCATCCGGACCTTTTGACATAATTTCTTTTAATTCTTCATCTTCAAGCGTTTTTCCGCAGTTAATCATGGCTACAAGTAAGGATGCTCCAGTATACCGCTTAGGTGGTTCTGTTTTTTTAGGCTGAATAAAAATCTGTTTCACCGCTACTATATCACCCATACCAAGATCCGGTAATAGCTGCTCTTTTGGAATACCCGTAACTGCCATATAACCAGCATTTTTTATTGTTGTTCCCTTAGTAATGAATTTTTCTCCGTCCACATTTGTCTCAATGGATGTTGTGCTTAATACTGCGTCTGGATAAATCATTGTAATAACCGATTTTGCAATCAAATCGTATATCAAACTTTCATTTTTCGATAGTTGAGCTGGCATTGATTTTGTTGTAACAATTGCATAATGGCTGCCAACTTTCTTATTATCAAAATATTTTTTTGTATGATAATCTACCCATTCTGATCTATCAGGGAAATATTGCGAATAATTTGGATTGTTAGACAAAATATCTATAACATCATCCATTTCATCCATCATATCTTCAGGAAGAAACAAATTTTCCGTCCGTGGATATGTTGTATATCCCTTGTCATATAAGCTCTGAGCGATTTTCAATGTGTATTCAAGTGAAAATCCATATCTTTTATTTGCTTCCATTTGCAATGTTGCAAGAGAATATAGATTTGGTTTACCTTTTTTTACATCTTTTTTTTCGATTGATGAAATAACAGCCTCTTTTTTATCCGATATCTTATTAAAGATCTCTTTTGCTGCAATCAAAATATCAAATCGTTTCGTAATATGTTCAGCTGAATATTTATTTCCATTTGGACATATAAAATCAGCCTTAATTACCCAATAATTCTTCGGTTTGAAATTCTTTATCTCATGTTCTCTTTCACAGATCATATTGAGCACGGCTGTCTGGACTCTTCCGACTGACAAAGTACCATTTCCATCAAATTTTAAACTCATTGCCACTGTTGGACCAGCTCCAACAATAAAATCTCCGGCACTTCTTGCTTTACCTGCATCAATTACAGGCTGTCTTTTCCAAGATGGCACAAGATTTTCAGGACTAAAGGCTTTAATAAACTCTGCCTGTGATTGCTTATTGAACAACGCCCTTTCATATGGGGTATGGCAGTTTATAAAATCGTATATATATGCAAAAATCAGATCGCCTTCACGATCATCATCAGTTGCGCATATGATTTTGTCCGCGGCGTAAAATAGATTTTTTATTCGACAAAATTGTGCTGTGTTTGGGGTTGTTATTTTTGTTCCATATTCTTCCGGTATATATGGTAGCGGCAGATTTTCCCATTTTTTATATGATTCATCATAATCGTAGGCCTGCTTTAACCCTACCATATGCCCGATTCCCCATGTTACAATAGTTTCTTCCCCAGCGTATGTTATATTGAATAATCCATCTCGTATACGCTGCTTTTTTATTTCTTCGTCATAACGATTTAATTCACTAAAATTTACATCTGTGCCGTTATTTAAGTGAATACAATCGAGTGCAGCAGCTATTTTTGCTCCCATATCTGGCTTTTCTGCATATATAACAATCAATCGGTATCACACTCCTTAATTACCAAATAATCCTTAATCAAACGGTTGATACGTTTTCTCATTTCTTGATTGTCCTCGGTAGAAACTCCGGTCTCATCAATCCATATCAAAAACAACATGTACTCATTGAGATTTTCACATATTTCAACAAAATCTTCTTCTGACGGCACATACTCCTCTGCCAATACGTCCATCTGGTCAATTCTGTCATATATGCTATTATATTGTTCTTCTGTACATACAATTTTTTTCATAAATAGACCTCCTCATAAGTAGAATGTCAAAAATTTTATATCTGTCTCTTATACACATCTCCGAGCCCACGAGACCGTACTAGATC
>ENA-OYBY01000801-OYBY01000801.1-human-gut-metagenome-genome-assembly--contig:-NODE-801-length-10094-cov-3.949696_pt1 | contig 10094 bp, 8 predicted proteins | sample MGYA00244625_ERZ652863 | MGnify/ENA primary metagenome ERZ652863 (study PRJEB26926, sample SAMN06164696) | human gut metagenome | biome: ENVO:00009003; feature: ENVO:2100002; material: ENVO:00002003...
ACAGGAATAATGTGTTATCGATTCTCATTAAATGATAATACCTTCCATTTGCCTCTAAAGTCCAAAAGTTAAAATTTGCTCTGCTTTCGCGGCCATTAACGCCCTCAACATAGTCGTCGCCGTGAGGAATACTCGTTAGATACGACGCAATGCTGGAGAACTTGTTAGCCGCTACTGTACCACTGTCAAATACAACAAAATCAAAACGCAGTGAACTGTCTTTATACGATGTACATTCTTTGTAACTCCACCCGGGACTTTCTGTAGTCCACTCAGCAATACTGTCATAAGCAGGGTATCCTTCTTCGTTCAATATAGTTGCGAATTGTTCGCTTGTTATTGACGGTATCGGAGTAAACGCTGCTTTCATCACCACAAAAGTGAGTATTCCCATAAATGACAGGGCTGCAAAAATCTTTAGTACATCTTTTGCAGTAAGCGTATATCCGTTGTACTTCACTTCTTCTCCACCTCCTTTATTTTTTAGCAAAAGTTATTTAAACTGCCACATGCTAAATGTTTTTCAAATTGTATCATAATAAGCATTATTTTTCAACAAAAAAGAGCAAACCTCTTGGCTTGCTCTTTATCTTTAATATCAGAAAATATTAGCCCTTAACCATATTGGCAATTTCATCGGCAAAGTTTTCTTCTTTCTTCTCAAGGCCTTCGCCCTTAGCATAGCGGATGAAAGAGGTAACCTTGATATCTGCGCCGAGCTTCTTAGCCACAGAGTCAACATACTTCTGAACATTCATGCTACCGTCCTTAACGAACTCCTGTTCAAGAAGACAGTTTTCTTTATAATACTTGCCGACTTTACCCTCGGCAATCTTAGCAAGAACCTGATCGGGCTTGCCTGCCATCTTAGGATCCTCAGCAAGCTGAGCCTTTATTATCTCGCTCTCATGTTCAATAACGCTTGCGGGAACGCTTGCTCTGTCAAGATAAGCGGGAGACATTGCGGCAATCTGCATTGCAACGTCCTTGCCCATCTCCTTAAATTCAGCAGCAGCAGCAGTCTTTTCATCGGTATCAAAAGATACAAGAACGCCTACTGCACCGCCCGCATGAATGTAAGTTGCGGCAATACCGGTAACTCTTTCAAAACGGCGAATCTTCATATTCTCACCGATAGCAAGAACCATATCCTGAAGATTTTCCTGAACTGTTCTGTCGCTTCCGTCAAGCTTCTTTGTAAGAAGATCGTCAACATCTTTGGGATCTTCATTTATAACAGTCTTAGCAACGCTGAGAACAAAGCTCTGGAACTTATCGTTCTTTGCAACGAAATCGGTCTCGGAATTGACCTCGATAATAACGCTTGTCTGCTTTGCTTCATCGGTGTAAGCCATAACTACGCCCTCGGCAGCAATTCTGCTTGCCTTCTTGGTAGCTGCGGCAAGACCTTTTTCTCTGAGAAAATCTATTGCCTTATCCATATCGCCGTCAGATTCAACGAGTGCTTTTTTGCAATCCATCATGCCGACGCCGGTTTTCTCGCGAAGAGCTTTTACATCACTTGCAGTAAATGCCATAATTTATTCCTCCAGTTAATTAAACTTAAACAGAGCCCGCACTAAAGCACGGGCTTTGCTTCCTTCAAAATTATTCCGCAGCAGCTTCGGTTTCTGCATCGGCGTTGTCTTCAGCTTCTGCAGCTGCAGCGCCCTGCATACCCTGCTTGCCCTCGATAACCGCGTCAGCCATAGCACCGGCAATAAGTTTTACGGCACGGATAGCGTCATCGTTACCGGGGATTACATAATCGATTTCATCGGGATCGCAGTTTGTGTCAACAATAGCAATAATCGGAATGTGAAGCTTCTTAGCCTCTGCAACAGCTATTCTCTCTTTTCTCGGGTCTACTATAAACATAGCAGCCGGCTGTTTCTTCATTTCGGTTATACCGCCCATAAACTTTTCAAGCTTTTCGATTTCAAGCTCGAGCTTAGCAACTTCTTTCTTGGGAAGCATATCAAATGTGCCGTCCTCTTTCATTGCCTCAAGCTGACCGAGTCTCTTAATTCTCTGCTTGATTGTAGTAAAGTTAGTAAGCATACCGCCGAGCCAACGAGCGTTAACATAAGGCATTTCGCAACGAGAGGCTTCTTCTTTAATAGAATCCTGAGCCTGTTTTTTGGTACCTACGAAAAGTATTTCCTCACCGTTGGCTGCAAGATCACGAACAAACATATAAGCTTCTTCAAGCTTTTTGACCGTTTTCTGAAGGTCGATGATATAAATTCCGTTTCTTTCTGTGAAAATGTACTCAGCCATTTTCGGGTTCCATCTTCTTGTCTGGTGACCGAAATGTACACCGGCTTCAAGAAGCTGTTTCATTGATACTACTGACATTGTTTTGTCCTCCTTATTTTATCCTCCGCACAGATCACTTTAACGCAAGACATAAAAATGCAATTTTGCGATAATCACCATGCGTGCGAATTGCGGAAGCATTATACCATTATTTAAATGTAAATGCAAGTCTTTTTCACCTATTACCGAAAATTTTTTCCTGAAGAGAATAGGCTTGAACTTTTCTTTTTTTCTCTTCGTCATTTGACAACGTAAATGTACCGTCCGATTTTTTTAATAAAACATTGCCCTCTCTGACTTTAAAAGGCAATGAATCAACCTCAACATTTAAGAACTTACCGTCGGGACACTCTAAAACCGCAATATTGTTTTCAACCCTGTCTACAACAAAAAACTCATCCATAGCTATTTCTCCGTTGATACATAAATGTGTTCACCGTCGCTGCCAACAACAATCGTACCGCTCACATCGGTACGCTTATACTGAATACCGAGCTTGTCGAGCATATCGAGAGTTTTTTCAGACGGCAGATTATATTGATTATTCACGCCGCAAGATATAATTGCAAGCGTAGGGTTAACAGATTTCAGAAAAACTTCCGAAGAAGATGTCTTACTGCCGTGATGCCCGAGCTTTATCACATTCGCCGAAACATCAAATCCGGCATTTAAAATATCTTTTTCGGATTTTTTCTCGGCATCACCCATAAACAAAAATGAATTTTTACCGTAAGTCGCCTTAATAACCACCGAGGAATTATTCAGCTCCTCATAATCGGCATTAGGTGCCAAAACAGAAAAACAAAATCCGTTTAAATCATATCTGTCTCCGGGAGTTGCGGCATAAGCCGTTGCACCGCTCTCGGATATAGCCTGAAGCAAATTTGTATAAATGTTTGTATCGGGCATATTCTGCTCTGTGTAACGCGGCATAATTATATTGGTGATTTCAAAATTTCGAATAATTTTTGCGGCACTGCCGATATGGTCGGAATGTGCGTGTGTCAAAATAAAATAGTCTATTTTTTTAATGTCAAGAGCATTAAGATATGCGGCAACTTTATCGTATGCGTCTATATCTCCGGAATCAATCAGGACAGCTTGACCGCCGCAGGTTATAAGCTCACAATCAGCTTGACCGACGTCCAAATAGCTTACCATAAACGGATATGTGTCTGTACTCGCAGTCTCATTCACTCCGGCATAACGGTAAATCGAACTCCAAGTAGGAAATACCTTTCCCGGAAAATATGTAATTACAACGGAAACCATAAACAAAACAGCGATAATTGCGAATATCAATATCTGCTTTTTATTTGTTTTTCTTCTTTTTGCCATATCTGTTGTTACCATTTTTACCGTAAGATTGTTTTGCTTTGGTTTGTTTTGTTCCGGGACGCGGCTTTATAAGGCAATTGCTTCCGAGGCCGATTAAATCCTGTCTCCCGGCGCGTTTAAGTGCCTCTTCAACAAGATCATAATTTTTCGGATTAAAATACTGCATTAGTGCTCTTTGCATGGCCTTATCATGCGGATTTTTCGCCACATACACAGGCTCAAGTGTATACGGGTCAAGTTCCGTATAAAACATTGCAGTTGAAATTGTTCCCGGAGTGGGATAATAATCCTGCACCTGCTCCGGGTGCAAATGTTCTTTTTTTATAAATTCCGCAAGCTTAACCGCATCCTTTAGAGTGGCTCCCGGATGTGAAGACATTAGATATGGAACAAGATACTGTTCCTTCCCAATACGTTTGGTATAATCAAAATACTTTTTTGAAAATTCTATGTAAGCATCTATATGCGGTTTACCCATTTTGTCGAGAACTGCAGCGGAGCAATGCTCCGGTGCAACCTTTAGCTGCCCGCTTATATGATATTTTACAAGTTCTTTAAAAAAATCATTATTTTTATCCTTTAGCATAAAATCATATCTTATACCGGAGCGAATAAAAACTTTTTTGATGCCCGGAATCCTTCTCAGCTCTCTTAAAATATCTAAATATTCAGTTTCATCCGCTTTAAGAGCGGGACAAGCACTCGGAGCCAAGCATTTTTTACCTTTACACAAGCCGCTTTTTAACTGTTTTTCACACGAAGGATACCTAAAGTTTGCGGTTGGGCCTCCTACATCATGTATATACCCTTTAAAATCAGGTAATTGTTTCAGTTTTTCAGCCTCGGCGAGAACGGATGTTTTGCTTCTTGATGTAACAAACCGCCCCTGGTGAAATGCTAATGAGCAAAAGTTACACGCGCCGAAACAGCCGCGGTTGTGTGTTATCGAAAACTTAACTTCTTCGAGCCCCGGAACTCCGCCAAATTCTTCATACATAGGGTGATACTCACGAGTATAAGGAAGAGAATAAACGAAGTCAAGCTCATCTCTTGTTAACGGAGACATCGGCGGATTCTGCACAAGCATCATATTACCGTGACGCTGCTTCAGAAGCTTTCCGCGAATATGATCCTGCTCATCCTGCTCAATTCTCACGGAAACAGCATATTCCTTTTTGGATTTCAATACATTCTCGTAAGATGGACATTCTTTACCGTACAGCGGAGTTTCGGAAACAGGAACAGCATAGCATGTTCCGTTAATGTCATGCATCAAATGTATATCTTCACCGTTTTTCAGCCTGTTCGCCACTTCAAGCGTTTGCTTTTCTCCCATTCCGTAAATAAGCAAATCAGCCCCCGAGTCAAAAAGAATCGAGGGTCGTAGCTTATCTTCCCAATAATCGTAATGAGCAAATCTGCGAAGCGAAGCCTCAAGCCCGCCTATTATTATAGGAATGTTATTATAAGCTTCTCTGATTTTTTTACAATAAACGATTACGGCTCTATCAGGTCTTTTTCCCATTTTTCCGCCGGGAGAATACGCGTCCTTACTTCGAGGCTTTTTAGCTACGGTGTAATGAGCAACCATAGAATCAATATTGCCGGAAGAGAGCAAAAAGCCATACTTCGGCCTGCCGAAACGCATAAAATCGCATGTGTTTTTCCAATTAGGCTGCGACAGCATACACACCCGAAATCCTTGAGATGCCAGCACACGGGTAATTATAGCTGCACCAAAGCTGGGATGATCCACATATGCGTCACCGGAAACATAAACAAAATCAGGGCTATCCCATCCGAGCGCAATCATTTCTTCTTTTGTTACAGGTAAGAAACCATTCATAATTTACTCCGGAATTTCCGTATCATCGTTTTTTTCATCGGAGGCAGTATAATCTTTTGCAGCTCCACCCTGTGCCAAAGCATTCATCTCATACCACTGTTGCTTTGTTACGAGGACTTTTCTCGGTTTACTGCCTTCATACGGACCTATAATATTTCGCTCTTCAAGAGTATCTATAATTCTTGCGGCTCTTGCATAACCGAGCTTAAGTTTTCTTTGAAGCAGAGTTGTAGAAGCCATCTGCGCATCAACGACAACCTCTATTGCTTTCGGAACCATTTCGTCTGTTTCGCCGTCGGAATCATCACCGTCCGAAACAGCTCCGCCGTTTTTCTTCTTTTCCATTGCCGCCTGTCGCTCGATTTCATTCATTACTTCATCGTCATAAGAAGATTTCTCCTGCTTTTTAATGAAGTCAACAACAGTTTCTACTTCTTTATCCGAAAGAAAACAACCCTGTATACGTTGAGGCTTTGCAATTCCTACCGGGTAGAATAAAAGGTCGCCATTACCTAAAAGCTTTTCAGCTCCTGCCGTATCAATTATGGTGCGCGAATCGATTTGGGAGGAAACCTTTAATGAAATACGACTGGGAATATTAGCTTTAATAAGACCTGTAATTACGTCAACAGACGGTCTTTGAGTGGCAATAACAAGGTGCATTCCCGCAGCACGTGCCATTTGAGCAAGACGACAAATTGAATCTTCTACCTCGTGCGGCGCTGCCATCATAAGGTCCGAAAGTTCATCTATAAAAATAACGATTTGCGGCATTTTTTTCTGACCGATACTCTCGCATATGCTGTTATAACCGCTGATATCGCGCACATTGTTATCCGAAAAAGTTTTGTATCTTGACAACATTTCGGTAACCGCCCACGCAAGAGCACCCGAAGCTTTACGCGGGTCAGATACAACAGGAACTATAAGATGCGGAATTCCGTTATAGACTGTAAATTCAACCTGCTTCGGGTCTATCATAAGAAGCTTAACTTCATCGGGTTTTGCATTATAAAGTATGCTGACAATCATCGAGTTAAGGCATACAGATTTACCTGAACCGGTAGTGCCGGCAACCAAAAGGTGCGGCATTTTGGCAAGGTCTGCATATGTGCAATTTCCTGCAATATCTTTGCCCAACGCGACAAAGAGCTTTGATTTCGCATTTCTGTATTGATCTGTATCTATAATTTCGCGCAAAGTAACCGTAGAACGGTTTTTATTCGGCACTTCTATTCCGACAGCCGCCTTATTAGGTATCGGAGCTTCAATTCTGACACCCGAAGCTGCAAGGTTTAATGCTATATCGTCCGAGAGATTGGTTATTCGGCTGATTTTAACACCTGCGGCAGGCTGGATTTCATAGCGTGTTACCGACGGTCCCCTGCTTATATCAACAATTCTTGTTTCAACCCCAAAACTCTTAAGAGTATCAACAAGCTTAGTGGCATTCGCCTTGAGTTCGTCCTCATATTTAACATTTCGGCCGTTTTTAGGCTCGGCCAGACAATCTAACGAAGGCAATTGATATTCGGCTTTCGGTTTGTCATTTTCATCATCGGATACGGTGCCTTTTACCGATTTTAGCGCAGAAGCAGACGCAGAGCTTTTTGCAGCTTCTTCTATCGGTTTTGAAATTTGTGAATTTGCTTCGTCACCGTTCATCTTTTTAATTATATCATCAAGAAGCACCGGTTTTGATTCCGTAAGTTCATTTGTTTCAGCTTCGCTGGATTCTTTTTTATCCGCATTATCAAATTGGACAATATCGGCTGTTTTCTTTGATTTCTTTGCTGATTTTTCCGTAACCGGCTCCGGGCCTAAATCAACATCGGGATTAAATGACTCTCGGTTTCGCTCTTCCGCACTCGCGAGCTGCTCAAGCTTTTCCTCACGATACTCACTGACTTTCTTGACAGGACTGTAAACACCCTTCATCAATTTTTTTAAGGTTGTCCCGGTCATCAGCATTAAAAACAAGAACATTAATATCAAAATAATAGCTATCGCAGCCGGCTTGCTGCTGCCGGTAGCAAGCAATATCGCACCGCCTATTATTGCGCCGACAGCGCCGCTGCCGACAAGTGAACCGTCAAATCTATAAGCATTGTAGGCATCTATAACATTTTCCGAAAAGTCAACAGCACCGTGAAAGCCGAAAATATGTATAGCAGCGGATAAAAGTATTATCAGCATTGCGGCCTCAAAAATCTTAACTCCGATTTTTTGGTCGGTCTTATCAAGCGTAGCCATAACTGCAACATATATTAAAACCAACGGCCATATAAATGCCGAGAAGCCGAAAAGGCCAAAACTGAGAGTCCGTAAACCACCCCACAAGCCTCCTCCGTTAATAAACGAAAGACATATAAAAAAGACCGAAACGGCAAAAAGAATTATTGCGGCAAGCTGCCTGTTAGCCGCCGCTTTCTCTTCATTTTGTTTTGTGCTTTTTGTAGGAGAAGGTCTTTTGCCTCTTTTCGGCGGAGAAACTTTCTTATTTTTTGTTGCCGGCATTTAATTCAGCTCCATTAAAATCATTAAAAGTGAATTTTGAATATCTGGCACGCAAGCGTAAATATACCGATTGCTATGCAATAATATCCGAAATATTTAAACATATCTTTTTTTAGTATCCATTGAAGTAATTTTATGCAAAGAACACCTACTACCATTGCAGTAATTATGCCTATCACGGTAGGCAGCACTTCGATGCTTTGATGAATTTCAATTGCATCTTTAGTCTGAGATATATTAGCGGCAATTATTGCAGGAATCCCAAGAATGAACGAATACTGAACCATATACTCCTTGTTTACGCCGCACATCATACCGGTTGATATCGTCGATCCGGAACGTGAAAGCCCGGGAAAAGCCGCAGCAAACGCCTGAGCTACACCTACGGCAAACGCATCTGTTGTATTGACCTCTCTCACAAGTTTCTTTTTCTTTGATATATATGTAGAAGTGAGAAGTAATACAGCTGTTAACAGGAAACTGAATCCCTCGACCCAAAGGTTATCATCCTCAGCAAAACTGCCGCAAACGTCCATAAGTTTTTGACCGCCGCCCACAGGTATAAGCAAGAAAAGCAACGGAATACACGAAAACACAAACATGATCAGCATTTTTCTTGTTCCGGTAATTTCCTTAAATTTAAATTTACCGGTAAAAATGTCCTTGATTAGTTTAAAGAACTCAATAACAAGAGCCCAAATAGTTTTGTAATAAACAATAAAGACTGCGATTAAAGTTCCCAAGTGAAGCATTACATCAAACAAAAGGGATGTATCGCTTGTGGTTCCCAACAGATAATGAAAGAGTGATAAATGTCCACTGCTCGAAACCGGTAGAAATTCGGTAACGCCCTGCACTATACCCAAAATAATAGCTTTTAAAACACTCATAATATCCTCCGATAATGAATTTTTGGATTAAAATATTTTGAAGATATATAATCATACGGATTTGTAGAACGCAAAGAAACTGCTGTACATTCTCCGTTAATATTCCTATATTCCACATAACCGCCGTCAATAGACTTTACTGAATTTTCCGGCGCCGTAAAAGGAAAAATCTCATATGGTGAAATCACAGAATAAAGAACCACTACCTATTCTCCTTTGTTATCATACCGTAAAGGCAATCAAGCGCATCGGATAAACCGCCGAGACTATCAATAAGGCCTTCTTTTACAGCACTTTCTCCGTCAAGAACCGTTCCGACATCCATAACGAGTTCTCCGGTTGCAGTCATAAGTTCTCTGAATCTTTCTGATTTCATCGAAGAATTATCTGCAACAAATCTTACTATTCTTTCCTGCATCTTATCAAAATAAGACAATGTTTGAGGAACGCCGAGTACAAGCCCGTTCATTCGCACCGGATGCACAGTCATTGTTGCCGACGGAACAATAAAAGACTTTTTAGCGGAAACCGCCAACGGCACGCCGATTGAATGCCCCCCGCCGAGAACAAGCGATACAGTAGGTTTTCTCATACCGCTTAAAAGTTCCGCAAGTGCAAGCCCGGCTTCTATGTCTCCACCGACGGTATTCAAAATTATAATCAGACCTTCTATATCTTTACTTTCTTCTATAGCAACAAGCTGAGGTATAACGTGCTCATATTTTGTTGTTTTGTTTTGCGGCGGCAATATAAAATGCCCTTCAATCTGCCCTATCACAGTAAGGCAATGAATATAATGACCGTCTTTGGAAACAGTAACCGAACCCGTCTCAACAATCTGTTTTATATCGCCGTCCGTATTGTCATCTCCGTCTACCGAAGCATCCGGAATTTCCGCGGGAGATTCTTTTGGAGAAATAGGTTCAATCAAATTACTATAAGTCATAACAATACCCCCATATAATGTCAAATATCATTATGCCCATAATAACTCATTTTATAACTGTAGTTATTTTAGCACAAATGTTTTTTTATAGCAATAGCTGTTCCAGGTTGATATTTAAAATACTGTTATTGCCATTAGTGTAAAAAAGCACTTATTTTTTACTTTTTCTCAAATTCGAATCAAAAATTCATTTAATTTATAAAAGAGTTTAAACTTTTTTAAAATTTTTATTGACTTT
>ENA-OYBY01000818-OYBY01000818.1-human-gut-metagenome-genome-assembly--contig:-NODE-818-length-9942-cov-5.352786_pt1 | contig 9942 bp, 9 predicted proteins | sample MGYA00244625_ERZ652863 | MGnify/ENA primary metagenome ERZ652863 (study PRJEB26926, sample SAMN06164696) | human gut metagenome | biome: ENVO:00009003; feature: ENVO:2100002; material: ENVO:00002003...
TCTCGTGGGCTCGGAGATGTGTATAAGAGACAGGTAAAGATTTTTGTTATTTTCCTCTTTTGTGTTTACTTTTAAGATTTAGTGTGCTAAAATATAAAAACAACAGGGCAATTTCACTATTGATTTTTGCCTGTTTTTTTCACTTTGAAACCAACTGCGCATAATTTAAATATGCGGCTGTTTCGGCTCCTTGATTTTTGCCGCGGCAAGGGGCTCGCAAGTCCAAAACAATATCGCGGTGCGAAAGGCATTGGAATTATTATGAACAGTAAATTAAAAAACGCCGATACGGACTTTCTTTTTGACTGCGTGCTCTCCTTAAAGACCCGTGAGGAATGTTATGATTTTTTTGAGGATCTGTGCACCGTAACCGAGCTTAAAGCTATATCTCAGAGAATAGTCGTGGCCAAAATGCTGTCTGACGATCGCGTTTACAGCGACATCGTAAAGGAGACCGGCGCATCCACAGCCACAATCAGTCGAGTTAACCGTTCTCTTCAATTCGGCTGCAACGGATACGAAAAAATCTTTGAGCGCGTCGAAGAAAAAGACAAATAAATATGAGTTACGGTTATTTTGCGGAATTCTATGACAGCTTCACAGATGACGTGAATTATGACAAAATCGAAAAATTTGTATGCTCCCTGTTATCCCGAGAAGGAATAAACGGGGGGCTTTTGCTTGACCTTGCGTGCGGTACGGGTTCTCTCGCGGTGCGCCTCTCCGAAAAGGGGTACTCCGTAATAGGAACTGATGTATCTCCCGAAATGCTGTCGGTTGCACAGCAAAAGGCGGCAGTTAAAAATGCCGACATACTCTTCTTGTGCCAGAATATGACACAGCTTAATCTTTACGGCACAATCATCTGCACCGTATGCACGCTTGACAGTCTGAATCATCTCAAAAGTCTTGACGAAATAAAGAAGGTATTCTCCCTCGTTTCGCTTTTTACGGAGGAGGGCGGAATTTTCGTTTTTGACGTCAACACCCTTTACAAGCACAAAAAAGTTCTCGGTAACAATGCGTTTATCTATGAAAACGGCGACGCTCTTTGCGCGTGGCAAAACAGCCTTGACGGCGACACGGTAAATATTGAGCTCGACTTCTTTGCGGAGGCGGATAACGGCCTTTACGAGAGATATTCGGAAAGCTTTTCCGAACGCGCATATGAGCTTTGCGACATAGAGGACGCTCTCACCGAAGCGGGCTTTGAAATCATAGGAATTTATGACGGATACGACAACACACCTATAAGCGACAATTCACAAAGAGCCGTATTTGCGGCTCGGAAAGGCAAAAGAAATGGGTAAGCTCGTAAGAATGATAGACGAAGAAGGTACGCTTTCCGTAATAGCTGCGGACAGCACAGATATAGTACGCGAAATGCGCTCAATACACGGCACGTCAAAGGTTTGCTCCGCCGCACTCGGCAGAATGCTTACCGCGGCCACCATGATGGGCAGCACACTCAAAGGGAAAGACGATTCAATCACGGTAAAAATAAACGGCGGCGGTCCGTGCGGCACGGTTTTGGCGGTTTCGGACTCCGACGGCAATGTCAGAGGCTGCATAGGCAAAGCCGATATTTCTTTGCCTCTAAACAAAAAAGGAAAGCTTGATGTTGCCGGAGCTGTCGGCAAAAACGGCTTTGTAACAGTTATTAAAGACCTCGGGCTTAAAGAGCCGTACATCGGCAAAACTCCGATAGTATCCGGAGAGATAGCCGAGGATATAACCTCATATTACGCCGTCAGCGAACAAATACCCACGGTTTGCGCGCTCGGCGTTCTCACGGAGCATGACAACGGCGAAATAATATGCGCCGGCGGATTTATGATACAGCTGCTCCCAACGGCTGACGACACGATAATAGAAAGAGTCGAAGAGAGCATAAAAGACCTGCCGCCCGTCACAAAAATGCTTTCCGACGGTATGACTCCCGAAGAAATATGTAAAAAGGCACTCTCAAAATTCAACCTGCAGCTGCTTGACGAAACGAATACGGCTTATCGCTGCACATGCTCGCGCGAAAGAGTCGAAAAGGCACTAATCGCAACAGGAAAGAGCGGTCTCTCGGAGATGGCTGAGGATGAAACCACAGAGGTTGTCTGCAACTTCTGCCACAAAAAATATCATTTCTCAAAAGAAGAGATTCAAAAAATGCTCAAAAGAGTTTAAAATCAAATTCACAAGCGCATAAAAAGACCGATTCGCCGGAGCGAATCGGTCTTTTACATATATGCCGTATAAGCTTTTTTACTTTTTCACCGCTTTATAAGCCTTGGAAATTTCCGAGAGCTTTTTATCGAATTCCTCACCGCAAAATTCCTTAAGGCATTTAATGCGATAAGTCGAAAACAGATTGTCGTTTCCGCTTACATCCTCACGACTGACAATATAAACATAGTCGCCTGCGATAAACGCCCCTGTTTTGCCGGGTTCTATGGCAGAAACGCTGTCAAAAAAGCCGTCCGGATACGAGGTGTCGTTTTTTCCTATTACAACGGTATCGGAATCGGTGTTAACGTTTTCGAGAGCCGCTCCGACCTCGTCTATGCTCGCACCGTCGTTAACGGCACCCGCATACTGCGTAAAATTCTGCAAAAGTGCCTGCTTTTCAAGCTCATCGGTATCGCTTCCCGACGGGAGATAGCCCGTTACGGCCTTAAAGGCAATAAAATTCTCGGAAAAATACGAACGCAGTTCATCGTCGGTAACAGGCTCGTCGCCGTTTTCCGAATAGTAATCCGCCATTACGGCATCCTTATATTTTTTGCTCTCTTCTATTTTCTGGAGATCCTGCTTGGACACGCCGATGGTATTGTAGTATACGGAAAAGACGTGCCAATAATTATTGACATTTTGCGAAATCTCGTTTTTGTCCTCGGACGAAAGCGAGAGAGCACGGTTTTTAAATTCCGAATTTACCGCAACATAGGCTGCGACATCGGACAGCGCGGCGTCGGAAATCTCTTGCTGCGACTTGTCCTCATCGGAACTCTTTTCTATATCATAATAGTAATTATAAACGCCCTCGGAAACGGGTACGCCGTTCACCGAAACGGAGCTTTTTTTATTGCACGACGAAAACGCCAATGTCGCCGTAAGAACTGTTATAAGCAAAATTACAGCTTTTTTCAATCGCCGAACCTCCGTTAAATCAGATATTGGTATCATTGTGTGCTTTGAGATATTCGTCGAGAAGCTGCCTTTTGAGCTTTTCCTCTTCTTTTTCTCTCATAAGCCTTGCGCGAACCTCTTTTTTATTTTTACCGATAACGCCGTTCCTGTAAAACGCCACGGCGAACATTCCCACAAGTGCTCCGCTTGCGGCACATATAAAGTCGCCCATTGTGTCTATAAGGCCGTAATCCGTTGTCGGCGAAGAGCACTGAAGTGAAAGCCCGTAGAGGCGGTCCATGGTAAATTCATATATCTCCCAGCCGACGTCAATGCCGAGTGAGAAGCAAAGGCCGAACATCGCCGCGAGAGCCGGAGAAAGCTTTGAATAATTTTTCTCCTGCATAAGCACCGCAAAATCATAGCCGAACCACGCCGAGATAAAGCCGGAGCAGGTGTGCGTTACTATGTCAAAGCTGCCGAAATCGGTTCTGTTATTAAGAGTAGAGCCTATTACAACGCAAACAAACATGAACACGTTGAGCATTGTCTGATTTTCGTAGCCGATTCTTATAATAAACGATCTGCCGCCGAACACCTGGAAATAGTCCCAAAGATGCGTAAAAAGAATTGCAAATATCGCTTCGAGAAACTCCACCACGGAGTCGTGGAAAATACCGTAAATTCCCCAAAGCATCAAAGCGACGCGAATTAAAAGCCAAAGTATTCTGTGGCTCTGAGGCAAATAGCCGGGATAATTTTTCATCAACCAAAAGTCCTTTACTTAAATCTTGCTATCATACCCATGCTTGCGGAGCCACTACTGAGGTATTTTGAGCCTATCAGGTCGCCGTTGTCGGAGTATGTGGAGCCGCAGGCTATTATCTGACCGTCGGAGAGCACGCATACGCCGCCGAACGAGTCGTCACGACTTCCGCCGTAGCTCTGTATGCTCTTGAGCGAGCCGCCGTTAGAGAAGGTCACAACGAGAGCATCCGAGCCTCCGCGGTTTCCTACCGCCTTGAGGTCACGGTTGCTTGAGCATGAGCTTCCCACCGCAACATAACCGTCGTCAGTAGCTTCTATGGCATTGAATTCCTCATCGAAATAGCCCTTTACGGCAGTATGCCAGCCGAACGAGCCGTCACCGTTATATTTCACGACTACCGCGTCAAAGGAGCCTGCGTTGCCGAGTGACGCGAGGTCGCCGTCCGAGGAATTGCTCTTACCTGCTATAACGCATCCGCCGTCATTGGCGGGCGTTACCGACACAAAATTGTCTATGCCGCTGCCGCCGTACTGCTTGACCCACAGCGTATCGCCGCCGGAGCTGAGCTTTACTACGCCTGCATCGGCTCTGCCGCGGCTTCGGAACAAAGCGCCCGACTGGAACGCTCCGACCGCATATATGCTGCCGTCGGAGGCGGTCTTTACATCGTTGAAGGTGTCGCCGTTTCCACCGAAGGAACGAACGAAAATCACGTCGCCGGACGAAGAGTATTTTACGATGATTGCCTTAGAAGAGCCTACGGCGCCGGCATCCGACGCGTTACCGTCAGATGAAAACGTAATGCCTGCCGCTATATATGAGCCGTCCGGAGAAGCACTGACGGAATAAAAGCCGTCCGTTTTGCTACCGCCGAAGGAGCGTATCCATTGTATATCACCCGAGGAATTTAACTTGTATATAACAGCGTCGTAATCGCCGTAGCTCTGCACGCCGAGATCGGTGGATTTTGAGTAGCCCGCCGCTATTATATTGCCCGAAGAATCGGTATCGACGGACGACAATATTATTCCGTTATTTGACGGGAGATATTTCTGCCATTGCAGCCTGCCGTCCTTGTCATATTTAATCACGACAGCTGCCGGAGTGCTCTTAACCGAAAGATTTTTAAGGCTGCCGTCATCGGAATTTGCCTGAACCACGGCAACAAAGCCTCCGTCGGGAGTTTTGGCGGTATCGTTAAACGAATCATTACCGCTTCCGCCGTAGCTTGAGCCCCAGTTTGCACTGTTGTCGCCCGGCGTTGCGGTAGAGGTCGTATAGGTCATAGTGTATGTGACCGTTTCGCCGCCCGGCTTTGTAACGACATTCCCGTTTCCGTCGGTTACGGGAAGCTCGGTAACGACGGGTCCGCCCGTGGTAGGCGGCACGATTATCATTGTGGTCAGCACTTCGCCGCGCGCATTGGTAACCGCCTTGCCGTTCTCATCCGTAACGGGGATACCGACTTCCTTTGAAATATAGACAACAGAGGTCTTTACATTACCGTCCTCATCATAGACAAGCTCGCCGTTTTCGTTTGTTACATTAACTATGGTGGTATCAAGCACAACGGTTACCGCTTCGCCGTTTTCGTCGGTTATCGGCACGCCGTTTTCATCCGTAACTACCACAACCTCGCCGTCGCCGGAATTTGCGATGTTCTTTTTGCAAGCCGACATTACGCAAAATACGGCAAGCAGCATAACGATGGCAGCTATGACTATCTTTTTATTTGAATTCATCGTTTTAAACCTCCGTGTCAGATGAAGCACTTCAAAAACACATAAACATATACGTTCGTATTGTATCATATTGCATAAGCTTTTTCAATTCAAAAATCATAATATTTGTTACAATATTATGTAATTAAATACTATACATTATCCGAACATTATGATATAATACGATACTGTATAATTAGGTTTTTTATGCAGTACGGTGTCCGCTGCGGCAACGCTGCAAAAATCTCGGAAGGATGTATAAATCAATGGCTTACAGAACACACAACTGCAACGAGCTTACCTTTGACGATTTAAACAAAACCGTCAGCCTTGCAGGATGGGTAGACACCATTCGCGATCACGGCGGAGTAGCATTCATCGACCTTCGCGACCAATACGGCGTTACCCAAATAGTAATAAACAACGACGAGCTTTTAGAGGGCGTAAAAAAGGAAAGCGTTATCTCGGTTACGGGAAAAGTCGTAAAGCGCGACGAGGACACCGTTAACAAAAAGATTGCCACGGGCGAGCTTGAGGTGCGTGTAAACGAGGTCGAAATTCTCGGCCCATGCTCCGAAACACTCCCCTTTGACGTTGAGAGCTCAACCGACACAAGAGAGGACGTAAGACTGACATACCGTTTCCTCGACCTCAGGAACAAAAAGGTTCACGACAATATTCTGTTCCGCTCAGAGGTAGTAAGCTATCTCCGCAAGAAAATGGAGAGCCTCGGCTTCCCGGAAATAAACACGCCCATACTCACCTGCTCTTCTCCTGAGGGCGCAAGAGACTATATAATCCCCTCAAGAAAGCACGAGGGCAAATTCTATGCTCTGCCGCAGGCTCCGCAGCAGTTTAAGCAGCTGCTTATGGCTTCGGGCTTCGACAAATATTTCCAGATAGCTCCCTGCTTCCGCGACGAGGACGCAAGAGCCGACCGTTCCCCGGGAGAGTTCTATCAGCTTGACTTTGAAATGGCCTTTGCCACACAAGAGGATGTTTTCGCCGTAGCCGAAGAGGTTCTCTATGACACATTCACAAAATTCGGAGGCGGCAAAAAGGTAAGCCCCGCTCCGTTCAGAAAAATACCGTTTGAAGAGGCAATGCTTAAATACGGCACCGATAAGCCGGATCTTCGCAATCCGCTTGAGATTTGCGACCTCACCGAGTTTTTCTCGGACGTTGACTTTAAGCCCTTCAAGGGCAAACCCGTCAGAGGAATCGTGGCTCCCGGCTGCGGCAAAAAGAGCAAGGGCTTCTTTGAAAAGCTCCTCGAATATGCTCTCTCGATAGGCATGAAGGGGCTCGGTTATCTTACCGTGCTTCCGGACGGCTCCTTCAAGGGTCCTATTGACAAATTCCTCGTTCCCGAAAAGAAGGCGGAGCTTAACAGCATGCTTAACCTCAAGACTGACGACACGCTCTTCTTTATAAGCGACAACATCAAGGTTGTAAATCTTCTTGCCGGTCAGATAAGAACGGCCCTCGGTGAGAGACTTGAAATTATCGACAAGGACCGTTTCGATATGTGCTTCATAACAGACTTCCCGATGTATGAAAAGACGGACGAGGGCAAGCTCGACTTCACTCACAATCCGTTTTCAATGCCTCAGGGCGGTATGGACGCTCTCGAAAATCAGGATCCGCTGACAATAAAGGCTTATCAGTACGATATAGTCTGCAACGGTGTTGAGTTGTCCTCGGGCGCGGTCAGAAACCATCGTCCCGACATTATGATAAAAGCATTTGAGCTCGCAGGCTACACAGCCGATGAGGTCGAAAAGCGTTTCGGAGCGCTGTTCCGCGCATTCCATTACGGAGCACCGCCTCACGCAGGTATGGCTCCCGGTGTTGACAGAATGATAATGCTCTTAAAGGACGAGGAAAATATCAGAGAGGTCATAGCTTTCCCGATGAATTCAAACGCCCAAGATCTTCTTCTCGGTGCGCCCAATACCGTTTCGGAGCAGCAGCTGCGCGAGGTTCACATAAAGCTTCGCCGCCCCGTGCCCGAAAAATAACCGACATACTAATCGAAAGAAAGTGATCTTATGACGATAGACAGAAGCCTTGTAGAATACCTCGAAAAGCTCGGCAGAATACACCTGAGCGAGGAAGAGCGCTCCGCTTCTGAAAAGGATTTGCAGAGCATACTCTCATACATTGACACTCTCAATGAACTTGACACGGACGGTGTTGAGCCGGCTTCCCACTCTTTCCCGGTTGCAAACGTAATGCGTGACGACACAGTTACAAACGGCGCCGATACGGAAAATATTTTGAAAAACGCTCCGCAAAGTCGCGACGGCTGCTTTGTCGTTCATAAAACGGTTGAGTGAGGTAAACTATGAATATTTGCGAAATGACGGCTCTTGAAATATCAAATGCCGTAAAAAATAAAGAAATTTCCGTAAAGGACGCAGTCGACGCATTTTTTGCGGCAATAGACGAATACGACGGAAAATATCACTGCTATAACACCCTCTGCAAAAAAGAGGCTTATGAAAGAGCCGAGGAAGTGCAAAAGGGAATTGACAGCGGTAAATATAACGGCAGGCTCGCAGGCGTACCGATAGGCATTAAAGATAACATCTGCACTAAGGACATTCTTACAACCTGCTCCTCCAAGATACTCGAAAACTTCATTCCCACATACAATGCAACGGTTGTAAACCGTCTGAATGACGAGGGAATGGTAATAATAGGCAAGCTCAATATGGACGAATTTGCCATGGGCAGCACAACCGAAACCTCGGCAACGGGAGTCACACATAACCCGTGGGACACAGACAAGGTTCCGGGCGGAAGCTCGGGCGGTGCGGCGGCCGCGGTGGCAGCAAGACTCTCTCCCGTGGCTCTCGGCTCCGACACCGGCGGCTCTATCCGTCAGCCCTGCTCTTTCTGCGGCGTTTCAGGTCTCAAGCCGACTTACGGTGCGGTTTCGCGTTACGGGCTTGTAGCTTATGCGTCGTCTCTCGACCAGATAGGCCCTATGGGTAAAACGGTTGACGACTGCGCCGCTCTTTTTTCCGTAATCCAGGGCAAAGACGAAAAAGACGGCACCTCCATGATCTATCTGAAATTTGACTTCGATAAAGCCGTCAAAGGCGACGTCGGCGGCAAAAAAATCGGTATTCCCGAAGATTATCTCGGCGAGGGCATTTCGCCCGACGTAAAGGACGCGGTTCTTGCCGCTGCCGATATCTTCCGTGCAAACGGTGCTTCTGTTGAAACCTTTAAGATGCCGATAGTAAAATATGCAATACCCGCATATTACATTATTGCCTGTGCGGAGGCGTGCTCAAACCTCTCGAGATATGACGGCATAAAATACGGCTATTCAAGCCCCAACGCCGACACGCTTATGGAGACATACGTGAAAACGCGTTCGGAGGGCTTCGGCATGGAGGTTAAGCGTCGCATAATGCTCGGCAACTTCGTTTTAAGCTCCGGCTATTATGACGCATACTACAATAAGGCTCTTAAGGCTAAAAAGCTTATACAAAACGCCTTTTATGACGCCTTCAAAAAATATGATATGCTCTTAGGCCCCGTAGCTCCCACTACGGCGCTTAAAATAGGTGAAAGCCTTTCAGATCCGCTTAAAATGTACCTCGGCGACATATACACGGTTATGATAAACATAGCCGGTATGCCGTCAATGTCCGTCCCCTGCGGATTTGACAAAGACAATATGCCGATAGGTATGCAGATTATAGGCAAGCCGTTTGAAGAGGCGGAAATTATGAGTGCCGCAAAGGCATTTGAAAATGTCACCGACTTTCACAATAAGCTGCCGGATTTAGGCTAAGGAGGTAAAGCTTTATGGAATGGGAAATAGTTATGGGACTTGAAGTCCACACGGAGCTTGCCACCAAGACTAAAATCTTCTGCGGCTGTTCCACCGAGTTCGGCGGTGAGCCGAACACTCACGTTTGCGAAATTTGCTCCGGTATGCCCGGAACACTTCCGCTTCTCAACAAAAGAGTTGTGGAGTTTGCCGTGAGAACCGGCATAGCAACAAACTGCACGATTACTCAAAACAACAAATTTGACCGAAAAAACTATTTTTACCCCGATCTGCCGAAAGCGTATCAGATATCGCAGCTTTATCTGCCTATCTGCCGCAACGGTTTTATAGAGGTCAAGGATAAGGAAGGTAATTCCAAAAAGATAGGAATTCACGAAATTCATATGGAGGAGGATGCAGGCAAGCTCGTCCACGATGAATTTGAGGACTGTACTCTTGTAGACTACAACCCTGTCTCTTATACACATCTCCGAGCCCACGGAGACCGTACTAGATCTCGTATGCCGTCTTCTGCTTGAAAA
>ENA-OYBY01000821-OYBY01000821.1-human-gut-metagenome-genome-assembly--contig:-NODE-821-length-9933-cov-7.889451_pt1 | contig 9933 bp, 6 predicted proteins | sample MGYA00244625_ERZ652863 | MGnify/ENA primary metagenome ERZ652863 (study PRJEB26926, sample SAMN06164696) | human gut metagenome | biome: ENVO:00009003; feature: ENVO:2100002; material: ENVO:00002003...
ATTCCAGAGAAAACTTGCTGCGGCCATCGGCTTCACAGGACAGCAGCACGGTGGCATTGTAGGTCTTGCCCTTGGCACTCTTGCAGTCCTTCAGCCGGACACGCCCATCCCGCAGCAGCTTGTCCGCCACATGGGAATCCAGTCGCTTACCCAGACGCTTGAAGAACGCATTGTCCTTCCACAGCACGAAACGGCACTCCCTGTTCTCACAGAACCAGCCCTTTTCACGCTCCACAACAGGCTTACCGCAGTTCGGACAGACACCAATGATTTTGTTTTTCATAAGCGCATTTACTCCTTTTTTCATTTCCGTATTCTTTACCAGTTCGGTAATCATCGTATTGATCTCAGTCATAAATTCACTCGGCTCCATTTCGCCACGTTCGATTTGTAGCAATTTCGCTTCCCAGTCAGCCGTCATATCCGCAGACTGAATCTCTTCGGGCATTACGGTAATGAGGGCTTTTCCCTTATCCGTGGGCAGCAGCACCTTGGTTTTCTTGGTGCCCTTGCGTTCCAGAAAGCCCTTCTGCACCAGCTTTTCGATGGTGGCGGCTCTCGTTGCCGGGGTGCCGATGCCCTGACGTTCTACGCCCTCCGGCATACTGTCTGCACTGGCGGTTTCCATCGCATGAAGTAGAAGGTCCTCGGTGAAATGCTTTGGCGGAGACGTTTGACCCTCTTTCAGTTCGACACCGGCAACGCTGCACTGGCTCTGCTCCTGCACATCGGGCAGAACAGCCGGTTCTTTCTGCTTGCCCAACAGTTCGCCCAGCATTTTCCGCTCCATGGCTCTCCATCCATCGGACAGCACCAACTTGCCTTTTGCGGAGAATTCCTCTCCGGCGCAGATGGTGGTGAGCGTAGTTTCTGCATAGCAGTGCGGTTCGCCCACAGCGCAGAGCAGCCGTGCGGCAATCAGCCGCAGGACATTCCGCTCCCCGGCAGGGAGGGCGGCAAGATCTGCGTTTGCCATGCTTTTCGTAGGCAGCAGCGCATGGTGGTCGGTGACCTTGCTGCCGTTGATGACCTGCTGCACATGGATGGGAAACGACTCTTCCACAGTAAACGCCCTGCCCGTATCTGTCACCAGCCCCGGAAGGGATGCCGCCATATCCTCCGTCAAAAATCGGCTGTCTGTGCGGGGGTAGGTGATGAGTCGTTTTTCGTAAAGACTTTGGGCATAATCCAAGGTCTGCTGTGCCGTAAATCCCAGCAGACGGTTGGCATCCCGCTGCAATGCAGTAAGGTCATAGAGCTGCGGCGGGCTTTCGGATTTCTCCTTGCGTTCCATCTTCTGCACCGTGACACGCCCCTCCTTTCGGCATTTGGAAAGCAGCAGTTCGGCATCCGCTTTCTGGGCAAACCGCTTGCTGGATGCGGTGCCGCCGTCCGCAAGGGTCAGGGCAACCGTGTAGAATTTCTCCGGCACAAAGGCGGCAATGGCGGCTTCCCGCACCACCGTCATAGCAAGCACCGGGGTCATAACACGCCCTACCGCCAGCGGTTGACCGTACAAGCACGAAAAAAGCCGGGACGTATTGATACCGACCATCCAGTCGGCACGTTCCCGGCAGAGTGCTGCATTGTACAGCGCATCGTATTCAGTTGACGGTTTGAGATGGGCGAATCCTTCCCGGATGGCATTTTCCTCCATGCTGGACAGCCACAGGCGGGAAACAGGCTTTTTGCACCCGGCTTGCTGATACACTAAGCGGAAGATCAGTTCTCCCTCACGTCCGGAATCGCAACTGTTCACGATGCTGTCTACGTCCGGGCGATTCATCAGCTTTTGCAGGATACCGAACTGCTTTTTGGTGGACGCTGACACCAGATACTGCCACTTTTGCGGCAGGATGGGCAAGTCTGCGATGCTCCACTTGACGTATTTGGCATCGTAGATGTTGGGCGGTGCCAGTTCCACCAAGTGCCCCACGCACCAGCTTACCAGATAGCCGTTGCCCTTAAGGTAGCCGTCCTGACGTCTGGTGGCACCGAGGACTTTGGCATAGGACATGGCGACGGACGGTTTCTCCGCCACGATCAATTTTGCGATAAGAATCCCTCCAATCTGTTTCGGATTGCAATATGTAAGGCGGCAAACGCCGCCAATAGAATTATTCTTCTGCGTTATCCTCCTCGCCGGTCTCCTCCGGCTCATCCTCCACAGGGATTTCAAAGTCGCCCTTGTCCTCAGTGTAGTTTGCATCGGGGTCAAGGGCTTCTTTTTCTGCCTGCTTTTTCTGCTTCTGCTTCATAAAGGTGTAAATGCCACCGCCAGCAACCAAACCGACCAGTGCCAGTACGCCTAAGAACGTAGCAGCATACTTCGTAACTTTGTTGCCACCAGTCTGTTCAGAACCGGATGCCACCGCTTCTTCCGCAGCCTTTTTCGCATCCTCCTCGGCCTGTTTGCGCTCCTGTTCTGCCTGCGCCGCCGCTTCTTTTTCAGCGGTGTAGGCATCGGCATCTTCATCTTCCATCAGGGAAAGAAGGTCGGCTTCGTCCACAAGATTCATGAAATGAACGGTGTTTTCCCCCTTGTCGTTGCGGTCGATGACCAGATAGAATGTGTTGCCAGACTTCGACACCAGCGTGATGAACTGCTGCCCGCTGCCATCCGAATAACTGGTGTGGTAATCGTCCACCATCGTCAGATTGCCCTCCGGGGTCAGAGCACCGGTTTCCTCATCGGTCACGGTGACCACATCTTCTTCATCGGTGGTAGAAGTCAGGACGGGCTGTTCCACTTCCTCCACAGGCTCACCGCCATAGGCAAAAGCAGGAGCCGCCATGCCAGCGCACAGTGCCACCGACAACATCAGGGCACAGAACTTATTCATCATCTTCATTATCAGATTCCTCCTTGTTGAACGTAGCACCGACTGCGGACAGCGCAGCCGGGGTCGGGGTGGAAGTTGCAGACTGGCGCAGCAGGGCGGCAAGCTGTTCCGGCGTGACCTTGGCGGTGCGCACCATCTCGTTGACCTCGGCAGCTTCTGCTTCCTGAATCCGCCGCTCAAGGCTTTCAATGCGAGTGTTGATCTTAATGCGACGCTCCCTTTCCTTTTCCAGAGAAGCGCGCAGTTTATCGAGTTTTTCGCTCATTTCTTCCTCCAATCATTTTGAAAGCCGTCCAAAACCGGACAGGTATTTCTGCCAGTAGGACGAGTGAATATCAGCATACTTTATGGGGTCTCCGGCAGACACCATCTTGCCGTTTCCAAGGTAGATGCCCACATGACTTTTCCCCGGCGTATCATACGTTCCTTCAAAGAAAACAAGGTCGCCGGGCTTTGCTTCGGCTTCGGAAATGTGCTGGCTCTTGTTCCACAGACCGTTGGCGGTGGTGCGCCCCACATTGTAGCCGTTCTGGTTGTAGACCCAGCAAACGTAGCCGGAGCAATCAAACCCGGTTTCCGGGGTAGAACCGCCCCAGACGTAGGGCGTGCCCACATACTTTTGCGCCTCCTTATAGATAGCGGCAAACTCGCTGTCCGTCAGGGCTTCCGCTGGAACCTGATAATCAATGCCGGGTGTGCCGGAGCCATCGGAGCCACCGGGCGGCAGACCGCCGTTGAACAGATAAGGCCGACCACCCAGCGTATCCTGAAAGATCTCATAGCGTTTCCACTGGTCGTTGTCCAGTTCCTCCCGGATAACCACTTCCAGCCCTTTATTCACCAATTTGGTGTGGAAGATGCGGTACTCATAGGGCACCTGCGTAGGGACTGGGATTCCTGCCGGACTGATGACCCAGACGGTCTTATACCGTATCTGCACCTCCACCCATGTGGTCAGCTTGTACTGCTTTTTGAAGGTCTCCTTCAACTTGCCCTGCACCTCTGACCGGGTGTAATCGTCATAGAGAGTCGTGAGAAAAGAGGTCAACTGCCATGGGTCATGCTCGATGGGGTCAAGGTGATACTGGTACTCGTTGTAGCCGGGGTGGTCGGTGGGGGTGCGCTTGATCTTTTTGTCCAGCTCCTTTTCCAGCTTCTTGTAGTCGGTTTCGGCTCCCCGGATGTCCCGGTCCTCTGCGGTGTAAATGGTCTGACCGGATACCTGCGTGGTGCCTGAAAACAGAATGGAACAGGACGAAAATGCCGACATGACCAGCAGCAAGAGCAAAAGAAAAACGCCCACGATCAAAAGAACGTGCGCGTTACTTTTTGCAAAATTGGCAATGCCGTTGACTGCGGTACTGACCACCGATTTTCCTTTGTCGATGACCTGTTCCATGCCAGACTTCGCAGCAGTGGTGCCATTGGATACCGCTTTGCCGCCTGCGGTCTGTGCCGCTGTACCCGAATGGGCGGTGGCATAGTGACTTTTACGGATTTCTTGCCGCTGTTTCCAGCGTGAAAGCCAGTTGGAACTGCCCTCGCCGGTGCCGGATGCGCCTGCATCTTGTGCCGCAGGCGGCTTCTGCACGGAAGATTTTGCGGTTCGGGCCCTTTTCTTGCCCTGCATCTTGGCTTTCTTTTTCAGCTTTCTGGCGTAACGGCTCTTGGAAATATCGTGGGTAGTCTCGGCAGCTTTTTCGCCCTCGCTTAAAGCCTGCGTGCCCACATTGTCGTCCTCGTACTGATCAATCTCTCGATGTGCCGCAGACCGGGCGGCAGCAGCGGCATACATAGCACGTTTCTGCTGCTTTGTCATGCGGGATGCTTCATCCGGGGTTATCTCGGCTTTGCCAAAACGCAAATGCTGGGATTTCTCCGCAGCTTTGTCTGCATCCTGTTTCAGTTTCTGCTTTTTGGGCACCGACTGCTCCACTTTAGACTTTTTCGGAGGGGAGCGCGTAGCCGTGCGCTCCTTTTCCTCCTCGAATTTCAGCTTCGGCTGTTTCTCACTCATGCTTTTGCGCCTCCGCAACTTCGGAAAGGCGGGTCGTAAGGATGCGGTAGAGTTCAAGGTCTTTCGGGAAGTGGTCAACAAAGGGCAGGATCACGTTGCCGAAGAACAGCAGCCCTTCACCCTCACCGGAGTGAGTGACGTAGGAAAGCTGATGGGGCGAAATGTTCAGCTGCTTCGCCAAAATCTGCCGGTCTCCGTTCGCTTGATTGAGCATATAAACGAAGTCCGAGTTCTCAAAAATATTTGATACTTCGGGGCTTGCCAACAGGTCTTTGACGTTCTGCGTTAGGGCTGTCGGAATGCCGCCCCACTTACGGAAACGCTTCCAAATCTCCACGGAATAAGCAGCAGTCTGCTCTTCCTTCAAGAGCAAATGGAACTCGTCTGCATAGTACCGGGTGGATTTTCCAGCACTGCGGTTGGCGGTCACGCGCCCCCACACGGCATCCTGTACGATAAGCATACCGAGTTTCTTCAACTGCTTGCCAAGCTGCTTGATGTCAAAACAGACAATGCGGTTATTGATATCCACGTTGGTGTGGTGGTTAAAAATGTTCAAACTGCCCTTGACGTAGATTTCCAGCGCAGCCGCCACATGGCGGGCTTCCGGTTCGTCTTGCGTCAGCAGGGCGTTGTACAGATCTTCCAACAGCGGCATATTTTCCGGGGTGGGATTCTCGAAATACTTGCGATAGATCACATGGACGCAGCGGTCAATGACCGTCTTTTCCACCGGCTGCAAGCCCTCTTTGCCGCCCACCACCAGTTCGCACAGGGACAGCACAAAGTCGGCTTTCAAAGCCAGAGGGTTATCCTCTTCCGAGTAGTTGCTGTTGATGTCCATCGGGTTGATATATTGGGTGCTGGCAGGGCTGATGTGGATGACCTGCCCATGCAGACGCTCCACCAGCGGAGCATATTCTGCCTCCGGGTCGCAGATGATAATATCATCGTCTGTCACGAGGAATGCGTTGCAGATCTCACGCTTTGCGCTGAAGGATTTACCGGAACCGGGAGTGCCCAAAATCAGACCGTTGGGGTTCTTCAGCTTTTTGCGGTCAACCATAATCAGGTTGTTGGACAGGGCGTTCAAGCCATAATACAGGCTTTCCTTGCCATTGTCGAACAACTCCTGTGTGGTAAACGGCACAAAGATTGCCGTGCTGCTGGTGGTCAGACCGCGCTGGATCTCGATTTGGCAGTCTGCCAGCGGCAGCGAGGACATAAGCCCCTGCTCCTGCTGAAAATCGAGGCGGCATAATTCGCAGTTGTGCTTCTGGGCAATGCTGACTGCCTGAAACACGTTGGTTTCCAGTTCCTGCTCGGTTTTCCCGGTGTTCAGCACCAGAAAAGTAACAAGGAACATACGCTCGTTTTGCGACTGCAATTCTTTCAGCAGGGCTTTTGCATCCCGCCCATAAGTCGCCAAGTCTGACGGCAACACGTCCATATCATATCCGGCGCGGACGGCTTTCTTCTGCTCTTCGATTTTGCTGCGGTCGAGTTCGGTAATGGTGTGCTTGATGGTTTTGATGGCCTTGTTCTGGTCAACGGACTGGATGTGCATGGTAACGATTTGGCTGGAATCCATGTCCAGAAAATCCTTCAGCAACTGGTCGCTCAAGTCAGAAGCCGTGATATTCAGAAAGCTGACCGCTCCGAAGATGCCGCCCATCTGAAAGGTGCGGCTGTTCTTAAACGCCAGCGCAGTGGGGGCAATGGCATCCTTTACGGACAGACCACTGGGCACAAGGTCTTTCCAGTTGAAGTGGAACTTGTTGGCTCCATCCATGTTCAACATCCCGTGCATCAGCCGCAGACGTTCCGTACCGTCCAGCGGCTTTGCCAGAACGCCAAGCCGGTGGAAATTGTTCATCAGGTCGTTCTGGATGTGCTCCAGCCGAGGTTTGACCTGCGCCATGCTGTCGCCCTCGATGCCGTAGGTCAGAAACTTCGTTTTGGTCAGACCGTTGTTGCCCTTGGAAAGCTGCTGCCGCAACATCTGGCTGTACTCGGCTCGCACATCATCAAAGCCATCCTGCTGGTACGGGATGCGGATGGACTTCTCGAAGTCTGCCGAATCGGTGGCGGTATTCACGAAAGACAGTTCAAAGTGGATAGAGCTGTCGAAAAAGTTGAGAAAAGAGCACCATTCCTCAAAGATGGCGGTCTTGTCCTCCTGCTGCGCCAACTGATAGTTGATATCCTGATACTGGATGGTGCGGGTGTAGTAGCCGGGACGGACACGGCAGGTACCGTCCTCAAACATCCGCTGGAACGGAATGCTCTCCTGTGCCGTGCGGGGCACCGTGGACTTGGGCAGCTTCCTGCCGTCCTTATTCTTTTTCAGAAACGGAATCATGGGCGTCATCTCCCTTCACAAGCAGTGCATAGTAATTGCGGGTCTGGTACGGACGCACCTTCGGGCGAACAAAGCGCGCCTGAAAGTAGTACCGCAGGATCTTTTCAGCCGGCTGACCGTTCTTCTGATACATGGCCAGAAAGAACATGGGCAGCATGACCGCCATCATGCCGAGGGTAGCACCGGAATTGCCAGCGGTGTCCCGCAGAACAAAAAACAGCGGCACCCCTACGACTGCCGCTGCACCAAAACAGATAAGCTGCCGGGCGGTCAGGTTGAAGGCTACTTTGGACTTCACCTTGCTGAAATCGCGCGGCACGGAAATATAAGCTGCCAAAATTCCACCTCCTTAGTGTGCGCCCAGAATGCTTCGGGCGACGGAACCAGTCTTGAACAGCGTAAAGCATAGCAGCACCGTGTACCCCACGATGCTCCAGATCGAGTTGATGGCATCCCCGGATATGGCAACATTCTGAAGCAGAACGGCATAGATCGCCACGCAGATCAGGATCAGGAAGCCCTGAAATCCCAGCGCAAACAGAGAACGGAGATAGTTCTGTCCAACAAGGGATTGCTCGTGGTTGCCCCATGTTGCCATGGGCACTGGAGCCAGACTGACCATCATGTAGATTTCAATCATTCTTCCGTAGACGATGACGAAAATCACGATGGACAGGATGCGCATGGTGATACCGATGAAGAAGGACTGCAAGAACAGTCCGAACAAGGGTCCTACGTCCATCTGCATCATGCTGGATTGCAACATGGAAAGCCCGATGTCGTTCACCCGTGTGTTGCCGCTGATGATGCCGCTGGAATTTGCCACCACCTGCTGCGTCACATCGAACACCGCCATGATGATGTCGAAAGTGTTGGAGATCATCCAGACCGAAATGGCAGTTTTGAAGATCCATTTCATCAGCAGCGCAGGTTCAAATTGTGCCATGTTGTTATGCTGGGTGATCATCTCAATCAATTCATAACAGGCAATGAAGGTCAAAATCACGCCTGCAATGGGCAGCACCACATTTCGAGAGAGGGCTTCAATCATGGCAAAAACTCTCGGTTCAAAACTGGATGGTTTGGTGCCGACCTGTTGTGCGATGTTGCCCACTTGGGTGTTCACATCATCAAACAAGCCGGAAAGATTGGACATGATCGCCGCTGTCAGCAGCGACTTGATCCAATCTGAGATCGCTTTGAGAACTGTTTCCACTCAGCGCCACCACCTATCAAGAAAAATGGTTGATAAGGGTCTTGAGCAGGTTGAGCAGAAAAATAAGGTGAGTCAGAATCTGCATAATAGCACCGTCCTTTCAGTATAAAGGTGAATATTCGATTTGCAATGCGTTTCCTCTTGTGATAAGAATCCGTTTGCCACGGAGGGGCTGGAAACACTTGCAAGTAAATATGTACGGGGCGGCAGACGCCGCCCGGAAAAGATTAGCCGAACAGACCGCTCAGCAGGGGGATCAGGGTGATGCCAATCAGGGCAACACCGCCGCCAGCCATGAGCTGCTTCATCCCCTGACTCTTTACTGATGTGCGATAAAGAAGTAATAGAAGTGTAAAAAATTTTGCCGTTCCTATCCGGCACTTGCGCATTGTGTCGGATAGGTCGGGCGGTTATTCGGGCAAGTCCACCTTGCCAACAAAAGAATAATAAATCTCAATGTCCTGTCTGCGGGTCTTGTTCTCGTCATAGCTGCACTCATGCACAACGATTTTCTCTACAAACTCCCGCAGCAGAGTAGGGGTAAGTTCTTCAAAGCTGGTATGCCGCCGGACAACATTCATAAACTTTTCTGCGTTCACGGTGGCTTCCTGTGCTTTGGAAAGCTCCGCTTGAATAGCAGCGGCTCTTTCTTTCAGCTCCCGTTGCTCTGCTTCATAGTCTGCCGACAGCTCTGTGAAACGCTCGTCTGATATGCGCCCGGTCACGCTGTCCTCATACAGCCGCTTGAAGATAGCGGATAACTCGGCTATGCGTTTCTCGGAGGCTTCCAGTTCCTTTTTCTTGGCGGCGTTCCTGCGTTTGCCCCCGTCCTCGTTCTGCTCAATCAAGAGTTTCATAAACCGGGCTTCATGCTTTGCCGCATAGCTGGTCACTTTCCGCAGATTGGAGAGTACACCAGCGGTCAAGAGGTCGGTGCGGATAAAGTGCGCCGTACAGTCATGGGTGCGTTTCTTGTAGTTGCCGCAGATATAACAGTCCTGCTTGCGCTTGTCCGTCTGGTATCGCTGCTGATACATCACGCTGCCGCAGTCCGCACAGAACAGTATGCCGGAGAACAAACCCACTTCATCATAGCGGTTTGGGCGTTTGCGCTGTTTGCGAAGCTCCTGCACCCGTTCCCATGTTTGGGTGTCTATGATAGGCTCGTGGTGGTTCTCGAAAATCACTTGCTTTTCCGGGGGATTTTCTACACTGTGCTTGACTTTGTAAGAAAGTTTTTCTGTCTTGAAATTTACCAGACAGCCTGTGTATTCCCGGTTTTCAAGGATATGCACTACGGTATTGGTCGCCCACTTGCACTCATAGCCGGGGTGGTAGCGGCGGGTGCTGCCCGTCCTGCGGTATTCAAGCGTTCCCGGCGTGGGGATTTGCTGCTCTGTGAGCATACGGGCTATCTTGGTCGGACCATTCCCGGCAAGACAGAGGTTGTATATCTGCTTGACTACGGGTGCAGCTTCCTCGTCAATAATGAAAT
>ENA-OYBY01000829-OYBY01000829.1-human-gut-metagenome-genome-assembly--contig:-NODE-829-length-9888-cov-5.335605_pt1 | contig 9888 bp, 10 predicted proteins | sample MGYA00244625_ERZ652863 | MGnify/ENA primary metagenome ERZ652863 (study PRJEB26926, sample SAMN06164696) | human gut metagenome | biome: ENVO:00009003; feature: ENVO:2100002; material: ENVO:00002003...
AGATCTAGTACGGTCTCGTAGGCTCGGAGATGTGTATAAGAGACAGTTTAAAGGCAGATACCATATATGCTCCCTGTCCATCCATGCACAGAGCTTCTTTCTCTCTTCATCAAAGAGAAGGACCTTGCGGACAGCCTTTACCATGCGCTCTTCCCAGTATTTTGGCAATGCAACTCCTGCCTGCTTTAACGTCATACCAGTCAGCGCGTCTATGAAATGTTTTGCACTCATGCGAAAAAGCTCTTTTCTGTTTTCCTCATTTGTGCGATAACGATCCAGACATTTTTCATCCGGTTTACACTTACTGTTAATTCCAAATGAAGCCAGATAAATCATGTCATAGGCAATCTGATTTATACATTCTGTATTAGTTTTTTCCATATTTCTCTCCAAATGCAACCTGCCTGTCACACAGCTTCAATGCTGCCGGACGGTGGGTTACAATAATCACTGTCTTATCTGTCATGCTGCGAAGGTTTTCAAGCACTGCTTCTTCTGTCCTGGCATCCAGTGCACTTGTAGCTTCATCCAAAAGAAGTACCGGTCGGTCGGAATAAATAGCTCTTGCGATTGCAAGTCTCTGCATCTGTCCTTCAGAAAGTCCTAAGCCTCGCTCGCCAAGAAGTGTATCTATGCCCTGTTCCAGCTCTGCGATAAAACCATTTGCACAGGCAATCCGTAGGGCTCTGTAAATACCTGATTCATCGCCGCTCTTGTCTTTATCAGAAAATGTAATAATATCCCGGATACTTCCGCTCATAAGCTGGTTGCCCTGCGGCACATAAGCAAACATATTACGCCTGCACCCATACACTTCTCCGGCATCTACTGTATACAAGCCCATCAAAAGCTTTAACACAGTACTCTTTCCACAGCCACTCGGACCGGTAAATGCCACAAACTCGCCTTTTCGTATCTCTAAGCTGTAGTCCTTTAATACGATTGGCATAACCGTATCTCCCTCGGTAATGACCGGCGGAAGGTATGTAAAATCAACATGCGACAAGCCGAAGGTGCTATTATCCGGAATATATCCTGATTGCTCGTCACTCATCCTGGCCTTGGCACATACCGCATCCCAAGCACGCACCTTATCCTTTTCATAAGCCTCAACCTCCATCAGCCTCTCCGCACTTGCAAGCATCGCAAAATACTTTGGCAGATAGCCAGTGATATTGGCAAACGGATTCTGAATCTGGCTGATAAGCTGAAGCATAGCCATAAATGTTCCGTAGGTCATAGTGCCATTATAGATACCAAAAGCTCCATAGACTGCTCCAAGCACATAAGCTCCATTCATAACTGCTCCAAAGCCGATGTTGCAGACATTGGAAAAATGATTCTTGTGCATACGGGCTTTCTTGTGCTCATCCATGTGCCAGACTGCCTGTGAAAGAGTATCCTCCTCCCTGCCAAATGCTTTGACAATCAGCAGACTCCCAAGATGCTCCTGCAGAAAAATCCTCACCAGCCCATCCTTCTCCTGCATCTGCTTGTGCAGCTTCTTAAGCTGCTTTCGGAATATGTATGTAAGCAACACCAGAAAGACTCCACCAGGCAGAAGAATATAGACAAATCTCGGCTCCATAATAAGTATTACCACAAGTGCACCTGCCATTTTCGTCGCCATTCCGGCAACCCCCGGAACAATCGTTGCAAGTCCCTCTGACACTACAACGGTATCCGAAGTCAGACGGTTCATCCACTCTCCGGAATGCGTTGCCGTAACTACTCCATAGCTGTGTGTCAGCAGACCTGCAAAAAGTCTCTTCTTAAAAGCATTCTCATAAGCAGCCTTGGAAAACTCCTCTAAAAAACGAAGCACAGCACGAAGTGCGATCTGCCCTGCAACAAGTGCTGCAAACATCACAAAATAAGATAACATCCGGTATCTGTCGTGTGCCACAGCACCATCAATCAGTCCACGTAGTAAAAGGGCATAAACAACACTGCTGATGCCTAGTGCCATCTGCACCAGCAGCAGGAATATGATATATAATCTGCTTTTGCTTGCGACCTCGTTGATAAAGTGCAGGGCGGATTTATTCGTCTTTCTCATAAATAATCACACCAACTTCGATTCATTTTTCTCTCTTTTTTCTCAAAACATATTTTAATCTCATTCTGATCTTCTTTAAAAATATCCGCAGCTTATATGGTCTGCACCACAGCCACACATACAATCGGTATCTTATGTCACCGGTCTTGTACTGCTTCCCTTTGTGTGTAAAGTCTGTCATCACACCAAGAACATCTGTCTTGGGGATTCCGCGCTCTATCCCGATACAGTTATCACCAAGTATATCATAGGAATCATCATATATCTTGATAATTCTGTGAAGCACATACTGGTCTGTGCCTCTTTTATACAACACGACATCCCATACCTTACAGCTTTCACCCTGTTTCACCTCACGTACCGTAAAAGAATCCCGTCCCTGCTTTAACAGCGGCAGCATACTCACTCCTACATTTTTGTATGTGAGAGTATGATATTTCCGTAGATATTCCTCATAAGATAATCTTGTCATTCCTCTATCGCTCCAATGTCACGCAGCTTCTTTACAATCGACTCCACATCCTTTTGCAGCACATCCTTGGGAGCATCGTATTTCTCATACATTGCCTCCACAATCTGCTCTTTTGTCGTATCTGTTTTCAGGCACTCCACGATGAATGCCGCTGTCCTGTTGCTTCTGACAAGTCCTGCAAATGAGCTGGTTACATCTATTAAAACCTGCTCTCCATCGCTGTCGTGTGTGATAAATGTGTCTTTTAATCTCATCTATGATTCCTCCTGTTTCTTAAGTCTATTCATTCCTTCATAAGCCACCCTCGCCGCCTCTATATCCATATTGACGCCAAGCCGGTAGACTGGCACAACATTAAGCATTCTATCTATGAGGGATAGTGTCTGCTTCATTCCGTCCGCCGACAGGCTGCGGTTCGTCTGCTGAACGATCAGCGGATATACAGCATGCGGCTCTGCCGGTTCGATATGATTTATGGTGTCTCTTGTCAATATGCAGATGCCCTTTAGCGGTACTGCGATATTCGTGCTGAGTCTGTGCTTGCCATCCCATGGTGTGCCATATGCGGTCACACCGGAGTCTGTGATATGTAGAAGCGGCTTGTCATCGTTTATCATGACGGCACGCTCCCCGAAATATTTTCTCCACAGTCGTGTGTGGGTGGACTTGCCTGTGCCGCTTTTGGCTGTAAAAAGATAGCCTATGCCATCTACGGCAATGACCGAGCCATGAAAAAGCAGAGTATCGCAGGATAAAAGATGGTCTGCAATCTTGCGATAGACCGCAAGTGTCTCCAGGTATGCATCGGAAAACTGCCTGATGGGAATGCCCTCTTTGATATCCTCTCTGGCGGATTTCTCACGCTCAAAGTCGATATCGGACTGAGTTGTGGCAATGTGAAAACACATGGCATCCTCTGTATCATCTGCCACTATATAATCTTTGCAATATTCTCTGATATAATCACAGACAGGGCAGATTGTAAAATACTGTCCTGCCAAACGGATTGTAAAGCTCTTCATATATGACCTCTAATTCTGTTTCTTTTTCTTCCGGATAAATAAAACCGTTCCTGCCACTACAATCGCTGCTACAACTACTAGCAATATAATTCCCCATACCGACATACTTTGTGATTTTTCAGAGGCTGTATCTGCATTCGAGCTGATGGCAGTTTCGTCTGCATCTAAGCCTTCATCAATTCCTGCAATCTCTGTTCCACCACCCTGCTTTTCTGTATCACCATTTTGTGCTGTAGCGCCGTCATCTGTCTTGTTTTCTTTCTTGTACTGCTTGGCAAGTTTCTTTTCCTCTGCGGCTGTATCTACTGAGGAATCAACCGTAACTTTATAATTGCTCTGATTATTGTTGGCTCCGGACTGTTCCTTAGTCTGATTATTTGATGTGCCGGACGGATTAGCGTTTCCGGCATCTTTATTTCCTGAATTATCGCCATTCTTATTGTCTGTGGCATCGGACGGATTCGACTTTCCGTTTTCATCTGCATCTTTCTTGTCTGTATTTTTATTGGAATCCTCGATTTTGGTATCTGAGGATGCAAGTACCACATCCTTGAGATTTCCGGCACCGGAAAATGCATTTGTATGAATTGTTGTAACTGTAGATGGCACAATTATCCGCTCTACTGTATTGCATAATAAAAATGCATAATCATTGATTTCTGTTACTGCCTTGCCATTGATATATGCAGGAATGGTAACCTCTTTGTCGCTTCCATTATATGCATAAATTGATACGTTTTCTCCATTATCTTCGTATTGAAAATTTCCATAATATTCTGCCGCATACACCTGTACACTTCCAAACAGGCAAAGGAAGCAAATACATACTGCTGTTAAAATCATATTTTTTATCTTCACAATCAATCTCCTCTGTACTGGTTGATAATGACAGCCATTTATAAATACCCGTTACTGTGCTAAATAATTTAAATAACTTCTCTGTTATTTGGAAAAAGCGGCGGTTTACACCGCCGCCTCCTGCATAATGGTATTCTTAGTCTCCGAAACCTTCATCACCGCCACCAATCTGACTGGCAGTAATCACATCTTCTGTTTCAAACTCAATAATTTCCATTTCTGCTACTTCATAAGCTTCTTTCATTTCTTTTTTCTTCCTTTCACTTAAATTAGTTATTCTTTACACCATATATTGAATCACTATACACTGTATATCTGATTCCATTCTTCTCATATATCGTATAGCCCGTAACTGTATGTCCAGTTCCATAATAATTTGATTTTGTATAATAGAACTGTCCTTCGCTACCAAGCTTAGATAACACGGAATATTGTGATATGCCATCTGTTTCAAGGGTAATTCCATCTGCCGCATAATCACCCTTCTTTCTGATAATACCAATATCTACCAGCTTACAGTCCTCTGGAACCGTATAGTTGAAATAAAATGACATCTTATATCCACCGGTAATATCCTCGTAGGTTGGTTGTGCTATGATTATCGTTGGCTCTTTTACTACCTCACTGTCTGCCTGCTCATAATATGCTTCCAATGTGGTATCTCCGGTGATGATGAAAGTATATGTGCTATCATAGCTTACGATATTCCCATTTGCGTCCTTCCAGCCAACAAACTGTTTACCTTCAATCGGATCTGCAGTAACCGTAACACTAGACTGTGGAGCCTTTTGCTCTGTCTGTAAACCTACTACTGTTAATGTATAAGTAATATCCTGCGCCTTAAATACCGGATAAAGACTGGTATTCTCGCTAAAGGTTGCAGTTTCAAAATCAACCACATCTTCTGCTGTTGCAGCACTTGCCTTTGCAGACCATCCAAGGAAGTCAAAACCTACCTTTGTCGGTGCATTTACTGTAGTGGTAATCTTTCCTTCGCCTAAAACAAGTTTCTGGCTGTCCAAAAGCTTTCCTGACTGATGGTAGAAACTTACTGTCACATAAGCTATATCTGCTCCTTCATCTGTCTTAACCTTGACAAATTCCGGTGTCAATGTCGCATCACCAATCACTGTGAAGCTATATGTGGCATCCGTACTTACCGTTGTTCCATAACTATCCTTCCAGCATACAAATTCATAGTCAGCACTCGCTGTTGCTGTCACTGTTGCTGTCTGTCCATATACATACTGTTCTTCACTCGCTTTACCTGTTCCACCTTCTGTGCTTTTACATGTCACTGTATATTTTGCCTCGTCAAGCCATGCATAATATGCATCCGGACTACCAGCATCTAATATAAAGATATATGTACTCTCTGTTCCTACAGATGTATTGCCTGCTGTATCCGTCGTCCATCTACTGAAGCTGTATCCCATACTTGGTGTTACTTTAAGGGTAACGGCATCACCGTTTGCATACCAGCCATTTCCTGACGCAATACCACTTGCAGCACCCTCATCCGCAAATAATATGACAACATTGTGGTCTGCCTTGATAAGTCCACCTGCACCTACTGTAGATGCTGCAAGCAGCTTATCAAAGGCTGTTGCAATATCTGTATCAGAAGAAGCCTCTGTAACAGCACCTGCAGCCACAAGAGTCGTTCGTAAGTTATCAATGGATGCCGTTGTGTATTGCACATCTGCGTACTTTCCGTCACTTAAATTCTTATTTACTTTGGCAATCAGCAGTCCAAGCTGTTTAAATGTTTTTAAATCCTGCTTACAAATATCGCATTTGCCATCTAAATCTTCATCGATGTGCTCAGCATAAACCGGAGCTTCCTGTGTATTTGAATACGAATAGACCAGATCACCCGGATTGCCTTCACAACCTGGATAGGTTTCATTCCGATATACTGTATTCTCAACATCCCCTGCCTTTTTCAGAACAGGATATGTATCACCATTTCCGCCAAGTGCCTGTCCCCATACAGAGCCACTGTAAGTTACGGCATCTTCACCTTCACCTACTGTACAACCTTGTGAGAGGAGATACGCAACTTCACCACTTACAAATTGTGCGGTGGTTTTGCCGCCATTTTCATCTTCTGTGTCTGCGAGGTAATAGCAATTTTTGATTGGCCCAAAATTGTATCCACATATACCGCTTATATCAGCACCTGAGCTAGCAGCAGTAACAGTTCCTATGTTATAACAGTTTAAAATTAGTTCAGTACTACAACCACACACACCACCCACAAAAGCTACTGTGCCGGTAGCAGTAACAGTTCCTGTGTTATAACAGTTTGCGATTGTGCCACCATTATTATATCCACATATACCGCCTATATCAGCAGATGACTCAATAGCGGTAAGATTCCCTGCATTATAACAGTTTGTGATTGTGCCAGCATTGTTTCCGCACACACCGCCCACATGATCATTCCCTTTGAAATAGGAATCAACGACTCCAACATTTTTTATGTTGCCATCGGATTCTGAACTTCCGAATAATCCAATACATGTTGAATCACCATTAAAGTACAAACCACTTACGGTTTTATTATTTCCGTCAAACGTTCCTGAATACTGTGTTGTACGATTTCCCATCCAATCTGCAATCGGTGTCCAGGTTATAAAATCACTTCCGTTGGAAACGTTGCCCTCTGTATCGTATTGTAAGGAATCAAGAAGATTTTCATTTACTGTGATGTTGGCTGTCAGAACTGCATTGGCTAATGTGTTTTGTTCAACTCCATCAAGAGTACCGTTTACAAGTCCTGCAAACCAGTACAGCTGACCTGCATTGCTGATTTCGTAAACATTCTCTTTCATGCTGTCATCGTCAATGTCATATTTGTCAGTTGTTTCAACAGCTGGCTGATATACGGTTGCATTGCATTTCGGGCAGTTTCCGAAACCGTTGCTGTTGAAAGTTATTTCAACCCCCTCATGCTTACACTCTTCCTCTTCCGTGGATTGCTGTTCAGTCTTTCCAGCACTATCATTTGCCTGCACTGCAATTTCTGAATCATTTTCCTCTGCTCCTGCCTGAATCGGTGCCACACCGAATACCATGCAGACAGATAGTATTACTGCCAGACCTCTTTTTATCCGGCTTATCTTTTTTCTCATAAAATGCCTCCTCTCTTATAGCTGTGGATTAAACTGCTTTTGGCTCGCAGCCGTATGGCAGTTCGTGTATCCTATCATCTGCGTCTATCTTATATGTCATTGATAGAAAATTCTCTATCATATATTCAGAGATATTTTACCATACCCCCCCCATTTTATTCAAGGTTCATGTGGTAATTTGTTCAATTTTCACATGAATTTTCTCATAAAAAAGTGTCATTTCACCACTTTTGTGATGAAATGACACTTTTCAGTCCTTTTATGCAATTCGTCACAGTATTTATTCCTGCTTTAACAGGTAATTCTTCCATATCTGTGACAGCTCATCTTGTTTTTGTGCACAGTGTATCTCATCCAAAGGGAATAACATACATCCGCAGTGTCCCGAAAATGTCGGGAAACAGATAATCTTAAGTTCGGTATCTATCTCCGGACTATATGCCATAATCTCAAGACGTTCTCCATACAATGTTGCCCGTTCATAGGTACACAGCCATTTATCGTCCATATTGGAGAAGATATTGCCGAAGCTGTTACCGATGAGTCCACTTAGAGGTACTCTCTCCACCTCTGCCAGCTTCTCGTTACCATAGCGGAATATCCAGTCCACAGCATGCCTGTCCTCATTGAATATCATCTCGATATCTGTAAAGGCAAACGGCATCTGGTCAAAGCTCTGGTAAAATGCATGATACTCTTCCGGTGTCTTAGGAGTGTTCGGCAGGGCAAAAGTTGCTATAAGCTTTCTCTGCTTCTCCTGCAGCTGTGCAAGGATTTCCTTTCTCCTGCGTGTTGCATAGTTGAGTTCTTCTCCATTGATAAGTGTCAGCGTATCTTCTAATGCATGGATTGCCATGATACACACCAGATAGGTACGATGCACTTTCAGAAAATATTCCCCAACCTGTGACTCTATTGCCTCTAAGGTGCTTCTGGTCTTATATATACGCTTCCGCTTGTCACATGAATGTAACAGTCATTCACCGATGCCTTGATATATAGTATATCTGCGACATTGATTACCATAAGCTTATGAGCCGCCTTAATTTTCAGTGTTTTCTTAAACTGCATGATAACTGTTACTCCTTGTTTTTTACTGATTTACTAATATTTTACTGTATTTTGTGGGTTATGGCAATGGGGAGTATTTTAACTTCTGTTCTCTCAATAATGATATAATTTTTTATAACATCTGTATTATAAAGCTTCTTACTATGAATACTTATAGGTATATGAAAGCTTCACAAGTATGTATTTTTTACTGTACATTAATCTTAATATCTTATAAAAGCTGTCAAAATAAAAAGACAGCTTCTACATCCTAATTCTGACATAAAAGCTATCTTCTTGAAATCATTATAATATGTTATACAATAATCACTCTATTTTATACTGTAAGAGTCTTTTCTAATAGTGCTTTGGCATCATCATATTGTTTTTTTGTTATGTTTAGCATTTCACATGCTTCTTCAATAGTACCTAACTTTTGAACTAATGTATCAACATGTTTCACAAGCATTTCTGCTTCTCTTTCATCTGCTCTTTCATCTGCATATTCTTCAATAATATTACACATAGAATCAACTCCCTTCCCATCATTCTTAAAGTATGATAATCTCTCCGATAATTCTGGAAACTTCTTATCATTAATCTCTTTCTGTAAGAAACACTTCATAAGTTCTCCTACATCTGTATTATCAATAGCTGCATACTGGGTATTAACAAACACTCTTGATAATCCATCATCTACAGTTGTATTAGTTTCTCTTATAACTGAATCAATATGGTAAATTGTTCTTCCCAGCCTGAATACATCATACTCTGAAATATACACTACTATAACATCCGGTATCTCTGAAAATTTCTGACCTTTTTCTGAAAATCTTGATACAATACTTGACGCATTATATCTTACTCTTCTTACATCATCATTTACATTTTCCTTCTGTATCTCTATGTTGCATAGCGTTCCGTTACCTAATGTACATAATGCATCAAGCCTTACCGCTCTTCCAAATATATTGGCAATACTGTCTTCTGATATCACTTCTTCTACTATAAGCTTCTTATCGTCAAGTATTACCCTTAGTATTTCCTGACACACTGCCTTAGATTCTGCTAACTTCTTAAACATAGCATCATCTATTGGTCTTAACTGTCTTACTCTTTTTATTAATTCTTCAATTCTATCCAAGTTTTACCCCTTTCTTTTATTATAAGTGCGCCCCTTCACTTTTGTAAACAACAAACTATATTCTCTATGTGCTCATTTCTTAACAATATATCTGTCTCTTATACACATCTCCGAGCCACGAGACCGTACTAGATCTCGTATGCCGT
>ENA-OYBY01000837-OYBY01000837.1-human-gut-metagenome-genome-assembly--contig:-NODE-837-length-9812-cov-3.463565_pt1 | contig 9812 bp, 6 predicted proteins | sample MGYA00244625_ERZ652863 | MGnify/ENA primary metagenome ERZ652863 (study PRJEB26926, sample SAMN06164696) | human gut metagenome | biome: ENVO:00009003; feature: ENVO:2100002; material: ENVO:00002003...
ATCCAGCAGAGATGGAATATCCGTTTCGGCCGGGGAAGCGGTAAATGCCTCACGCAGCTTGGAAATCCGCCAGGGAGCGGCCATGTTGTTATGGAAGTCCCTGGTTTCTCCGGTTTCTGGGCGGATCAGCAGGATCCGTTCATAGCGGGATATCTTGGATATGATCTGCGCAAACAAATCTTCCGAAGTGTCACCGTGGAGAAAAGAGGTTTCAAAGGTTACACACTGTTGCGGATAATGCAGCTCCTCCAAAGACTGGCGGATCGTTTCCTGATGGGCCAGGGTGGGAGAGGACAGGACGAAAAGAGCACTGTTTTTTACATAAATCACAGGAAAGACACTTTCTGCTCCGCAGGAAAGCAGAATCCGCACGATATCCTTTAGAAAACTTTTCAGATAGGTTTCTTCTACAAAGGAACAGATACAGGCATATAGTCCCTTTTCGGGAAAGGACAGAAGTCCCTGATACTTTTTGAATACCTGGGGAAAATTATCAGGCTGATCCAATGCTTCCATAAGCAGCCCCTGTTCTAATGGCGACTGCATATCCTTCAGCAGAAGTGCCTGCTCCGCCTTCTGCTGTACCTCTTTTTGCTTTTTTTCTTCACGGATCGTATCCAGACAGTTGATCAGCTCCTGCTTGTCCGTGGGTTTTAAGAGATAGTAGCGGACCCCGTATGTCATGGCCTGCTTGGCATATTCGAATTCACCGTAACCGGATAACAGGATAAAAGTGATCCGGGAGTCGATGCGGGAGCCACGTTCGATCAGTTCCAGACCGTTCAAAATAGGCATCTTGATATCCGTGATCACAACATCGGGATAGTCATCACGGATCCGGTCATAGGCTTCCATTCCGTTTTTGGCGGTAGCAATCACCTTGTAGCCGAGGGAGGTATAATCGATCATGGAAGAAAGTGCTTCACGTATGATCTGTTCATCATCTACAATCATCAATCTGAGCATAAGAATCCTCTCTTTCTTTGGGAATGGACAGCAGTACAATGGCCATTCCGTCTTCATTGTATATAGATAAGCCGTACCGGTCGCCGAAGAGCAGCTTCAGGCGGGAGTTGATATTCACCAGTCCCACACCGGAACCCTGGGGAGTGACCTGCCTGTGTTCCAGCTTCCAGATGAGATCATCCTCGAAATGGGAACCGGTATTTGCTACGGTAATCTGGTAGACGGTGTCTTTTTCGGAAATGGTGACGGTGATATGACAGACATCGTCACTGAATTCCAGAGCATATTTTAATGCGTTCTCTACCAGAGGCTGGATACAAAGTGTCGGGACATAAATATTGGAAATGTCATCCGGCACATGCAGCTGGAAGTCCAGCCGGTCTCCGAAACGGATCTGCTGGATCCGGATATAATCCTTTAAAACGTCCAGTTCCATTTTTAAAGGGATCAGGTCTTCTTTGCTGTTGACAGCAGCGCGGAACAGATTCCCCAGGGAACGGACCATGGTGGAGATGTCATCGGCACCGTATTTTTGCGCCATCCAGTTGATGGTATCCAGGGTATTGTAGAGAAAATGCGGGTTGATCTGCTGCTGCAGCATCTTGATATTGGTATCCCGGAGCAACAGCTGCTTTTCATAGTTTTTATCCCGCAAAGTCTTTACATTGGATTTCATTTCGTCAAAGCTGACATGCAGCTGCCCGATCTCATCGGTACGGAGACTGTAATCGTAGTGAGCGGTGTCCTCCGGATCCTGGAGTCCCTGTCCGAAGCGGCGGATCTTCTCTACCAGAAGATCCAGATGGTGCAGTATCCTGCGCAGAAGCAACAGTGCCAGAAACAGAGCGATCATCACGACCACGGCGGAGAACAGGATCATCCGGATCAGAACGGTATGGATCGCAGAAAAGAGCGGATCGTAATCCTGAAAATACAGATAATTCCATCCGGTACGTGGAAAATCTCCCTGGATGACAAAGGTCTTTCGTTTATCTATGGAAAGAATAGAATAATGGCTGCTGCCATGATTCAGCGGCTGCAGCAGGCTGGAATACTGTTCCGGATGGTAAGTCTCTTGTGGATAAAATTGCGCATTTCCTGCAAACAGGATAAAACGGGAATGCGTGGAGAGAGAATATCCGGCATTCTCCAGGGCATCACTGATCAGCTGGTCCAGGTCGATCACTATGTACAGGTAAGCCAGATGATCCAGGGTCAGATGACGAAGCTGCCGGATATCCCGGTAAAGTACGATGGTATTCCCGGGGGAAGCCGGTGCACTCCAGCTGGCACGCCCCTGGCAGGCTGCTGCATTTTCTGCCAGTTCCTCCAGAGGAAAAGCATCCAGATCGGAAGTATTTCCCATGCAGATCAGTGTGTCGTCAGGAAGTATCAGACTGATGGATTTGATATAGTCGTCATCAAAAATATAAGGATAGAGAGCCTGATATATCGTCTGCTTTCTCTGGGCATTACGGATACTGGTGGGAGCATCCATGATATCGGCGAGATTCGTCTGAATGATGGTATCGGACAGGATCCGGGCAGAACCGGATTCCACGGTCTCCATTCTTGCAGAGACGAAGGAAGATACATAATTTAGAGACTGTGCATTGGAAGTATACAGCTCACGGGCATAATACTGGGAAAGAAGCTGAATGCCCACAACAAAAGCAAAGAACACAAAAAGCAATGTCGTTGACAGGATCAGTAGTATTTTCTTATATAAAGACAGATTATTAAAACGCTGTGATAAATTGCTCATGGAAAAACCTCCGTATCATGGTTATTATATAGTAAAAATATGGGAAGTTCAATTTTCATCCGTGGGAAGAAAACAAAAAGCCGTTTTTTGAACATTCAGAAACCTTTTTTTGAACACGAAATTATGCAAAATGCCATATGGAATATGGAAAAACTGAAAAAAGTATGAAAATGTGACGAAAAAAATGTAAGATTATGGTTAAAAAAGCCATTTTTTGCATCGACAGAACCGTTATTTAACTTTACCATTATGCAAAATGGACATAAAATAAATTCATCGAAACAACAACGAGGGATGTGCAGGACACATACCCGAAAGATTGTATGGGAGGTATAACAAATGAAGAAAAGAATGATTGCAGGTCTTATGGCTGTAATGATGACCATGTCTCTGGCTGCATGTGGAAGCAGCGCAGGCAGTTCTGATGCATCTGGCACAGGCTCCGCTGCCACAGGTGATAACAGCGCTGCACAGGCTGCCAGTGGTGACAAAGTAACCCTGAACCTTTGCTGGTGGGGAAACCAGACAAGAAATGATGTAACCAAGAAGGCAGTTGACCTTTACATGGAACAGAACCCCAATGTAGAGATCAAGGTAGAGTTTACCGACTGGTCAGGCTACTGGGATAAGCTTTCTGCAATGGCAGCAGGCGGCAACCTTCCCGATATTATCCAGATGGATTACTCCTATCTGCAACAGTATCAGCAGAGCGGACAGCTTGCTGATCTGAGCCAGTTTATTGACAGCGGTGTCATTGACACAAGCAAGATTGCAGACAGCGTTATCGATAGTGGATCTATTGATGGAACCTGTTACGCATTAAGCCTTGGCAGTAATGCTCCTATGATGGTATATGACAAAGAAATCGTAGAACAGGCCGGTGTAGAGCTTCCCGAGCAGCTGACCATCGAAGAACTGTATGATATCGGACAGACCATTTACGAGAAGACCGGTGTGAAGACCTACTACGATGGCGGCATCAATATGATGCAGGTCATCGCAAGAACCCAGGGCTCTCATTTGTTCGATGAACTGGCAGCAGGAACCAAGACTGCAAGCGAAACCCACTTCGCTAATGTGGATAAGTTCAACAAGGCAGAATCCGCTATTTCTCCTGATCTTCTGGCAGAGAAGAACCCGGATGTAGTAGAGACCAAGCCTATCATTGACGGAACTACCTGGAATGACTTTTCTTATTCCAACCAGTACATCAGTATTGCCAACACAGCCGGTAGAGATCTGGGAATCACCATGTATCCTACTACCAGCGATGCAACCACCCAACCGATGTTCTTAAAGCCCAGCCAGTTCTTTTCTATCGCCGAGACTTCTCAGAATAAAGAGGAAGCTGCAAAATTCCTGGACTGGTTCACCAACAGCGTTGAGTGCAACAATATCCTGCTGGCAGAGAGAGGCATCCCTGTGAACAGTGATGTGGCAGAAGCAATCAAACCTAATGTGGATGAGAATTCCCAGAAGGTATTTGACTATATCGCAGAAGTATCCAAGATCGCAACTCCTATTGATGATCCCGATCCCTCCGGTAAGGGTGAAATAGAGGCACAGGGCAAGACCATTGTTGAGAATCTGCGTTATGGAGATACAGATGCAGCAGGAGCAGCAGAAGAATTCGTAACCACATCTCAGAAGATTCTGAGTGAGGCGGCAAAGTAAGACTTCTGAAGTAAGACCGTTATAACAAATTGTAATAAAAGGACGCCTGGATCCCATCCGGCATCGGGCGGGGGCCGGGCGTTTGTTATAAAAAAGGCAGAAGGAGAGGAAAAATGAGCAAAGAAAAGACTTCCCCAAAGAGAAAAAGAACATTGGGTCAGTGGATGGATAGTCCTAATGTATCCGGATATGTGTTTGTCGGACCGTTCATTATCGGGTTTCTGGCATTCATGATGGTTCCCATGCTTTTATCTTTTGCATTTTCATTTACTAGATACAATATTTTACAGTCCCCGACATTCATTGGGCTGGAAAACTACATTACCATGTTCACGGATGATCCGAAATTCTGGAAGGTATTCGGCGTCACCATGTATTATGTGGTATTTTCCGTACCTCTTCGTCTGATCATGGCATTGATCGTAGCAATGCTTTTAGTGAAGAGCACCAAGCTGTCCGGCTTTTACAGAGCAGTATATTACCTTCCTTCCATTATCGGTTCCAGTGTGGCAGTTGCCATTCTGTGGAAAAGAATGTTTGCCAGTGACGGTGTGATCAACGGTCTGTTCGGACTGGATATCGCATGGCTGGGACGTTCCGATACTGCGATTTGGACACTGATCATTCTGGCAGTATGGCAGTTCGGATCCTCCATGCTGATCTTCCTGTCAGGATTAAAGCAGATTCCCGTAAGCCTATATGAGGCAGCCACCATGGATGGAGCTGGCGGTGTCCATAAGTTCTTCAAGATCACACTCCCCATGCTGACCCCCACGATTTTCTTCAATCTGATCAACCAGTTGATCAACGGCTTTATGGCATTTACACAGAGCTACATTATTACACAGGGAAAACCAAGGGATACCACCCTTTTCTATACTGTATATATGTACCAGAACGCATTTACCTATAATAAACTCGGCTATGGATGTGCACTTGCATGGTTTATGATTCTGGTAGTAGGAATTTTGACACTGATCTTGTTCAAGACCCAGAACAAGTGGGTATATTATGAATCAGAAGGTTGATGGTGAGCGTATGAAAAAAGGATATAAAGAAAAAAGATTAGCTATCGGAGTGATTTATCATATCTTCACCTTCTGTTTTGCCTGTGTGATGATATATCCGTTAGTATGGATGATATTTAGTACCTTCAAGGATACCAATGAGATCATAAGAACGGCATCGGAATTGATCCCGAGACACTTCTCTCTGGAGAACTACAAGGTAGGCTGGCAGGGATTTGCCGGATACAATTTCGGAACCTTCTTCAAAAACTCTTTTGTGATCGCAGGTTTATCCACCATCGGAGCAGTGGCTTCCTCTGCTGTGATCGGATACGGCTTCGCAAGAATTAACTTCAAATTCAAGGGATTCTGGTTCGCCTGCATGCTGTTGTCCATGATGCTTCCGTTCCAGGTAGTAATGATCCCGCAGTACATAATTTTCAATAAATTAGGCTGGGTCGGTTCTTACCTTCCTATCATTGTTCCCCAGTGGTTCGGTCAGGGATTCTTCATTTTCCTGAATATCCAGTTCATCAAGGGGATTCCCATGGATCTGGATGAGGCGGCCAGAATGGACGGATGTTCTACCTATACGATCTTCTTCCGTATCATCCTTCCTCTGATCAAACCTTCACTGGTAACCAGTGCGATCTTCTCCTTTATGTGGAGATGGGATGATTTCCTGGCAGCACTGTTATACTTAAGCGATCCTCTGAAATATCCGGTGAGTTACGCTCTGAAGATGTTCTCGGATCCTACCGCAGGTTCTGACTGGGGTGCTATGTTTGCAATGGCAACCTTGTCCCTGATTCCTATATTTGTTATTTTCCTGACTATGCAGAAATATCTGGTAGAAGGAATTGCATCCACCGGTATCAAGGGCTAAAGCTGTCCGGCGGGGAGACTGTTCCGGTTCTCCCCGCTTTTCTTGTTTTCAGATAAAAATCAGAGGAGAGTGTGTTATGGACACTGTTAGAAATCGGATCAAAGCTGTTCTCGAAGCCGTAGAGCAGATGATATATAGTGACAGACAACCGGTAACTTCCGTGAAGATCGCCAAAGCGGATTACCATTTTGAGGAGGAATTCCACAGAGAAGGAAAGGATTTCCGGGATTTCGGCCGCAATGAGACCTGGGGTGAGCTGGATCAGCATTATTTCTTCCTGGCAGATGTGGCGGTCCCGGAGCAGATGGAGGGGCATACAGTCCGTGCCGTGCTGAATACCGGAGCCACAGATATCTGGAATACGGACAATCCCCAGATCATGGCTTATGTGAACGGCAGATTTGCAGCCACGCTGGATATGAACCATCAGTTTATCATTCTGTCGGAGCATGCCAAAGCAGGAGAGACTTACGAACTGGCTTTTTATGCGTATTCCAGTGCGTATGCAGGCACGTTTACCGGTACGAATTTCTTCCGCCTGGAGCTGGCAGTCTACCAGGAAGAGGCGGCTGGACTCTATTATGACATGCAGGCTGTCTATGAAGCTGCGGATCTTCTGCCGGAGGACAATCTATCCAGGATCGAGGGCTTTAAAGCACTGGAAAGATGCGTAAATCTGTTGGATCTGCGCAGACCCGGATCCGCAGAATGCTTTGAGAGCATGAAAATGGCGGCGCAGGAGCTGGAAGGTACTTATTATGCCGACAGAAGACCGAATCCGGTGACGGTGCACAGTATCGGCCATACCCATATTGATGTGGCATGGAAATGGCCCCTGCGTCAGACCAGACAAAAGGCAGTTCGCAGCTTTGAGACGGTACTGAACCTGATGGACAGATATCCGGAATACCGTTTTATGTCCAGTCAGCCACAGCTCTATGAGTTCGTGAAGGAAGATGCTCCCGGGGTATTTGCCAGAATCAGGGAACGGATCAAAGAGGGCAGATGGGAAGCGGAAGGGGCCATGTGGCTGGAGCCGGACTGCAACATTTCCTCCGGAGAATCCCTGATCCGGCATATCATCTATGGCCGCAGATTTTTTGAACAAGAGCTCGGTGCGGAGAAAAATGAAGTATTGTGGCTGCCGGATGTCTTTGGTTACAGTGCGGCGCTGCCGCAGATCCTGCAGAAATCCGGGATTCCTTATTTTATGACCACGAAAATCGGATGGAATGAGTTCAACCGGTTTCCTCACGACACCTTTCTCTGGAAGGGCATTGACGGAACGGAAGTGTTGACACATCTGATTTCTACCAGAAACTATCAGAAGCCGGGTGACCTGAAGATGGTGGGAAACCATTCCACCACTTATAATGGTCTGCAGAATGCCTCCCAGCTCATGGGTACCTGGCAGCGGTATCAGGATAAGGATGTGAGCACTGAGGTGCTGACCTGTTACGGCTATGGTGATGGCGGTGGAGGCCCCACAGAAGAGATGCTGGAGCAGAGCAGAAGGCTGGAGCACAGCATCGTGGAATGTCCTGCAGCAAGACAGACAGGGGTGAAGGAATTCTTTCATATTCTGGAAGACAAAATGGACAAAAAGCGTCTGGCGGTATGGGATGGTGAACTATATCTGGAATTCCACCGTGGTACTTATACTTCCATGGCACAGAATAAAAAATATAATCGTAAGGCTGAGTTCAAAAACGGCGAAACCGAGCTGTATGCAGCAATGGCATCACTTCTGGATCAAAAGTATCTCTATCCACAGGAACAACTGGAACACAGCTGGAAACTGCTTTTGCTGAACCAGTTCCACGATATTCTGCCCGGTTCCTCTATTAAGGAAGTGTATGAGGATTCCGCCGCACAGTATGAAGAGATTTTTGCTGCGGATGAAGAAATGATGAAAACAGCGAAGAAGAGCATCCGGGAAAAGCTGTTCCGGTATCGTGCGGAGAAGAATGAGGAGGTCTGCGCAGTATGGAATCCTTTGAGCTTTGCACGTACGGCACTGATCAGGAATGCAGAGGGCAGTTGGCAGAAAATAACAGCAGGACCCAGCGGTGTTACTGTGTGCAGAGCGGTGAACTCCGGAGAGGACAACTGTTTCACTGAGCTTGTAATGGAGGAAAACGGACGACCGGTAAGCTTCAAAACGCCCTATTTTACCGTAAGATTTGATGCCAATGCTGAGATCACAAGCCTGGTGGATATCAGGGAGGACCGGGAACTGATCCAAAAGGGCAGGATGGGTAACCGTCTCACCGTATATGAGGATCGGCCGGCAGAATTCGATGCCTGGAATATTGACGAGGGATATCTGGAGAAATCCTGGGATGTCATTGATGTGGAAGAATTCAAAGTATTGGAGAACGGACCGGAGACGGCGGCATTACATGTGCGCAGACGGTTCCAGGACTCCATGATCGATCAGACCATTCGTTTCTACCGGCACACTGCAAGGATCGATTTTCAGACCAGAGTGGACTGGCAGGAACATCAACAGCTGCTCAGAGTATCCTTCCCTGTGGATATTCTGGCAAATGAAGCGGATTATGAGATCCAGTTCGGCAATGTAAAGCGGCCGACACACAAGAACACATCCTGGGATCGTGCAAGATTCGAGGTATGCGCACACAAATGGGCAGATCTTTCCGAGCCCGGTTATGGTGTGGCACTGATGAATGACTGCAAATACGGTTATGATGTCCATGAGGGTGTGATGGGACTGACATTGATAAAGTCAGGTATTTTCCCCAATCCCGATGCAGATCAGGGACAGCATGAATTTACCTACGCATTGTTCCCTCATCAGGGAGATTTCCGCAAGGGCAGTGTGGTAAGAGAAGCTTACGATCTGAACTGCCCGATGGCATGGGAGAAGGTACAGGGTATCTATGAAGACAGCTTCTCAATGCTGCAGATAGCAGAGGAAAATGTGATGGCAGATACTGTGAAAGCAGCAGAGGACGGCAATGGCATCATCGTACGTATCTATGAGACTTGGGGAATGCGTACCAAAGTGCATGTGAACTTCCCACTTGCTCCGGATGCACAGGTAACAGTCTGTGACTGCATGGAGAATTTTTCCGGGGTGGAGAATGCGGATATGACCCGTGTACAGGACGGATGGAGCTTTACTATGAAGCCTTATGAAATCAAAACCCTGCGTATTGTGAATGAAAAAAAGTAAGAGGGTTACGAAGGAGAAAATTATGATCAATATATTAGAATACGGTGCAGTGGGCGATGGACAGACCAATGATGCCCCTGTCATTCAGAAAGCAATCGATACGTGTGCAGAACAGGGAGGAGGCGTAGTCCTCTTCCCCGGCGGCAGGACATATTCTTCCGGATATGTGCTGTTGAAATCCAATGTGGAGGTACATCTGGAGCCGGGCGCTGTCTGGAAAGCCAGCAGCAACATAGAAGATTATTACCCGCTGCGCAACAATGGTAAAATCACCTGTCTCTTATACACATCTGACGCTGCCGACGAATAGCCTTG
>ENA-OYBY01000839-OYBY01000839.1-human-gut-metagenome-genome-assembly--contig:-NODE-839-length-9797-cov-6.236502_pt1 | contig 9797 bp, 9 predicted proteins | sample MGYA00244625_ERZ652863 | MGnify/ENA primary metagenome ERZ652863 (study PRJEB26926, sample SAMN06164696) | human gut metagenome | biome: ENVO:00009003; feature: ENVO:2100002; material: ENVO:00002003...
GAGATCTAGTACGGTCTCGTGGGCTCGGAGATGTGTATAAGAGACAGGATGAGGAAGAAGTTGAAGACCACATCCAGCGCGCAGACCAGCACGCTGATGAGGCCGGGGGTCAGGGCGTCGCCGGTGGCCCGGAGCATGGCAGTATACATCCCCATCGCCATGGTGAAGGGGAGAGCCGCTGACCAGATGGCAAAGTAGGCGCTGGCGTTGGCCTGAAGGGAGACGTCTGCCCCCAGCCACCCGGGCAGAAAGCGGCTGATGCCGACGCCGAAGACCGCAGCGCCGAGCCCCAGCATCAGGTTGAAAAGCATAGCCTGCCGCAGCACGCCCCGGGCGTCCTGCTGGCGGTCGGCCCCGAGGTACTGGGCGATCTGGATGGAAAATGCTGTGTACAGCCCCACGAGGATGCCATGGAGCAGCCATGTGCTCGAGCTGACGATGCCGATGGCGGCGGTGGCCTCTGCGCCGATGTGGCCCACCATCGCGGCGTCGATGTACTCCATCGCTGTGACCACCAGCTGCTCCAGAATGGAGGGGATGCTCAGGGTCAGGGCGATGCGGGCAGTATCGGACAGCGGAATGTCTTCGCCCTGCCGCATCCGGGCGGAGATCTGCTCCAAAGAAAGTGTCATGTCGTCTCCTGTTTCATTATAGTTGGATCTGCTCTCCTATTATAAGTAAGAGGCTGAAATTTGTCAAACCAGCAGCTTCCGTGATGAAATTGATTCCGCATTATAACATCCCCCGGCCGGGGGATGCAGTCACCGCAGGTGACGAATGGGGGCGTCTGTACCGGAAGCACAGTTTTAAAGGGCGAAGGTCCTGGCATCGGCAAAAGAGGGTTACAGCTTTTATGACCGGGTGATTGATTTTTTGGCCCCGGCGTGATACACTCTCGGAGTAAGAAGAATATCATTGAAAGAGGTTTAAAATATGCTGCAGCTTATTTCAGCCACCGGCCAGCAGACCGTGGACGCGCTGGCGTTCCTGCTGGCGTTTGCCCTGACCGCCCTGATGGACTCGGTCTTCCACGACAAGCTCCCCCACGACCATGGCCGTGCCTTCGCGGTCAACGGCGAGCTTTCCAAGGGCAAGGCCCGGGGCTCGGGACTCATCTTTGTGCTCTGCATCGCGCTGGTGACGCTGGCGGTGGTGCCCTTTAAGGTAGAGTACCTTATTTATACTGTCCTGCTCATCGCCTCCATGCTCTCAGGCTACTTCGATGACGCCTCCGAGACGGCGTGGAACGAGTACAAAAAGGGACTCATCGACTTTGTCATCGCAGTGGTGGCGGGCGTCACCTACCTGAACTTCAACAGCACGGCGGTGCACTTCCTGAGCATGACCTTCGCCATCCCGTACCCGCTCTACCTGCTGCTCATCGTCATCCTCATCTGGGCCAGCATCAACGTGGTCAACTGCACCGACGGCGTGGATGGCCTGTCTGCCAGCCTTGCGGTGGTGAGCATCGGCACCTTCCTGCTGGCCTACGGCGAGGAGCTGAGCGACTACTCCACCGCAGCCATCGTCTTCATCGGTGCGCTGCTGGCCTACCTGTGGTCCAACGCCAAGCCCTCGAGCCTCCTGATGGGCGACGCCGGCAGCCGTGCGATGGGCTTCTTCCTCGCCATCCTCGCCCTCAAGAGCGGCCATCCCTTCGCCTTCCTGCTGGCGGCACTGGTGTTCATCGTGGACGGCAGCCTCGGCATCCTGAAGATCAGCTTCAAGCGCTTCCTGCACATCAGCATCCTCCGGAACACCCTCACCCCGCTGCACGACCATGTGCGCAAGCGTCTGGGCTGGAGCGACGAGCAGGTGGTGGCCCGCTGGCTCATCCTGCAGGCCGTTGCGTCGGCGCTGCTCCTGCTGATGGTCCGTTGATTTACGGATTTTAAGTATGATGTTTGTGCAGCTTTCCAAAATGCAGATAAGACCGTTCGGATTTTTGTTGCACTTTATGGATTGAAAGTTGAACGGAAAAAGACTATACTTTAGCTAACGAAAGCAAAGGCGCTTAAGTGAACGTGTTCACTTTGCGCCTTTTTTGTTTTTTTCGTTTTTGTGTGCGGTCCGGGAAAGCCGCACCGGATGCGCTGTCCGTGGCGCTAGAGCACGGACAACAGAACTAGGATAGGGAAAGGCGGGAATCACAGTGATCAAACTCGAACACGTTGACAAGTATTTCGGCGACCTGCACGTCCTGAAGGACGTGAATCTTGAGGTGGCCGAGGGAGAAAAGCTGGTCATTATCGGACCGTCCGGCAGCGGCAAATCCACGACCGTCCGCTGCATGAACTTTCTGGAAGAGCCGACCAGCGGCCATGTCTACATCGACGGTCAGGAGCTGACCAACAAGAACAAGACCAAGATCGTCCGCGACAACATGAGCATGGTCTTCCAGCAGTTCAACCTCTACCCCCACATGACGGTGCTCAAGAACCTGACGCTGGCTCCCATGAAGCTCCACCACAAGACCAAGGAGGAAGCAGAGGAGCTGGCATATCATTATCTTGAGGTCGTCGGTCTCCGGGATAAGGCGGATGTCTACCCCACCCAGCTGTCGGGCGGTCAGCAGCAGCGCATCGCCATCGCCCGTGCCCTCTGCGCACAGACCAAGATCATCCTGTTCGACGAGCCGACCTCGGCCCTCGACCCGGAGACGATCCAGGAAGTGCTGGACGTCATGGTGCGGCTGGCACACGAGAAGAATATCACGATGGTGGTCGTCACCCACGAGATGGGCTTCGCACGGAATGTCGCCGACCGGATCGTCTTTATGGCGGACGGCCAGATCGTGGAGGAGGGCACGCCGGAGCACTTCTTCACCAACCCCAAGAACGAGCGCGTCCGGCAGTTCCTGAGCAAGATCGTCCGCTGAGGACGAACATCACAAAGGTTGACACGGCAGGGGCTCACAAGTTGTGGTGAGACGCCGTTGTTGATAACAGGCCGTTTCGGAGCGGACAGGGAAAGCCGCTCGGGCCGAAAAAACAAAGAGGAGTGGTTTATTATGAAAAAGATCTCGCGTCGTGATTTCCTGAAGGTCACTGGTTTTGTAGGCGCTGCGGCTGCCCTGACCGCCTGCGGCGGCTCCGCAAGCTCTACCGCAGCCTCTACGGCATCTTCTGCCGCCGGCAGCGCAGCCGCCTCTGCCGCAGCGCTGGGTGCTGACACGCAGGCCATCGTGGACCGCGGCGTCCTGAAGGTCGGCGTCAAGAATGCCGTGCAGGGCTTCAGCTTTCAGGATACCCTCACCGGTGAGTACACCGGTCTCGAGGACAGCCTTGCAGAGATGATCGCAGAGCACCTCGGTGTGGACGTGGAGTTCACCACTGTTACCGCCGCCACCCGTGGCGAGCTGCTGGACTCCGGCGACATCGACGCTGTTCTGGCCACCTTTACCATCACCGAGGAGCGCAAGAAGACTTGGGACTTCTCCACCCCCTACTACACCGACTACGTCTCCGTTCTGGTGGAGGATTCCACCGACATCAAGGGTCTGGCTGACCTGAAGGACAAGGTCGTGGGCGTCTCCTCCGGCTCTACCTCCGCCCGTGCACTGGTCAAGGCCATGATCGACGAGGGCGTGCTGGACGGTGCAAACTTCGACGCCGACACCTTCAACGCCGACACTTGGAAGGACGGCATCTCCTTCCGTCAGTACGACGACTATCCCGCCATCAGCACCGCACTGAGCGCAGGCGAAGTGCAGGGCTTCTGCGTTGATAAGTCCATCCTCGCCATCTACAAGACCGAGGGCCGCAGCTACATTGACGCCGAGTTCAGCCCGCAGGAGTACGGCGTCGCTACCAAGAAGGGCAGCGATTTCTCCACGGTGTGCGACGACCTCATCAAGGGCTGGCTGGCCGATGGCACCATCGATCAGCTCATCAAAGACAACGGTCTGGGCTAAACCCGGATCTTCCAGAACAAAGAGAGTGTAGGGAAAGGAGCGCTTGCCATGTCTGGCTTGTTTTCATTGGATTCCTGGTCCACCGTCTGGACACATCGGGAGAGCTTTCTGCTGGGTCTGGGCAACACGCTGCAGACGGCTGTCTGCGCACTGGCGCTGGCCTTTATCATCGGTGCTGCGCTGGGTCTGATGTCCACCAGCGGCAATAAGCCGCTGCGCATCGTCGCCCGCATCTATGTCGAGTTCATCCAGAATACCCCGCTGCTGCTGCAGCTTTGCTTCCTGTATTATGCGCTGGCCTTTGCAGGCGTGAGCCTCGGCGTCATCCGCACCGGCATCATCGCGCTGGGCGTCTACACCGGCGCTTATATGGGCGAGGTCGTCCGCGCCGCCATCGAGTCGGTCCCCAAGGGCCAGTTCGAGGCCGCACAGGCACAGGGCTTCAGCTATCTGCAGCGGATGGGCTACATCATCCTGCCCCAGAGCATCCCCGTGATGCTCCCTCCGATGGTCAATCAGGTGGTCAACCTCTTCAAGAATACCTCCTGCCTCTACATCGTGGGCGGCGCTGACCTCATCAGTGTGACCTACAGCTTCGTCACCGGTGCTTCCACCGGCGGCGCATACGCCCCCGCTTATATCGTCTGCGGCGTCATCTTCTTTGTGGTCTGCTTCCCGTTGTCCACGCTGGCAGCCCGCTGGGAAGCCTCCCTCAAGGAGCGCAAGGGCAGCGTGAACGCAAACCTCAAGACCGCCAACAAGAAAGTGGAGCTGAAGGAGGCTGCCTGATATGAAAACGCTTGCTGCAAGCCTTTCCATCCTCACGAAGCAGGGCGTCATGCTCTATCTGCTGCGGGGTGTGGCCTTCACCTGCATCATCTCGGTGCTGGGTGTCATCATGGGCCTCATCGTCGGCTCTCTGCTGGCGCTGGCCCGCACCTACTGCAAGAAAGGCCCGTCCCGCATCCTCGGCTGGTTCGCCACGGCTTATATCGAGCTGTTCCGCAACACGCCTTACCTGCTCTGGATCTTCATCTGCGTCGTGTTCTGCCCCTGCCCGGACTTCTTCGCCCGGAAGATGTTCGGCCTGACCAGTGTGGAGATGAAGCTGCTGTTCAAGGCTGCTCTGGCCCTCATCCTCTTCAACTCCTCCGTCATCGCCGAGATCGTCCGCGGCGGCCTGAATGGCGTGTCCAAGGGCCAGTTCGAGGCCGGTTATGCACAGGGCTTCAACACCGTTGAGGTGCTGCTGTACATCGTCCTGCCGCAGGCCTACCGCAACATCGTGCCCACCCTGCTCAGTCAGGTCATCACTACCATCAAGGACTCTTCTTATCTGGCCAATGTGGCCACCATCGAGCTGATGGCCCGCATTCGTCAGCTGCTGAGCGCCGCAGGCACCTACAACGGCCTTGGCACGGTGAACGTCTCCGACGTCATGGTGCTGTTCGGTGCGGCCTGTGTCATCTACTTCGTCATCAACTTCACATTGAGCTGCGTGGTCCGTTCGATGCAGAACCGCCGTAAGAAGGCTCTGGTCTTTGCCCCGGCAAAGGCCGCATGAATCATCAAGCCCTAATCCAATTTCCCATTTCCCAATTATTTTCCCATCATTGTTCTGTCAATGCCAAAGACGCCCGGCGGGTGGTACCGCCGGGCGTCTTTGGTGTTATCGGGATAGTATGCTGAGAGCGGTCAGCTCTTTGTCGCGTAGGTCACATCCAGCACCGGGCCGAAGGGGTCGAAGACCAGCCCCTTGATGCCGTTGGCGAGGAGCAGGCGCTTCTGCTGGGTGAAGAGGGGAACGGCCACGGCCTGCTCAAGCAGCTGACGCTCACAGGCGGCCAGCAGAGAGCAGCGGGTGCTGCCGGTGGCTGTGGCGCTGGCCGAGAGCTGGGTGGTGTAGAGGGCGTCGCTGTAGCCGGTCAGCCCGCCGCCGGTGGGGGAGAACTGGGCCAGTGCGGCGTAGATGCTGCCGCCCTCGGCCTGTACAGGGGCCAGCGCGATGGTGTAATCGCCGCTTTCGAGCCGCTTCTGGAACTCCTCCGGCTCCACCTCCTCTACCGAGAAGAAGAGGGAAAATTCCTTCTGCCATGCGCTGTTGATCTGCTCGGCAGCGTCGCTGAGGCCGCTGCCGGAGGGCAGAAGCAGGGAGATGCGGCCAAAGTCTGCGGGGAAGACGCCGCCGTCCCGGGCGGCGATGTAGAGGCTGCGGGGGTCGCCGAGGGCCGGGCGGACATCGCCTGCCGCCTGCCGGTAGTCGATGCCGTCCACAGTCAGGCCGTCGGGGATGAGGCCCTTGGCCTCCGCGAACAGCCCGCCGTCTGGCACTTCCACCGCCGAGACCGCCGCGCTGGCCAGCGCCTGCCGCAGCTCTGTGGAGGCGAAGATGGAATTGCAGTTGAAGAGCAGCGACCATGTGGTGTCGGAGTAGGTCACGCTCTGGAGCGAGGTGGGGGTACCGCTGTCATCGAGGGCGGCGGTGCACTTCTCGTTGCGGATAAGCTCCTCGGCGGACTGGCCGGAGTTGTTGGTGTTTTCCACAAGGCGCAGGCTGTCGATCTGCTCCCCGGAGGCGGCCCGGCGAAGGAAGAGGCCGCCGGACGTCCAGTTGTAGAGGTAGAAGCTGCCGCTGGAGAGGGTGGAGGCGCTGGTCAGGCCGTAGGTGCCCCGGGTGCTGTTGAAGAATTCCTCGTCGCAGGGCATCGCGCCGGGCAGCGTCAGCTTGGAAAGAAAGGTCTCGTCGGGAGTGGAGAGGCGGAACACCAGCTGCAGAGGCTCGGGGGCAGAGACGCCCAGCGCACTTGCGGGCATCTGCCCGGCCAGCACGGCGGCGCTGTTCTCGAGGGCGGAAAACTCCACGGCATAGGGAGAATTTGTTCCGGGAAGGAACATCCGCCGGAACGCAAAGGCGAAGTCCTCGGCGGTGATGGCGTAGTCGGTGGCGCTGCCCTTTGCGGCGGTATAGGTCAGACCGTCTTTCAAATAAAATGTATAGGTGCGCCGGTCGGCGGACACCTCCCACCGTTCGCACAGCTCGGGGGCCAGCTGGCCGTCCGGCGTGCGGCGGACGAGGCCGCTGTAGAGGTTCTCGCAGGCGATGACGTCGGCGGCGCTGGATGCCACCTGTGGGTCGAGGTTCGCGGGGATGGAATCCACGAACCATGTAAAGCTGTTGGAGCCGGAGCCGCAGGCGGTGAGGCTCAGGACAAAAAACGCAGCCAGCAGGGCTGCGATAAGGCGAAACTGTCTCAAGAAATGCATCCTTCCGGGCCGGTGGCCCTGTTTGTCATAAAAAGCAGGTTCAAAGATCGGCCTGCACCCGGCCGGGCGCAGGGAGACTCTGCGGTCGATGGGGCGCAATGCTGCTGATGCTGCGCCAAAAATCAGAGTTATACTAAGTGTAGCAGAAACGAAACGAAAAGACAATCGACATTTTGTTGATTTGGGCGGACATTTTGTTCCAAGGTTTGGGGTTTTCCGTTGCCAAGCGGGCACAAATGGTCTATAATGGAGGACGGCAATGAATTTTCTCCTGCGGCGGCGTGCGGCGGGGGACGATCGTAATATATTTATATTTATAGAGGAGGGCCTTTTTTATGCAGAAGGAACAGCAGGAGCTTGCAAACCTCATCAAGGGCAAGAAAGTTGCCTTTATCGGCGCGGGCGTCAGTCATAAGACGCTCATCCGGGAGTTCGTGGAGCTGGGGGCGCAGGTCACGCTCTGTGACCAGAAAAAGAGCGTGGAGGAGTTCGGCGACTACGCCGCCACCATCAAGGAGCTGGGCATCCGCCTGAGCCTCGGTGAGAACTATCTCGACGGCTTCAAGGGGCAGGACATCATCATGCGCACCCCGGGCTTCGTGGGCTATTTTGAGAAGCCGCTGCAGGACGCGATGGCTGCGGGCACGATGGTCACGAGCGAGGTGGAGCTGTTCTTCCAGTTCTGCCCCTGCGAGATCGTGGCCGTGACCGGCTCGGACGGCAAGACCACCACCACCACCCTCATCTCCAAGTTCTATGAGGCCGCAGGCCGCAGGGTGCATCTGGGCGGCAACATCGGCGCCGCCCTGCTGCCCATGCTGCCTGAGGTCAGCCCCGACGATGTGGCGGTGGTGGAGCTGTCCAGCTTCCAGCTCATCAGTATGCACCAAAGCCCTGACATCGCGGTGGTCACCAACGTGACCCCCAACCACCTCGACCACCACAAGGATATGCAGGAGTACATCGACGCAAAGCGGAACATCCTGCTCTACCAGAAGCAGCCCTGCCGCGCGGTGCTGGGTTATGAGAACGAGATCAGCCGCTCGATGCAGAAGGACTGCAAGGGCACACAGGTCTGGTTCACCCGCCTGCACGAGACGGACAACGGCGCATTCCTGCGGGACGACGGGATGCTCTGCATGGCCGAGAACGGCGTCGTGACCCCCTTCCTCGCCCAGAAGGACGTGAAGCTGCGGGGTCTGCACAACATCGAAAACCTGCTGGCCGCTGCCGCCGCCGTCTGGGGCGAGGTGCCTGTGGAGGCCATCCAGCTGGTGGGCAGCAGCTTTACCGGCGTGGAGCACCGCATCGAGCCGGTGCGGGTGCTGGACGGCGTCACCTATTACAATGACTCCATCGGCACAAGCCCCACCCGCACCATTGCCGGGCTGCGCAGCTTCGACCAGAAGGTCATCCTCATCGCAGGCGGCTACGATAAGCATATCCCCTATGAGCCGCTGGCCCCGGAGATCACCGCCCATGTCAAGGATCTGGTGCTGATGGGTGCCACCGGCCCCCGCATCGAGAAGGCTGTGCGCGAGGACCCGAACTTCAACGAGGCTGAGCTGCCCATCCGGCACGCCGACAATATGCAGCACGCCGTGGAGCTGGCCCGCGCCTGCGCAAAGCCCGGCGACATCATCATCCTCTCGCCGGCCAGCGCTTCCTTTGACCTCTACCCCAACTTTGAGGTGCGCGGCCGCGAGTTCAAGAAGATCGTCAACGCCCTCAAGTGATCGCACAGGTCAAAACGCCCCGCCAGCGGCAGCGGTTTTTCAACGCCTGCCGGGAAAAGCTCTGTCTTGGGGCGACGATGCCGCTGGCGCTCTCGCTCTTCGGCAAAAGCCGGCCGGGCCGCTTCTTCGCCGGGCCGACGCTGGCGCTGGATGTGGGCGGCAGCACGGCATGGCTGGCGGGCCACGCCAACCCCGACGAGCTGGCGGGATTCCTGAACTTCTGCGGCTGTGAGGCCGTGGTGCTGGACGAGGCCGGATGCCCGCCGCCCACAGGCTGGAAGCGGGCCAAGACTCTCTCGGTCTTCGGCCTCCCGCCGGGGCGGCAGCTGCCTCTGCCCGAGGCAGACGCCGCCCTCTGGCAGAGCCTCGAAAAGAACACCGAGCCTGCGGCCGGAAAGACAGCGGAGATGCTCTTCCCCGACCGCCCCGGCAGACGGGATGACTTTTACTCTGAGCTGTGTTCCAAGCGCAGCCGGGGCCTTGCCCGGGTCTGGACGCTGGAACGGGAGGGGGAGATCGTCTGCACCGTGGGAGCCTATGCGCTGGCGGATGGGCAGGCCTATATGGCCTGCGGCGAGACGGCCGAGGCCCTGCGGGGGCGCGGCATCGGCGGGCGGCTCATCGTTGGGATGGCCAATGCCCTCTCGGCAGAGGGGTGGATGCCCGTCTTCCTGTGCAGCCCTGAGCGGGTGCATTTCTATACCCGGCTCGGCTTTGAGAGGCTGGGGGAGTATGCAAGGTACACGTCGCAGTGAGTTTTTTGGCTCAAATAAAGTGCGGTGGAGCTGCGCGCTGCAGCGCGGATTAAATTGCTCTTGCGGTAGGGCTTAGTTCTCTTTTGCGTGCCAAAAGAGAACCAGAAAAGCACCCGCTACTTTCGAGGC
>ENA-OYBY01000845-OYBY01000845.1-human-gut-metagenome-genome-assembly--contig:-NODE-845-length-9759-cov-3.965478_pt1 | contig 9759 bp, 5 predicted proteins | sample MGYA00244625_ERZ652863 | MGnify/ENA primary metagenome ERZ652863 (study PRJEB26926, sample SAMN06164696) | human gut metagenome | biome: ENVO:00009003; feature: ENVO:2100002; material: ENVO:00002003...
CGGCAGCGTCAGATGTGTATAAGAGACAGTCCGCGTTGTATGCGCAAAATGAAGAGGACGATCATCCTACGATAGACCTTTGCAGCCTGGATCTGTATACCGGCGAATGTGAGATCTGCAAGGTGGGCGGTGTTGCCACGTTCTGGAAGACCTCCGGAAGGGTTCTCTGTGTCGGCGGCGAAAGCCTGCCGTTAGGTATTTTTCAAAAAGTGCAGATAGAACGACAGATGTGTCAGATCCGGCCGGGAGATCTGCTGGTCATGATGACGGACGGGGTTCTGGATATGATGGAAGACGGGGAAGAGCGCATGGCACAGGTGCTGGAAGGGTTGCAGGAACAGAACCCGCAGGAGGTCGCAGAGAAAATATTGTCCTATGCCATCTGTGCCTCAGAAGGGCGGATTCGGGACGATATGACGGTATTTGTGCTCTGCCTGTGGGAAAACACGTGATGCCGCCTTGATTTTTCCTCATAATTAGGATAGAGTAAAAACATGAATACATGGATGGATACGCGAGAAAAAGTATTTGCATATATCAGAGAGCATCACATGCTGCAGGCCGGCGACCGTGTGGTAGCCGGTGTTTCTGGAGGGGCAGACTCGGTTTGCCTCTTATTTTTGTTGCTGGAATGGCAGAAGGAAGTACCTACAGACATTGCCGTAGTGCATGTGGATCACGGCATTCGCGCGGAGGCCGGAGAAGATGCGCGGTATGTGGAGCAGCTCTGCGAGGAGAGAGGAATCCCTTTTTTCCTGACCAGGGCAGAGGTAAGGAACAGAGCCCGCATGGAGAAAATCTCTGAGGAAGAAGCCGGGCGCAGAACGAGATATGAGGCGTTTGAAAAGGCGGCAAAGGAGTGGGGAGCCACGAAGATCGCAGTGGCCCACAACAGCAATGACCGCAGCGAGACCCAGCTGTTCCATTTGTTCCGGGGCAGTGGAATCCGGGGACTGGCCAGCATTTTGCCTGTGAGAGATCGGATTATACGACCGCTCCTATGTCTGGAACGGTGGGAGATCGAGAAGTTTTTACAACAGCGAGGAATTGTCTATTGCAAGGATGCCACCAATGAGGAGGATGACTACACAAGAAATCGTATTCGGCATCATATTCTGCCTTATGCGGAGCAGAATATTGTAAAGGGGTGTGTAGCGCATATGAATCAGACGGCGGAGCTGCTGGCGGAGACGGAGGACTATCTGGAACTGCAGACAAAAGAAGCAGCTGGCCGATGTATCCGGGCAACGGACGGTGACGGAGAGTCCGCAGAGACGGGGGACAGCCGGAACGCGGTGATCTGTATTGCGGTGGAACCGTTTCTGGCGCTGCATCCTGTGATCCGTAAGCGCCTCTTGTATGAAGAAGTGAAGCAATTGTCTCCCGGGCAGAAAGACATCACTTACCAGCATATTCAGGAGCTGCTGACCTTGTTTACCAGGGAAGGCAACCGGCAGATCTGTCTTCCGTTCGGCATCCGGGGCAGACGGCAATATGAGGAAGTCCTGCTGACAGTAGAGAGAACAGACAGGGAGCTTTTGGAGAAGACGGAAGTGGCTGAGAAATATCAACCAACTCTGCAGCTGTCTCCCGGACAGACAGGGACAGTGGAATGCGAAGCGGGAACGGTGGAATACTGTGTATGTGACCTGGCCGCTGCCCATGAAAAAAACCAAGAAGTTCCCACAAATCAGTATACGAAATGGTTTGATTATGATAAAATAAAAAAATGTCCGGTGATACGGACAAGAAAGCCGGGTGATTATCTGACCATTGCTGACGGCAGAGGCGGGATGATCCATAAATCGCTGAAAAGTTATCTGGTCGATCAAAAGATCCCACAGGCGGAACGCGACAGACTGCCGATCCTGGCAGAGGGAGAGCATGTACTGTGGGTCGTGGGATACCGTATCAGCGAATATTATAAAGTAACGGAGAATACAAAACGTATTTTAAAGGTACAATTAATAAGAAAGGAGTTCGCTTAAAAGCGAAAGGACAAAAGAAAATGGCAGAGCATATCAGAGTACTGTTGACAGAAGAGGAAGTAGATAAGAGAATCCAGGAGATCGGTGAGCAGATCAGCAAGGATTATGCGGGTAAGCAGGTACACCTTGTATGTGTACTGAAGGGTGGCAGCTTTTTCATGTGTGAACTGGCAAAGCGTATCACTGTTCCCGTATCTCTGGACTTTATGTCTGTATCCAGCTATGGCAGCGATACCAAGTCCAGCGGTGTAGTCAAGATCGTGAAGGATCTGGACGAATCTCTGAAAGATAAGGAAGTTATTGTAGTAGAGGATATCGTGGACAGCGGAAGAACCCTGAGCTATCTGCTGGAGATGCTGAAGGACAGAGGTCCGGCTTCTTTACGTCTGTGCACCCTGTTGGACAAACCCGAGAGAAGAGTGATCGATGTCCATGTGGATTATACCGGATTTAATATTCCCGATGAGTTTGTGGTGGGCTATGGTCTGGATTATGATCAGAGATATCGTAATCTGCCTTACATCGGTGTGGTAGAATTCGATTAAGCAATACAAAGATGTAGGAGGCCCGTGAAGTTGAAACAAAACGGCAAAACAATCAATTCATATTTTATATTTATCATACTTCTGCTTCTGGTGATCTTCGGCCTCAACTTGTTGAACAACCGTACAGATGAATACACCAAGGCGGAGTTCATTGCGGATCTGGATGCCGGCAATGTATCGGAAGTCGTGGTGCAGCCCAACGGAGAAGCACCTACCGGATATCTGGAGATCCAGATGAAGAACGGTGTGTCTCATAAGCTGTACGCAACGGACATTACAGAACTGGAGACCCTGGTACGTGAGTATGGGTTTGATCCGATGGTCAATGACATTGAAAGGGAGAACTGGTTCCTGACCTATATGCTGCCGATGCTGGTCGTGCTGGCGGTGGGAATTTTCCTGTTCATGATGATGAATGCCCAACAGGCAGGCGGCGGTAACGGCAAGATGATGAACTTCGGCAAAAGCCGCGCCAAGATGACACTGGGTGACAAGAGTGTCACATTCGCTCAGGTAGCCGGTCTGAAAGAGGAAAAGGAAGAACTGGAGGAGATCGTTGATTTCCTGAAGGAGCCGGGAAAATACACCGGTGTCGGAGCCAGAATCCCCAAGGGTGTCCTGTTGGAGGGTCCTCCCGGAACCGGTAAGACCTTGCTAGCCAAGGCAGTGGCCGGAGAAGCCGGAGTACCGTTCTTCAGCATTTCCGGATCCGATTTCGTGGAAATGTTCGTTGGTGTGGGCGCTTCCCGTGTGCGTGACCTGTTTGAAGAAGCAAAGCATAATGCACCTTGTATCGTATTTATCGATGAGATCGATGCCGTGGCAAGACGACGTGGTACCGGTATGGGCGGAGGACACGATGAGAGAGAGCAGACCCTGAACCAGTTACTGGTAGAAATGGACGGTTTCGGCGTCAATGAGGGCATTATCGTTATGGCGGCCACCAACCGTGTGGATATTCTGGATCCTGCAATCCTGCGTCCCGGTCGTTTCGACCGTAAGGTAGCGGTGGGAACCCCGGATATCGGTGGCAGAGAAGAGATTTTGAAAGTACATGCGAAGAACAAACCTCTGGGGGATGATGTGAATCTGCAGCAGATCGCTCAGACTACTGCAGGCTTCACCGGAGCGGATCTGGAGAACCTGCTGAACGAAGCGGCCATTATCGCGGCGAAGGAGAACCGCTCCTTTATCGCACAGAAGGATATCAAGAGAGCCTTTATCAAAGTGGGAATCGGTGCGGAGAAGAAGAGCCGTATCATTTCCGACAAGGAGAAGAAGATCACTGCATACCACGAAGCAGGCCATGCGATCCTGTTCCATGTACTTCCGGATGTGGGACCGGTCTATACCGTATCCATTATCCCGACCGGAGTGGGAGCTGCCGGTTATACCATGCCCCTGCCGGAAAAGGATGAGATGTTCGCCACCAAGAGCCGTATGCTCCAGGATATCATGGTATCTTTGGGCGGACGTATCGCAGAGGAGATCATCTTCGGAGATATTACCACCGGAGCATCCAGTGATATTAAGAAAGCCACCAAGACAGCCCGCCGTATGGTAACCCGTTACGGAATGTCTGATAATATCGGTGTCATCTGCTATGACGATGACGATGATGAAGTCTTCATCGGTAAGGATCTGGCACATGCCAAGGCGCACAGTGAGGAGATTTCCGGTGAGATCGATAAGGAAGTCAAGCACATCATAGATGACTGCTATACCAAAGCCAAGGATATTATCTTACAGCATGAGGATGTGCTGCATAGCTGTGCACAGCTGCTGTTGGAGAAGGAGAAGATCACCAGAGAAGAATTCGAGGGTCTTTTCGTATAGGAAAAGGTTTTCGCGGGAGTTTCGTGGAATTGGTAGTATTGTACAAACCGATTTTGTGAAAAATATACAAAAATGAATATTCACTTTTGTGATATTTGTGAATTTTGAGAATAGTCAAAAATAGGAGTGCATGCTATTATAATACTCGTAACCCCCCCAATACATTATATAGTTTTTTGCTATACCCCATAAGAAAGAAATACCTTCTCTAAAAAGGGCAGTCCTCCCAAGACTGTCCTTTTTACTGTCTAAAAATCGCTGAATAAAGAGGCGGGCAGTTGTCAGATGTAAGGAAAAAGGGTATAATAAATAGAGCTTTTGAGCTTGGGACATGTCACACTGCCGGAGCGCACAAGACAACAAAGCACTTTGGCAGAAGCAGTGTCATAATATAGATAGTAAGACATTAGTCTCAGAAAGGGTAGATACTATGGATCTGGAGCTATTACGTCGAACAGAATATAATCAGCAATACATTGCGGCCATGAGACCTGTATTTAACAGGAGAGCACTTTTTACAGATACCAGTGCGGAATATGTGATTCCGGAAGAGCCGGCCTGTTTTTCCGAAGTGACGATCCGCTTCCGGACCGCCAGAAATAATGTGGACAGAGTGTTCCTGGTATGCGGCGGACAGAAGCATCTTATGGTACGTGTGGAGAGCAAAAATGATTTTGACTATTATGCCTACGTAATGCGTCTGGATGATCAGAAGGTATCTTATTATTTTGAGGTGCAGACCGGCAGAATTACCGGTATCTTTGATATGCGGGGCCTGGTGCAGGAAGTTAATGAATATTATGATTTCATTATCATTCCCGGTTTCCACACCCCCGACTGGGCCAAGGGAGCGGTCATGTACCAGATCTATACGGATCGTTTCTGCAATGGAGATTCTTCCAATGATGTGTTGACTAATGAATATTGCTACATCGGAGAACCGGTACACCGCGTAGAGGACTGGGGACGTTATCCCGCACAGATGGATGTCCGTGAGTTCTACGGCGGAGACCTGCAGGGTGTGCTGGACAAGATGGACTACCTGCAGGATCTGGGAGTTGAGGTGATTTATTTTAATCCTCTGTTTGTCTCCCCTTCCAACCACAAATACGATATTCAGGATTATGATTATATTGATCCCCATATTGGAAAGATTGTCAGTGATGAAGGGGATCTGCTTCCCGACGGACAGCGGGAGAACCGTTTCGCTTCCCGTTACATCGACCGTGTGACTAACAAGGCGAATCTGGAAGCCAGCAACGAGCTGTTTGCACAGGTGGTGGCAGAGGCACACCGCAGGGGCATGAGAGTCATTCTGGATGGCGTGTTCAATCACTGTGGTTCCTTTAATAAATGGATGGACAGAGAGCGCATCTATGAGAATGCGGAAGGATATGACAAGGGTGCCTATGTCAGTGCTGACAGCCCTTATCGGAATTACTTTGATTTCCACAATCAGGCAGCATGGCCCTATAACAATTCCTATGATGGATGGTGGGGACATGACACACTGCCGAAGCTGAACTACGAGGGATCCCAGGAACTGATGGACTATGTCCTTCATGTAGCGAAAAAATGGGTATCTCCGCCCTACAATGTGGATGGATGGAGACTGGATGTGGCAGCTGATCTGGGTCACAGTCAGGAATTCAACCATCATTTCTGGCAGGAATTCCGGAAAGCGGTAAAAGAGGCCAATCCGGAAGCCATTATTCTGGCAGAGCATTACGGCAACACCAGAGACTGGTTACAGGGAAATGAATGGGATACCGTTATGAACTACGATGCGTTCATGGAGCCCGTGACCTGGTTTTTGACCGGTATGGAGAAACACAGTGATGACTACCGGGAGGATCTGCTCGGCAATTCCGAGAGCTTCTGGGGTGCTATGCGGCATCATACCTCCAGCTTCTCCATGCCCAGCTGGCAGGTGGCAATGAATGAACTGTCCAACCATGACCATTCCCGTTTCCTGACGAGAACAAATCATAAGGTGGGACGTACCAACACACTGGGACCCCAGGCTGCGGAACAGGGTATTAATAAAGCGGTCTTCCGGGAAGGTGTTGTGATCCAGATGACATGGACGGGTGCACCTACGATCTATTACGGAGATGAGGCCGGTGTCTGTGGTTTCACGGATCCCGACAACCGCAGAACGTATCCCTGGGGACATGAGGATCAGGTACTGCTGGCATTTCATAAGGATATTATCCATCTGCGCCGGGAGAACGAGGAGCTGCGGACCGGTTCCCTGAAAATGCTGGAGAATGACTACAACTTTATTTCTTACGGACGTTTTAACCGCAAGGGACAGTGCGCAATCCTGATCAATAATAATTATCATCCCATCACCAAAGAGATTCATGTGTGGGAGATCGGAACCCCTAAGACAGGTAAGATGAAAGTGATCCTGCAGTCCAGGGATGACGGGTATTGCATGGAAGGTGCGGAGTATGAGATCAGGGCAGGCAAGGTTCTGATCGAGATGCCACAGACCTCGGCAACGATCCTGAAATACGTAGAAGAATAAATATATGTAACTATTCAGAACACCATTCGCAAAACCGCCTCTGCGAGGCTTCCTTTTTGCTCATGGTGGTTACTTCGCCCTATAAATAGTATCAAATGCTCTTACGAATGCAAGGATTCGACGCTCATTCGATACTATTTACATGGCTCTGAATAGTTACAAATACAAAAGACAGAGAGGATATTCGATGTTCACCATCATTATTACCCTGCTGTTGCCGCTGGTATCCATTGGGATCTGGCGGCAATCTATTTTAAAAAATAACAAAAAAAGCGGACAGTCTGTCACGATCGGGAAGGGAGAATATGTCCTTCGCTATCTCACCTGCCTGCTCTGTATGCTGGTCATTCCCTGGATCCTGTTGTCGCTGACCGGCAATGACGGCAATACGATCTTGAGAAAGCTGTTGGAATCCAGAGAATATGCAGTGAAAGTTCTATGTCTGGAGATCAGCATGATGCTGGTCTATGCCATTGCGGAATTGTTCGTGGAAGAAGCGAAAGCCGGAAAGCATGAGAAGATCCGGAGCGTCCTGAGTAAGATTACCGACAGCAAGGCGTGGAGCGTATTTCGCAAATACATAGGACCGGTGGCAGTACTGGCATTGACAGTGCTGGTGGTGTGTCTGAATTTCAGCATGATGTCCGACCGCGTACTGTGGGGGGATGAGGCGTTTTCTGCGAATACGGCCCACAAGGATGTGGATGGCATTTTGCAGGTATTGTATTACTGGGACAATCATCCGCCACTGTATTATTACTGGCTGAAATTATTCGGGACCCTGTTCGGATATAAGGTACCGGTATTCCACCTGGCCTCTCTGGTGCCCTTCGTGATCGGGATCGTACTGGCACTGACCGTTGTGCGGAAACATTTCGGGCTGCTTCCGGCAACATTTTTTGTGATGATCTCCGGTCTGGGACAGGCGTGTCTGGAGTACAATCTGGAAGTCCGCATGTATGCGCTGGCTTTCCTGTGTGTAATGGGTTGCTTCTATTGTTCCTACAGAGTCATTGCTGACGGCAGCAGGAAGACCTGGGCAGGCATGGTGCTGTGGGCACTGGCAGCAGCGTATTCTCACTATTATGCACTGGTGGCTGTAGGCATTATGATGTTTTTCACCGGAGTGGCCGTATGGATCAAATACCGTGGGAAAACATGGATAAAGGGTGTTCTGGCCATCGTAGCATTTTTCATAGGTTATGCACCCTGGCTATATTTCTTCTATGCCGGCTTGAAAAATGTCAGCAGAGGCTGGTGGATGACAGAGATCCTGGGACTGGACCAGAGTCTGGAGATCGTTATGGGCGGCAGAGGGATGAATGGTATCGTATTCCCGTTGGTGATTCTGTTTCTGGTGGTGACCCTGGCAGTGGATTCTTCTGTATTCTCCGTGGAAAAAGACGGAGTACATATGCAGAAGCCTTCTGTGAGAAACTGGTCTGACAAGACATATGCCATGGCAGTGGGAGCCTGCACAATCCTTGGAACTTTGGCATTTGCTTATTTGTTAAGTGTTGTTATGGCACCGATGCTGGCACAGAGATATCTGTATCCGTTAAGCGCGGTGGCAATCGTCATGCTGGCGGTGGGCAGCAGCCGTGTGCTGGAACTGGCTGCAGAGCTGGAGAAGAAGTCCTGGAAGGGCCTGGAGGCTGTAAGCAGAATTGTGCTGGCGGTATTACTGGTAGTATTATTCGGCCTGGGAATTCAGAACTATCGGGAATGCTATGACAGCTATGAACAGCAGAAGGTGGAGACCGAAAAGACACTGGATCTGATCGGTACCCCCGATGAGGATGTAAATATGGTCACGAATGGTGTAAAACATCTGGGTTGGACCGTGCTGTATTATTACTATCCGGATAATGAAATCGTGAACGGAGATTACAACCAGGCGGATTCCGACAGGTTCTGGTATTTTACACCGACCGAACTTGGCACAGATGCCATCGCCGGATTGCAGCAGGATGGATATCAGGTGACCGATTATGGACTGATGCAACTGTCGCAGTATCCTTTCTATTTATATTATATTGAAGCAGTTCAGCCTGCGCCATTCGCAAAGTTGCGTTAGCACGCTTTTTCGTCACTTCGTGACTACTTTTGCTCATAGATTGGCGCTCTGCTCATAGGATGACAGAATTGACGCTTTGTGTGCGAGCACCCAATCGTCGCTTCTGTCATCCTATGGCTGAACTTTTACACTAAAATAATAAAAACATCTTGCAATTTGTGTGAACATATGCTACAATTTCACATTGTTAAGGCACTTTGCCTGACATGGATGGATTCCCGAGTGGCCAAAGGGGACAGACTGTAAATCTGCTGCAATTTGCTTCGGTGGTTCGAATCCACCTCCATCCATTTGCGTTGATGAGCTCAATGGAACAGTGCTTAGCGCGTAAGTCCATGCAGTAGAGTATAACGCAATGCGTCCGCTGGTGTGGCGGAATAGGCAGACGCAAGGGACTTAAAATCCCTCGGGGGCAACCCCGTGCCGGTTCAAGTCCGGCCACCAGCATTCCTCAAATCCATAAAAATTGTGGATTTGAGGATTTTTTTTAGGGTGACTATTGGGTGATCTGCCCTAAAGCTATGCGCACCTTTTCTAAATAATCTGGTTTTGCAAATTTTTAAAAGTTTTTTCTGCATTCATTCGGTTATAGATTCAAATATATAAATAATCACGTCTTTGGAATATTCACCACACATTTTTCAGAGAAATTTAATTGCAGTAGAAAATGCAACATGATAATATAAAGACAGGAAGAGGGGAAACAATGGCAGAAGATAAAAACAGCAAGGTTACGCAGAATCAGGACAGGATCAACAAGCTGATCGATGGACTTACTTT
>ENA-OYBY01000852-OYBY01000852.1-human-gut-metagenome-genome-assembly--contig:-NODE-852-length-9694-cov-4.332918_pt1 | contig 9694 bp, 8 predicted proteins | sample MGYA00244625_ERZ652863 | MGnify/ENA primary metagenome ERZ652863 (study PRJEB26926, sample SAMN06164696) | human gut metagenome | biome: ENVO:00009003; feature: ENVO:2100002; material: ENVO:00002003...
TCGTGGGCTCGGAGATGTGTATAAGAGACAGGCAATAAATATATTATAAAGAAATGGGGTTTTATTATGGCTAAACCATCACCATCCAGAAGTGATTTAAAATATTTGTTTAAACCAACTGTAAGCCTTTCAAAAGCTGAACGGAAAAAAAAGAAGCGGGGCTTTGCTCTTGCTGCTGGACTTCTGCTGGCTTTAGTACAACTTGTCCTTACAGTACTCTTCCAGATTACAATATTCAGGCTTGACATGCTTCCTGCCAAATATCTTATTGTACTGAATATTATTCTCATACTTGTCTTTTTATATGATTTGACATCACAGTTTTCAAGATCTCACATTCTTGGTAAACTTATATCAATATTGCTTTCAGTTATGATACTTTTTTCATACCTCTTCACATCAAAGTTTGATTCGGTATTATCTAAGTTTGGCAACGCTGACACCACTGTTGATATTGTCGATGTATGTGTGCTTGCAAGCGACAAAGCAGCCAGTCTGTCAGATACTGTAAACTATAAGTATGCTTATAACTCAGTTGCAGCAAGTGAGAATGTACCAGCTGCCATAGACAGCATCAAGTCAGAAACTGGACACACCTTAGACATTACACAATACAACACATGGAATGAGCTTATAGATGCTTTTTATGCTGGAAAAAAGGTCCAGGCTATAGTTATTAATCATTCGATGATTAACATGATTTCACAGGATTATGAAAACTTTGAAAAGGACATTAAGATTATTAAAACATACCGTTACGAAAAAGAGGTTGAACTTGATACCGCCAATATCAACGTTAAAAAGGATCCTTTTATCATATATGTATCAGGTATATCAAGTGATGATGGTGCTGATACCAAGCTTTTAGACAACGCACTTAGTGATGTTAACATACTTGCAGTGATCAACCCTGAAAGCAAGCAGGTATTACTCGTTACTACTCCAAGGGATTCTTATATACAGATATCCAACAACAAGGGTGTTACCGGATATGATAAGCTGACACATGCCGGCAATTATGGTGTACACCGGTCTATGGAAGCACTTGAGAAGCTATATGGAATTGATATTGACTATTATGTAAAGATTAACTTCCTTGGAAGTAAATCTATCGTTGATGCACTAGGGGGAATAACTATTGATTCCGAAGTAGAATTCACTAACGGACATGATGCCGCTCCTGTTGCATACCACTTTGTCAAAGGTGAGAATGAATGTGATGGCGATATGACTATAGCATTTGCAAGAGAACGATATGCCTTCCTTGCTGGTGACTTCCAGCGAGGCCGTAACCAGATGGCTGTTATCAAAGGAATTATACAAAAAGCTACATCACCAGCAATACTTACAAAATATTCTGCTGTTATGGATGCTGTAAGTGACCTTTTCCTTACCAACATTCCTAACAAGGCCATAACAGACCTTGTCAAAATGCAGCTGGGAAATAACACTCCATGGAACATACAGTCTTACGGAATAAACGGTGATACAGATGAATACAGACATCTTGAGGTTGTTGGTGCATACAACGCATCCATAGTTCTTCCTTATGCAGATGATATTAAAAATGCATCAGCCATGATAAACAAGGTCCTTGCAGGAGACATATTTGACGTAGAAGAATATGTAAACGAACATGAATCTTCTACAGAAACACTTGATCCATATCCTAATGGTTCATCTAAAAACAGTTCTTCTGCTAAGACTTCAACATCCACAAAAAAGACACAATAACAGATATATAAAAACGGATATCGTATGTTAAACATCAGTGCCAACTTATGCTTAACATACGATATCCGTAATTTTATTTATTCTTTTCTGCTTCATCAACTATCTGATATACATTTATTTTGAATCTGTCCTCTGGACTTACACCTACAAACCTACAGCCATAGGTGGTATATTTGTCCTGTTCGTTTCCTTTCCTTACTATCTCTATGACAGTAGCTATTGATTCTTTATTAGCCAGAGTTATGATTGTATCATAATATGAATTCAGCTTAAATTCATGCTCAGACTTAAATGCAATACCATCCTGTGAAATATCTATCACATGAACCTCAACAGATTCTGGAGAAAACCCTGATACAAAGTTATCCCCAAGCTGTCTGATTGATATCTCCACACTTATATCGGTTCTTCTTGACTTTCTTTTTTCAATAGTCATTCATATATCCTCCTCTTATGTAATGACTGCTTTCATAGCAATAAACCTTTTACCATAAATAATTGTAAATCAAATTATTTATAATTACAAGTATATTTATACAAGATTCAACTTACAAAATCTTTACTCTGTTATACAAGATAAGGAAGCTGGGCTTTTGCTATGCCTTCTGCTAACACTCTTAACTCAAAATGTGTATTTTCTGGAAGTTCTCCATTATACGTTACCTCTTTTAACAACATTTCTGATACCTCTCCTGGTTCTAAGGCAGATATATAATAATAATATCTGTCATTAATATCTCCTGATAAAGAATCTTTATATATCCATTTTGCCTCAGTTTCCTGTGATGATGCCTCAGCCACAACTCCATCTGCTAATATATAATCAACCTTTCCTCTCATATCAAGTGGTACTGTCTGGCCAGCTATATTATCTTTCTTATTCTGCTCGTTATCATCATATACAAGCACCGGAACAAACCTAACTCTCACAACTGTATCTGTAGTCGGATAATCCTGCGAGGTTATATTCTTTACAGCGACCTCTTTAGCCGCCGTTCTCATATTTTCACTTATACGCTCATATACGTTAGAATTATTTTCCATGCTTTCATTATATGTCCCATATTTACCCGTCCCTGAATCTTCTAATATCATTTCCTTATTTTTATTTTTTTCAACAATTCCTATGTTGACACATGCTCCCTTAAAGACATTATCAACAGCTTTAGTCCTAGTTTTTAACGAAGCATAGGTTACTCCTGTGACTAGAAGCATAACAGCAGCAAGAAGTCCAGCTGATACTGTTATTTTCTTTACTATATTAATCTTTTTCACACCATATTCCCCTTTCTATACTGCAGCACCTTTTTGCAATTCATCTTTTCCATTCTGTTATATAGTATTTCCAGAGCCATCATCACAATAAGCACCCCTATAACAACACATTTTCCATATAATGAACTCATAAATGATGATACATACCCAAGCAGCGGAATATCAAACATCACTTTACCAACAACACTATCATATGTTACAAGACCACCATCATTTACCTCGTTAGCATCGCCTTTAGTTATAAATCCTCCACGAATGCTGTCTTTTTCAACAACTCTGTGTGTAACAAGATTACTTTCACTAATGTGGAATGTTATGACATCTCCGGTATTAATAGAATCCACATCAACCTGTTTTACATACACAAGACTACCGACATGATATTCAGGCTCCATACTGGCTGATAAAACCCTGTAACTTTTAAAGCCAATAACTCCCGGAAGATACGTAATAAGCACTATTCCTGCTAACAATATAAACATAACATCAGCCAATGCCAGTAAGAATTTTCTGAGCCATCTTTTATTCTCACCATCCACATTACTATCTACATTACCATACATATTACTATTCATATTAATATTCATCCTAATATCCATCTTAATATCCTTACTACTGTTATCCCTCTATTATTACTGCTGTTTTTCATTCTTTCCCATAAATCTGTTGACTGCCAAGGCCGCATCGCTAAGCCACTTCCATCCAGAATCTTTTTTATTGGTAAATACTGTCTGTGCCGGTTCTCCATCTGCCCACAATCCATAACGTACACTATCCAAACCATAGAATTGTGGTCTGATATCATTAGCATAATCTGCTTTTATTATTGTCTCACCGATAAATATATCACTCGCTTCTTCAGAACCTGAATTATCATTTTTACTATAATTATCAGATTTTTCTGAAAGCTTATACTCCAATGTCCAGTCCGTATCCTCAGACACCGTATAAAAGCCCTTTTTCAGCCCGCTTATAACTGCTGTTTTCTGTACTACATCTCCATTAGCATCAAAGGATACAGGTTGATAATACACTGCTATCAAGCCGTCCTTTACATCTTCCTTATATCCAAACTGTTCTATTTTAAACACAAATGTCTGGTTAGCTCTTATTATTCTGTTATCTGTATATTGGCTGTCTATACATTTTGTTATATCCAGCTGGCCTTTAACAACATGAATTGTATACAAGGCATGATCATAGCTGTCATTGTTTATATCTTTTTCTTTGTTATAAAGTGTTTCATCAGCTATATAGCCCTTTGTATTTTTTGTACAGCTGTCATTCTCATCAACCCTGCTAACACCATATTTAACCTTTATTTTGTAAGATGTATCATCATCAGGAGCTATACATGTTAATTCAGATTCATTTACAGGCTTATCATCCTTATACCATAATACAGTGAAATCCTCACTTGAAAGCTTTGTTCCATCTTCACTTATTGTACAGCCGTTTGTTTCAAGGATTTTATTTAGTATTTCTGATTTATCACCAGCTTCTTCTAAGCTGTCACCATAAAATATTACATCCTCTGTATTCTTAATAAGCGGAAGTGTTCGTACATTAACTGCCGGCTTTGGAAATTCCTTGAACTTACCGTCAATTATCACTCCCGATTCTCCACCATTTGTCGTTACATTATTGCCACCTGCATAATGTGGGTCTGCCTTGACCTTGATAACTTTTTTCCAACCATATTTTTCATCGTCTGCAGCATTGCTGCCTGATGATATATCAGCATTGCTGCTAAGGCTTGTTACTGTCTGGTCAAGCCATTCTACATATATCATATTCTTTTCTTCATCATAGCCTATATTTCCACCTGATGCCGTATTCATACCTGCCTGTGAAATACACACATAGCCACTGTGATTCTTTGCATATTCAGCATCAGTTGTCACTATATTTCCTTCATCATCTATGATGTTAAATCTGTTATCTATATAATCCCTTACTGCAACATTAGTTATATCTTTAAGAATAACACCATCTGTATCCTTTAATGATGCTGTAAGTGAAATATCATATGTCCTGTCCTCCCAGTCGTTAAGGGTTACTGTCTTATTCACATCATAATCATCTATGGTGATTATTCTTGCTGTGTCCGGTACTGTAAACTTCATATTGCAGTTTGAAAGATTACCACCTCTTTCCATATACAAAACTGTAATAATATGTTTTTTGTGCTGGTTAACCTCTGATTTATCATTTCCTGCTTTTACAAGTTCATCTGCAAGCGGACCTGTTTGCCATAAGTCTACATCGCCGCCACATTCACTATGGATACCTCCAAGATCTAAAACAAGCTCTCCATCAAGAAACACCCACAAATCATCATCACCTGTGAACTTATACACAAGATCATCATCATAACCATTTAATGCAAACTCAACATCATAACGCATACCGAAATAATAGTTGGTTCCTTTATTTCCATCTGCGCTGTTATAACCGCAGTCAGGAACATGTGATGATGAATCATTTAAAGGAAAAAAACTATCCCCCGCTTGTGTTTTATTACCCTTTGGAGATAATACGTAGTCTAATGTATATGTTGAACTTCTGTTTCCATTATCATCCTTTTTAAAAATCAACTTATAATCTTTTATAACTGTCTTTCCTGTTTTTGCCTCATCAGAAAATAGTCCCGGTTCATCAACATTGAATATGACCCTTCGGTAATCCTCTTTATCAAGCCCCTTTATGATGCCTTGTGAGGCATTGTAGTACTCTTTTTTTGTCCCATCAAAAGTTCCAGTAGTTTTATACTTTCCATCGTTATAATATATGCATGTATTAACATCCAGTCCATTTACATTGCATGAATATCTGTTTTTTTTGTAATTCTGGTTTTTTGTTCCTACAGTCAGCTTATCCCTGCCATCATTTGCATAGTTAGAAGCTGTATTTATACTCTGACTGGCAAGCTCCTTAAATCCCGGTTTATATTTTGCTCCTCTATATGGAGCAACAACATAATCATAAAATGTACAATATCCTGCAAGAATATCGTTATCCTTTTCACCATCTTCATCAGCCACATCATTTCCCGCAGTAGCACTGGCACTGACTAATGCCTCACCATTATCACCAACTGCTTTGTTTTCTTTATTAGCTGTTTCTTCCTTTCTTACGTTATATAAAGCTGGTATTTCTGTTAACCCTGTTGTACACATAAGTTTAAGGATAATACCAGAAAACACTACAAACATACTTATACATACCAGTATAACTGGCAGTCTCTTCTTTATCTTACCTGACATATTCTCTCCTTTCAGATTAATATTTTTATTTTTCCACATCGCAGATAAGCTTCTTAAGCTTATACTCTGGAATTTCTTTCTGTTGTTTTTTACTGCAGTTATCTAATATACGTTTTACAATATCTCTTACATTATCCATACTGCAGTCTGAAAGCAGAATAATATAATGTGTTTTATCACAGGCAGCGACTATATCACTCTCTCTTAACGAATGTTTAAGTGTATATAAAAATGTTTCAGAGCTTTTATTAAAAACTACTGTATATGCACTGCTGTTATTTCTACGTATACGGCGTTTTTCTATTTCACAGTTTTTCATGAACTCTTCATAATCACACACTACTGCACCGCGTGAATATCTATGAATTATATTATCGTGATTTAAAGTAATTTCTTTGTTAAGGTTACATATTTTTTCAGATGGCTTCACACACAGACGTTCTTTAAATAACTGTTCAAGCTGCTTAAAATGTTTTTCTGCCTCAGCCTGTCTATTCTGGCTTATAAGAGCCCTCATATAGTAATAATGCACATCCTCTGACAAATCATCTGTCATAAGTGCCCGGCTGCACACTATTTCCATATTTTTATAATCATTACATGCATACAATGTCTCTGACAGTTTCACAACCTCATTTATATACATGGTATGATAGTAAGCGTTAAGTGTAACAATCCAGTAACAGTCAGTATATTTTTCTAAAAATCTTTTCTTATAATATTTTAGGGCTTTTTTCTGATAATCTGTCTTTTCTGATACTGACTTTATTGTTTTTGCTTTTTCACACATGCATTCAAACTCCCATGCATCCGCATTTACTGATATATCCCTGTTCCAGCTATAATATCCACGTCCGGTTTTTATGAATTCGATCTGTCCAAAATTCTTCTTTAATATGCTTCTTGCCCTATATACAAGATTTTTCAAAGCATTGGCAGGATTATCGCTTTCCTCATCATTCCATAATGCATCTGATAATTCCCCGACCGATATATTACTATTCCAGTGACTTATTATATAAGACAACAGCTTCGTTATTTTATCTGATTTTATTCTGCTATTATCAAGTATTATCCCGTTGTATGTCATACAAAAATCATCCAGAAACGTAACATATACTATTCCCTGCTCCTGCAATATACTTCACCAGCTATAATTCTTTTTTTGTAGTGTTATGCTTTTCTTTTCTTCTGCAATACAGACCGGCTAATGTTCCCAAAACCGCTGTTCCTGCTATAACTGCAAGCACACCATATAACATAAGTAAAGAGTTATCTCCTGTCATGACACTTGTTTTGGTTACAGCTGCATCACTGTTTGGCTGTGCACTCACATTAACACGTATCCTTCCTTCTTTATTCATATAAGAATTATCCATAGTTTCTCCATCAAGTGTCACAACGATTCTTATATCCGCACTCTCTCCTCCTGAAAGTGTTGCAATATACTTATCCCCTATAAGAATATTTCCACTTAACGCACTATCTGTTTTCGTATTTCCTGTTGTATCCTGACTACCTATGATTCCGTCATATAGCAAAGAATATTCGTTATCTTTAACACTTTTATATATTTTTATGTTGTATATGCCTGCTTTACTGCCTTCATCTGCAATATTACTGATAAGCTCACTATTTATATAAAAATCCATATTTTTATCTGAATTATTATATAAACTTATCTTTCCTTCTCTTGATTCTCCTGGTTCCATATCTTTAAAATCTGCATCTTTTTCGACTACACCAAACTTTACCGCACTGTTATCAAGAGTTATTGATGTAGCATTTTTTTCTGATGTCTTTACAGATGCATCTGCTGCCAAAGCTTTAGCACCTGGTGTTACCTTAGTTATATCATCTGTAATCTCATATTCTTTTCCAGATTCTGGATACTTTATATCCTGTATCATTCCGTCATCATCTATTTCTGCAAGTATTCCCCACTCATACAACATGGCAGCTTTTGCAGCAACTGTCTGTATAGCATTGGCATCATAAGTAACCCTGGCAGACAAATCCCTGTATATATTAGTGTTACCATTAACTCCAAGAAGTACTGTATATGCATCCATAAAATCACTTGTACTCTCCCCAGGAGCTACTATTTTTTTATAATACAGGTAACCATCAGGGTCATCATCATTACCAGACGGACTTACATATATCCAGTCATTGGTATTTACGTAATTTATTCCAATATAATCCTTATTAAGCTTCTGTCCTTCTCTTTCTGTAACTGCTTCTTTATTATCAAGCCACTCTTTTTTCACCTTCACCCTTACATACTGTGGTCTGGCTCCTGTATTTTTTGCTGACACCTTCTGTATTACGCGCTGGTTAACCATTTCTGTATTTATCGCATTTTCATTGGAATTCCTATCAATATTGTCTTCATTAACATTCAGACTCACTCCTATTGAAGATGTTGATATTGTTTTATCGGTGTGTGCTGCAGCCCTATATATAGCCATAGTCCCACCAGCGATGAAATCCGCTGAAAGAATTATTGCCGCCGCAGTGATTAACAGCTTTTTTCTCATAACACTCTCCATTCTTGCGCTGCTTCTTTGCGCATCTCAAGTTTGTGCGAAGCACACATTTTTAACAGGTGTTTTACATAAACGGGGCAAATTATGTAATTTGCCCCGTTTTCACACACTTTCTATTCTATGACTGACATGTTTTGTTTATGACATATTTTATATAACAGCTTTTTTCCATTTACTCCTTACCGCTGTATACAAAATAACATTTTGACACTTACTTTATATCTGCATTACCCCAGCCTGTGATATTTCCATAAGCATCCTTTACAGGTGTAAAATTATCTGCCTGTATGAATTCTGCCCTTGCATCAATATTAAATGTTTTATCGGCCATTTCATTACCCCATTCAGCTGGTATTGTTACTTTAGTAAATACTTTTGATGATGTTTCTCCATCGTTCTTGTTAGATAGTATATTTTGATAATAATAATATCCATCGTCTGACTTTACCCATCCTTTTTGGATGTCAAGAGCTTCCTCAATATCTGCTGCCTGCTCATCTGTAAGTCCCTTGTAGTCTATTCTTACTCTGACATATGCATCCTCTGAATCAGACTTAAGGTTAACAGTCGGATCCTTTGACAACACATCACCCGGCTTTACGTTACTATAATCCTTACCTGTTGTGTTATCATCTCTTTTATGTTCATCTGTTTCTGTAAGTGTTCCTGTTACATGACCCAGCGTTACTACGTTAGAACGTATATCCTTATCTGTAAAATATGCTAAAGTTCCACCAACTACCGATGTTATGCATAACGCTGAAGCAGTAAGACCTATTACAAGTTTTTTTCTATTCTTAAACATACTGATTCTTTTACACCCTGTCTCTTATACACATCTCCGAGCCCACGAGACCGTACTAGATCTCG
>ENA-OYBY01000854-OYBY01000854.1-human-gut-metagenome-genome-assembly--contig:-NODE-854-length-9684-cov-5.749507_pt1 | contig 9684 bp, 5 predicted proteins | sample MGYA00244625_ERZ652863 | MGnify/ENA primary metagenome ERZ652863 (study PRJEB26926, sample SAMN06164696) | human gut metagenome | biome: ENVO:00009003; feature: ENVO:2100002; material: ENVO:00002003...
CTAGTACGGTCTCGTGGGCTCGGAGATGTGTATAAGAGACAGGCGTATGCCGTCTATTTCGATGGGATGTTCTGTCATCGGCTTGCTCCCCTTGCCGTCATAGTTCACGGGTTCGTCAGACGGAATACCCATGTCAACGGTTACAGTGTCTACTTTATCGCCTGTCGCGTGTAGTTTTAGAATCTTGATGCCGGACAGGGTATCGAGTGTGATTTCTGTTTTGGAAGTCAGCTTGTAGTCATAAAGGTATTTGCCGATGCACCGGCTGGCATTGCCGCACATCTTGGCTTCCGAACCGTCCGCATTGAAAATGCGCATGCTGAAATCGGCTTTGTCGGAGCGCCCTATAAGTACCAGACCGTCACTGCCGATTCCCGTATGCGGTGCGCTCCATTTCTTCGAGAGTTTCTCCGGGTTCTCGATAGGATAGCGGGTAGTGTCTACATATATGTAGTCGTTTCCTGCGCCATGCATCTTGGTAAACTTTATGCTTCTTGTCATTTTGTACTTACTTGGTTAGTTGACTATATCCTTTTGTCTTATTTCAATGCAAATATACGACGTTTTGGATGATTTTTATCTATATTGATATCTGTTTTCTATTTATTTCTATTCCTGCTTTCATTCAGTGCAAATATATATGATTTCCCTTTCAATTTAAAAGTATATGATGCTATATTCGTAAAGATTGTAATATAATGCTCTCGCACTCTTGCGGGGAAATAATAAAAATGATTGTTTTATTCGCTTATTACTACCTTTTTGAAATATAAAAGCTGCTTCATTGTTTTCATAATGAAGCAGCTTGTCTGTAATAACTTTCTAAATGTATTGTAAGCTGATGCTTTTACTGTAATATTTCTTGCAGTTCTACGGGGACGTTGGTAGTGATGAAATCCACACCGTGGTCAATCAACCACTTCATGTCTTTGGCATCGTTTATGGTCCAAGCATTTACTTTCATGCCCAAGTCGTGGGACTCTTTAATCCATTCGGGATGTCTTTTGAATACGCTGAAGTGATAGTCGGGTCCGGCGCATCCCCATTCTTTCAGTTCTTTGGGAGAGAGGTCGCCTTCCAGATAATATACCGGAGTTCCTTTGGGGGTAAGACGGATAAATTCTTTGGTGGCGTGTCGCGAGAAAGCGATGTATTCCATGCGGTTCTCCAATCCCATGTCTTTCACCATCTTCACGATACTTTCTACGGCACGTGTTTCCTGTTCGGGTGTCTTGTGGGATTTCAGTTCCAGAATAAGGCGCGTTTTCAGTTGTCCGGCCTTCTCCAAGTATTGCCGCAGGGTGGGGAGTTGCTCTCCGTTGTCCAGTATGACGGCGGTACACTGTTGTGCGGTGGATTTCTGCATATTCACTCCCTTGAAAGTGCTATCGTGGTTTACTACAAGTTGGTTGTCGGCGGTGAGCCATACATCGAACTCGGAACCGTAACAATTTATGGAGTCGGCTTTCACCAGTGCGGCAATGGAATTCTGTGCCGAACCGTCTGTTTTCCAGAAGCCGCGGTGAGCAATGACTTGGGTGGACTGTGCCTGTGTATAGCCACAAGCGGCAAGTAGCAGGGCGGAAGTGATAATAAGGCTTTTCAGTTTCATGGGCTTTAGAATTAATTATTTTCATCGTTCTTTCGCAAAGGTAGCATAAGCTTACGAATATGAAACAGAAAGTATATTAAAAATCCGTTGCATTTGCCGTGTGGTTACTTTTTTTAAGGTTCAGTCCTTGTAGGCTTCTTCGTGCACACCGGCAACGGCGCGTCCGCTAGGGTCGTTTTTCCCTTGGAATGAGACGTCCCATGCCAATGCTTCGGCGGTGGAACAGGCTACACTCGGTACGCTGGGTACACTGCGGGCGGCACTCTCGCTGGGGAAGTGCTCCTCGAAAATAGTGCGGTAGTAGTATTCCTCTTTGTTCATCGGTGTGTTTACGGGGAAGCGTTCGGAGGCTTTCCGCATCTGTTCATCACTGACGGCAGCGGCAGTGACAGCTTTCAGCGTATCAATCCAGCTGTAACCCACACCATCAGAAAATTGTTCTTTCTGACGCCATGCGACGCTTTCGGGCAGCATATCCGCAAAGGCTTCGCGAACCACTTTCTTTTCAATTTCTTTTCCGGGACACATCTTCGTGGCAGGATTCAGTCGCATGGCTACATCCAGAAATTCTTTGTCGAGAAACGGGACACGTCCTTCCACGCCCCAAGCGGCAAGACTCTTGTTGGCGCGCAGGCAATCGTAAAGGTACAGTTTGGAGAGCTTACGTACTGTTTCTTCATGGAAGGCTTGTGGTGTGGGCGCTTTGTGGAAGTAGAGGTAGCCGCCGAATACTTCGTCCGCACCTTCACCACTAAGTACCATCTTGATGCCCATGCTCTTGATGACACGCGCCAGCAAGTACATGGGCGTGGATGCGCGGACAGTGGTTACGTCGTAGGTTTCGATGAAGTAGATGACATCGCGAATGGCGTCCAGCCCTTCTTGAATGGTGTAGTTTATTTCATGGTGGATAGTGCCGATGTATTGCGCCACTTCACGTGCTTTGATGAGGTCGGGAGCGCCTTTCAAGCCTACTGCAAAAGAGTGGAGTTGAGGCCACCACGCATCTGCTTTGTTGTCCGTCTCAATACGTTTTCCGGCGTATTTCTTGGCGATGGCCGAGATTACGGAAGAGTCCAGCCCGCCGGACAACAACACGCCGTAAGGTACGTCCGACATCAGTTGGCGCTGTACGGCGGCTTCGAGGGCATCATGTACGGCAGAGACCTGAGTTTGGTAGGTTGTGGCATTGACGTCAGGGTAACTAGTATGATAGTTGTCTTTTACGTTAGGGTATTGCATCCAGTCGCGAGTGTACCAGCGGTGCATTTTACCCTCACGTCCCCGGTAATAGTGTCCGGGCAGGAAAGGCTCGTACTCGTCGCAGAAGCCTTCGAGAGCTTTCAGTTCGCTGCCGAAGTAGATGCGGCCTTCCTTGTCGCGGCCTATATATAAAGGTATCACTCCGATGGGGTCGCGGGCTATGAGGTAATCGTCCGTCTCTTCATCGTAGAGGGCAAAGGCGAAGATACCGTTCAGTTCTTCGAGGAAATTGATGCCTTTGTCTTTGTAGAGGGCGAGGATGACTTCGCAGTCCGAACCCGTCTGAAAGGTGTACTTTCCGGCGTAATGTGCACGGATATCGCGGTGGTTGTATATCTCACCGTTGACGGCAAGGATTTGCTTGCGGTCGGGCGAGTACAGAGGTTGTCCACCCGATTGAGGGTCGACGATAGAAAGCCGCTCGTGTGCAAGGATTGCGGAGCCGCCTACATAAATACCGCTCCAGTCCGGTCCGCGATGGCGGATTTTCTGTGCCATTTTTAAAGCTTTACTCCTGAGTTCCGGAGTCTGGGATTTTATGTTGAAAATACCTGCTATTCCACACATGGTTGTAGTTGTTTTAGAAGTTGATATCGGGATGATGTTAGTTGTATCGGGTGGGACCGGCAGTTTCGTCCGTTGGAACGGATTGTTTCAAGCGTTGAAACGAGTCGTCTCACACCGGGGGACAGAAAGTTTCATGCGTTGAAACTCTTGGTATCCCTCTTTGAAACTTTTTTCGTTGCCGCAAAACTACCGGTTGAAGTATTGGTCAATCCGCCGGGCTACTTTGCGACCGTCAGCCAGTGCACGTACTACGAGACTTGCACCATTGGCGGCATCTCCCGCCACGAATACATTCTCTGCAAATGTTGGCTGTTCCGGTTTGAGGAAGCCCATAGCCAACAGCACCATATCGGCTTCAATGACTTCTTTCTTACCCGTAGGTTTCATGGTGGGGCGGCCACCGTCTTTTGCCGGAAGCCATTCCACTTCTTCCACTTCCACGCCGCAAACCTTTCCGTTCTTACCGATGAATCTGTTGGATGCCAGTGACCAGCGGCGTGTGCATCCTTCTTCGTGACTGGAAGTGGTTTTCAGGACAACGGGCCATTGCGGCCAGGGCGTAGCGTCATTGTGGCCTACGGGTGGTTGTGGCATGATTTCTATTTGTGTCACGCTCGTAGCTCCTTGGCGGATGCTCGTGCCGATGCAGTCCGAGCCTGTGTCGCCACCGCCAATGACAAGCACCCGTTTGCCACGGGCATTGACAAGCTGCTCTTTCGGGAATGTCTCTCCGTCGAGGATACGGTTCTGTTGAGCCAGCATATCGAGGGCAAAGTAGATACCTTTCAGTTCACGGCCGGGGATGGTAAGGTCACGGGCAGTGGGAGTGCCTGTGCAGACGGCGTAAGCATCGAAACCTGCGGGCAGCTTCTGCATATCGATGCAGACACCCATTTCAAACCGGATACCTTCGGCTTTCAGTACATTCATGCGACGGTCTATCACTTCTTTGGGTAGTTTGAAATTGGGAATACCGTAGCGAAGCAGTCCGCCCGGCATCGGTTTGGAATCGAATATCGTGACTTCGTAGCCACGGGCATTCAGCCGTGCGGCAACGCTCAGCCCGGCAGGCCCTGCACCGATGACAGCTATTTTCCAGCCATTGCGTTCGGGGCGGACAGGCACGATATATCCTTCACGAAAAGCGGCTTCGGCAATGGCTGCCTCATTCTCGCGGATGGTTACGGGAGCATCGCAGGAGAGTTTCAGCACACATGACTTCTCACAAAGTGCGGGGCAGATACGTCCCGTAAATTCGGGGAAATCATTCGTCTCGTTCAGTACTTGATAGGCTTCGCGCCATTTTCCTTTGCAGAGTGCGTCTTGAAACTCCGGTTGCTTGTTGCCCAACGGACATGCCCAATGGCAAAAAGGTACACCGCACTCCATACAGCGTGAGGCTTGGAGCTTGCGGTCGTGACTGTTCAGCGTCTGTTCCACCTGGCTGAAATCTGTGATACGTTCGTGTATCGGACGGTAGCCCGCTTCTTGGCGGGGGATATTTAAGAATGCTTTTGAATCGCCCATGATTGATAAATTGAGAATTAAAAATTGAAAATTAAGAAATAATACTCAGAGAATCGAAAATTAAAAAGAACGTGGAATTTGTAAGTACGCACTATTCTGTATTTTTTAATTCTCAATTCTCAATTTTTAATTTAATAGTCTCTTTGCATATCCGCAATCTTCTGTTGCAGCTTCTTCATCTGTTCTTCTTGCAGCACTTTCTTGTACTCGATAGGGACTACTTGGATAAACTCGTCTACGTAGTGCGTCCAGTCATCGAGTAGGATGCGTGCCAGTTTGGAACCGGTGTAGAGATAATGCTGGCGGATGAGTTCGTGCAACTCCTTGCGGTATGAGGTTTCTTCAATGAGGCTTAGTTCCACCATTTCCATGTTACAGAAGTAGTCGAAGTTTCCGTCTTTGTTCCAGACGTAGGCCACACCACCGGACATACCTGCGGCAAAGTTACGTCCCGTCTGTCCGAGCACCACTACACGTCCGCCGGTCATGTATTCGCAGCAATGGTCACCCACACCCTCTACAACGGCTATTGCACCGGAGTTGCGGACGGCAAAGCGTTCACCTACGCGACCGTTGATATATACTTCGCCGCTGGTTGCACCATACAGAAGGGTGTTTCCGGCAATTGTGTTCTTCTCGGCCTCGAAGTTGCTGCGTACAGGGGGTAGTACGGCGATACGTCCGCCACTCAGCCCTTTGCCCAGATAGTCATTGGCCTCACCTTCCAGCTTGAAGTTGATACCCGGTACGAGGAATGCTCCGAAACTCTGTCCGGCCGAGCCTTTGAACTTGACGTTCAGTGTATGTTCGGGCAGGCCTTTTGCGCCGTACTTGGCGGCGATAGCGCCGGAGAGCATCGCACCGCAGGCGCGGTCGGTGTTGGCGATGGTATATTCGAGAGAAACTTCTTTCTGTTCGTCTACGGCATTGGCGGCGGCATTCAGTATTTCCACGTCTTTTACGCGGTCGATGCCGTGTTGCTGGTTTATGATGTGGCGGATGGCGGCTCCGTTGTCCACACGCGCCAGTACTTTGTCGAAGTTGATGAGTTGATGTTTCTTGATGCTGTCATCCGGTCTGCGGATGATGAGGTCGGTACGCCCGATGATATCATCCAGTTTTTCCACTCCAATCTCTGCCAGATACTCGCGTACTTCGCGGGCAAGGAAGGTAAAGTAGTTCACAAGGTATTCGCTACGGCCGATGAAACGTTTGCGCAGTTCCGGGTTCTGGGTGGCTACACCTACGGGACATGTGTTTTGGTTACACTTGCGCATCATCACGCATCCCAATACGATGAGGGCAGCGGTGGCGAAACCGTATTCTTCCGCACCGAGCATGGCCATGAGTACTACGTCGCGTCCGGTTTTCAGTTGTCCGTCCACTTGCAGCAGCACTTGTCCGCGCAGCCCGTTCAGTACCAGTGTCTGTTGCGTCTCACTCAGTCCGAGTTCGGGCGAGATGCCGGCATATCGGATGGAGCTTGCGGGTGATGCGCCTGTACCGCCTTCGGCGCCGGAGATGACGATGAGGTCGGCTTTGGCTTTCGCCACACCTGCGGCGATAGTTCCCACACCGCTTTCGGCTACCAGCTTCACGCTGATTTTGGCTTTCGGATTGACGTTCTTCAAGTCGAAGATAAGCTGTGCCAGGTCTTCGATGGAATAGATGTCGTGATGGGGCGGGGGAGAAATCAATGAAATACCTGGAATGGAGTGGCGCGTGCGGGCAATCACTTGGTCTACTTTGAATCCCGGCAACTGGCCGCCTTCACCCGGCTTGGCGCCTTGTGCCACTTTTATCTGTATTTCGTCGGCATTCACCAGATATTCCGTAGTGACCCCGAAGCGTCCGGATGCTATCTGTTTGATGGCACTGCGCATTTCCGTTCCGAAGCGTGCGGCATCTTCACCGCCTTCACCCGTATTGCTTCGCCCGTGCAGTTTGTTCATGGCAACCGCCATTGCCTCATGCGCTTCCTGACTGATGGCTCCGAAAGACATGGCGCCCGTAACGAAACGTTTCAGAATGCTTTCCACCGGTTCCACCCTGTCTATGGAAATGGGGTTGTGACGGAAGTCGAGGAAGTCGCGCAGGAAGATAGGCTTTTCTTTCTCATCGACCAAGCGGGTAAACTCTTTGAATTTCTTGTAACTGCCCAGACGGGTGGCTATTTGCAGGGTACTGATAGTTTCCGGATTCCAAGCGTGCTTTTCTCCGTCCTTACGGTATGCGTACAGTCCTTTGTTCGGCAATAGGGGAGCTTCACCACCATCATTCTTCATGCGCATTTCTTCCTTTTTCATCGCTTCTCCTTCGTCGTGAAAAGTGATGGCGTCACGTGCCACCTCATCCAAACGGATGCCGCCGATAGCCGATTTTAATCCGCCGAAGTAAGCGTTGCTCAATTCTTTGCTCAGCCCGACAGCCTCGAATATCTTTGCGCCCCGGTAGGAGCGGATGGTGCTGATACCCATTTTGCTCATAATCTTGAACAGACCTTTGCAAATGGCTTTGATGTAATTCTTCTCTGCGGTGGCATAGTCCAACTGTACCTCTTTCTTGGCAACGAGTTCGTTCAGTACGGCAAATGCCATATAGGGGTTCAGTGCGCTTGCACCGAATCCGAGGAGCAGTGCGGCGTGCATCACTTCGCGTATCTCGCCGCTTTCCACGACCAATGCGGTCTGTACGCGCTTTCCTACCGAAATGAGGTGGTGGTGCACTGCCGATACGGCAAGCAATGAGGGGATGGCGGCATGGACGGTATCTACGTTGCGGTCGGTCAGTACAATGTAGTTCACGCCTTCGGTGACGGACTCTTCGGCTTCCTTGCACAGGCGGTCAAGCGCTTCCTGCAGTCCTGCACGTCCTTTGGAGACTTCAAACAGTATCGGCAGCTTTACGGTCTTGAAGCCTTTGTAGCGGATGTTGCAGAGAATATCCAATTGCGCATTCGTCAGGATGGGGTGGTTCAGCCGTACCATTTTGCAATGGCTTTCGTTGGGTGTCAGTATGTTCATGCCCACTGCGCCGATGTACTCGGTGAGAGACATTACCAACTCTTCGCGGATAGGGTCGATAGGCGGATTGGTGACTTGCGCAAACTGTTGGCGGAAGTAATTGTATAGTAGCTGCGGCTTGTCGGAAAGTACGGCAAGCGGGGTGTCGTTACCCATTGCGCTGACAGGCTCGGCGCCGTTGGATGCCATGGGTAGGATGATTTTCTCGACATCTTCTTTGGAGAAGCCGAACGTACGTAGCATACTGTTATAGTTGTCCACGTTGTGGGGCACTTTGCGCCCGCTTTTCAGTTCGTTCAGTTCGATGCGGTTGCTGGCGAGCCAAGTGCGGTAGGGCTTGGCTTCGGCAAGTTGCTTTTTCTGTTCGCCGTCGTAGTAAATCTCGCCTTTCTCGGTATCTATCAAAAGTATCTTGCCGGGTTGCAGACGACCTTTCTCTTTGATGTCGCCCGGTTCGAAATCCATTACGCCGACTTCACTTGCCACTACCATGATGTCGTTGTGCGTAATAAGGTAGCGTGCGGGACGCAGACCGTTGCGATCCAACATACCACCCGCATAGCGTCCGTCGCTGAAGAGTAGTGCGGCAGGTCCGTCCCAAGGTTCCATGAGGATAGAGTGGTATTCGTAGAAGGCCTTGAGGTCTTCGCTGATGGGGTTCTTTTCGTTGAAGGATTCCGGTACGAGCATTGCCATGGCATGCGGTAGGCTGAGGCCGGACATGACAAGGAACTCCAGTACGTTGTCCAGCGAGGCGCTGTCGCTCATGTTCGGCTGGATGATGGGACGCAGTTCTTTGATGTCGCCAAGGGCGGGAGAGGACAGGACGCTTTCACGCGCTTCCATCCAGCCGCGGTTACCGCGTATGGTATTGATTTCACCGTTGTGCGCCAAGAGACGGAACGGCTGTGCCAGTCCCCATGTAGGGAAGGTGTTGGTGCTGAAACGGGAGTGCACCAGAGCCAGTCCGCTGGTGAAGTAGTTGTTTGTCAGGTCGGGGAAGTAGTTACGTAACTGTAGGGAAGAGAGCATACCTTTATAGATGATGTTCTTCGTAGACAGCGACACGATATAGAAATCCTCTCGTGCGGCTATATCCGACCTGCGTACTTTGTTTTCTATTCTTTTCCTTATTATATAGAGACGGCGGTCGGCGGTTTCACTGTCCGTAAATCCGGTGATGAAGATTTGTTTGATGTCGGGTTCGTTGGCAAGTGCGGCCTCACCCAGTATTTCGGGGCAGGTAGGTACATTGCGCAGGTGCATCAGCGTCAATCCTTCTTTCTCTATTTCTTCAATGATGATACTCAGGATGGCTGCCCGGTCTTTCTCATCTTTCGGAAGAAAAAGCAGTCCTGTTCCGTATTTCCCTTTTTCGGGAACGGGGATGCCTTGCAGCAGGATGAATTCGTGCGGTATTTGCAACATGATGCCGGCGCCGTCTCCGGTCTTGTTGTCGGCACCTTCCGCTCCGCGATGACGCATATTCTCCAATACTTTCAATGCGGATTCAACCAATTCATGTGATTTGCTGCCGTGAATGTTCACTAACATTCCCACACCGCAAGCGTCGTGTTCATTGGTGGCATCGTACAGGCCCAACTGCATGGGCTGTCGTTGTGCGGGTTGTTCCTTTGTTTTGTTGCTGTCTCTTATACACATCTCCGAGCCCACGAGACCGTACTAGATCTC